>Ga0209324_10002463_pt1 | contig 12760 bp, 9 predicted proteins | sample Rifsed19ft3_FD_184015 | JGI IMG/M metagenome (GOLD analysis project Ga0209324, IMG submission 184015) | Soil microbial communities from Rifle, Colorado, USA - sediment 19ft 3 (version 2) | ecosystem: Environmental > Terrestrial > Deep subsurface > Rock core/Sediment | place: Rifle, Colorado...
GAAAGAATGCCTGTTTACTCCTCATGTCCTTGCAATTTCAGTTGGGTCCAGTGTGGATTTGCTTAATAGCGATAATGTAATGCACAATCTTCACTCATGGTCTATCAAGAACGCTGCTTTTAATGAAGGGGTATCTGGTGGTGGGAAAATGACGAAAAAATTTGATCTTGCGGAGATAGTAAAGATTACGTGTGATGTGCATAAATGGATGAGTTCTTTTGTAGTAGTTAAGGCAAATCCTTATTTCGCCGTCACAAATGAAAATGGTCAATTTAAGATTGAGAATGTGCCTGCTGGCACATATAAGATCGAGGCATGGCAGGAGAAGCTTGGGAAAAAGACCAGCGATGTAACCGTAAAGTCAAAAGAAGATGTTGTGGTGGATTTTGTTTTGACAAAGAAATAACTTACAACTGTCAACTTACAACTCTTAACTCAAACTTTTAGTTTGGTTGCGGCTACTCCGCGTTAGGGAATGTGTAACCTACTTGTTAAAAAAGGCGCATTGCTAATGAATAATTTGAAGACATTGTCGTATCTCCCAAAGAGAAGCAGATATAGTATTGTCTTGTTGCTTTTCCTTTCCTTTATTTCACTTCTTTCGCTTTCACAAAAAGTTTTTGCAGCCGATGCCCCCAAACAAGCGGCAAAAGAAGCCCCGGCGCCAGGCGTAGAATTGCCCCAGTTTGAGTCTGGTCAATCGTCTGCATCTGCAACGCAGACAACAGCAGGAGGACAACCGGCGGCAGAGGCTGGGACGGCAACGGCGGCTGTGGAGGAAGAAGAGGCTGGTCCGGTACAGTATCGGGCGTTTTTTGGGATAGATTCCCGGTTGATAGTCTGGATTGTTTCGGAATTGCATCTCATGTTTGCAGCCTTTGTGCTGGGTGTGCCCATTTTTGCTGTTATTGTGGAGATTGTTGGATTCAAAGGCGGCGACATCAAATATGATAAGATGGCTAAGGAATTTACTAAGTTGTTGTCTGCTGCATTTGCAACGACTGCATCGTTAGGCGGTTTGCTTGGATTCTGTCTGTTTGGTTTGTATCCAGAATTTATGAGCCACATGACAAATGTGTTTGCGCCGACCATGTATATTTATGCATTGATGTTCTTTGGCGAGGCATTCACTTTGTATGGCTATTATTATTCGTGGGAAATTCTTAAGGGAACTGCCTTTAAGAAATGGTTCCATATTACTCTTGGTGTTTTGCTTAACCTGTTCGGTACGGGGCTTATGTTCATCACCAATTCATGGGCAACATACATGATGAGTCCTGCGGGGATTGCCCCTGCAACGGGTAAGCTGCTTAGTTTGTATCATGCCATGTATAATCCGCTCTGGATGCCGGTAAATATCCATCGTTTGATTGCAAATGTGTGCTTTGGTGGTTTTGTGGTAGGTGCATATGCCGCGGTAAAATTCTTAGGTTCGAAATCTGAAGAGGGAAAGGCGCATTACGATTGGATGGGTTATGTCGGAAACTTTATAGGAGTTGGAGCGCTGATCCCCTTACCATTTGCAGGATATTGGCTTGGACGTGAAGTGTATAGTTCCAGCCCTGTGATGGGTAATATCATGATGGGTGGCGCTTTCTCCTGGACATTTATTATCCAGGCTATCCTGATTGGTATGCTCTTTATCGGTGCAAATTATTATCTGTGGCTTGGAATGGGTAGGATTAGGGGGTCAGAGCGATACACAAAATTTTTCAAATACCTCATCTTTGTAATCTTTATGTGTTTTGCGGTCTGGTTGACACCGCATAATTTACCGCTGAGTGGAGAAGAAAGGGCGATGATTGGCGAACAGTATCACCCTTTCTCTAAATATTTTGGGGTTATGGCGGCGAAAAATGCCGTAGTCAATTTGATAATTCTTGCTACATTCTTTTCCTTCTTGATTTACCGGCGAAGTAACAAGGGAGAGATGGCGCCATTTTCGGAACAGGGGAGAACTGGTAAGATTGGAATATTTTCTGCTGTGATCTTCTGTTTGCTGATGCTGGTTTCATATGCGATTTCGCTTAATTTTGTGGAATTAGAGGCCAGCATAAAGGTTTTTGTGAAACCGCTCGTTCGTGCGCTTTATATTCAGTCATTTGCGATATGTTTAGCTGCCTTCTTGACCTTTAAAAATAAAGGAAAATTAGGGCAGGCTATACTGTTTGCAGTTACAGCGTGTATTGCGGTACTCTATTTCTGGTATTATGGTTACCAGGTCATGCAAAAGGCAAATTTGGTATTGAGATACTTATCAGTGACGCAGGTTTCGATCGTGATGAGTTGCCTGATTATGAATGCCATTATTGATATTTTCATGTTCCGTAAGGCAAAGCTTGTGGGAGGTATTGAGTGGGGGAAGATGCCTGTGCGGTCTCAGTATGCGTTGCTTCTGTTGTGTGTAGTTATTGTCATTCTGATGGGATTGATGGGTTTCATACGATCCGGACTGAGAATGGACTGGCATGTTTATGGCATTTTGCAAGATACTTCACAATGGGCGTACACCCCATCCCTTGCATACATGGGCAGGATAGTAGGCTTGATTGTGGCGCTCTTCCTGGGTCTGGTAGCTTTTGTGTTTTGGCTGGCTGGTCTCGGTGATAAGAAAGAAAACGCAAAAGAACATGAATATGGGGAAGTTTCTGCGGACTATGAGGACTAGCTGTTGAATCAAACTATGTCAGGAATTAAGTGCGGGCAATTGCAGAGATACGAATCAGGGAGAATGTTTAATCAGGTTAAAATCTCAAGATTAGTGAAATGAAGGCATAGAAAACTTATGAATAAAAGCATGCTAAAAATTACGGCATTTGGAATTGTAGTTATCGGATTCTATATCTATATTACGATGTATGTGTCCGGCCTTTCTGGTACGGGTGGCGGCGAGTCGGCTGGAGGAGTAAGTCCTGAATCTGGCGAAAAGATATTTTGGGGTGACGGACAGTGCAGCACCTGTCACAAGATAGGTTCGAGCGGAAGCGCTACAAGAGGCCCCGATCAGGAGGGCTTGTCTGGCAGGGCTGAAGAGCGGGCAAAAGAGGTGGGTTTACCTTCGGGATTGGATTATATGGTAGAATCCATAGTAGAGCCTGATAAATATGTAGTGAAAGGGTATGATAAAATTATGCCGAAGGTATTCGATCCCCCCATTATGTTGTCACGTGAGAAGATACTGGCTGTTTTGTCGTATCTTCAAACGCTGGGGGGAGAGCCTGATATTGGCGCTCTTATGAAGTATAAGGATAAAATACCTGAGGCATCAAAGAAAAAGGTAAAGCCGTGGGTGCCTCCAATGGTTGTTGATGCAAAAGAAGGTGAAAAGGTATTCTTTGATGAAACTCGCCCGGTTACCTGTGGAAAGTGTCACGTTGTGAATGGCAAAGGCAAGAAAGTGGGACCAGAGCTTACGGGGATTGGTGCTATTCAGACTCCTGAATATTTCCTGGAATCTATCCTGAAGCCAAGCGCCAAGATTATAAAAGGGTACGAAACGATGTATGTGATAACAACAGATGGGATACCCTATAATGGCTTAATTAAGAGTGAAACTGAGGAAGAGATTGTTTTGTTAAAAGAAGAGAGTGGTGAGATCGAAGAGGTGACTATTGCTAAAAGTGATATCGAGGAAATGAAAAAACAGGATGTTTCGATTATGCCGGGAAATATTGCTGAGCTGTTAAGTGTTCAGGATTTTTACGGGATTGTATCCTTTTTACAAAGCTTGAAATAGTTCAAAGACGATGTTGTATTTGCGAATGGATCAATAGTTAGGAGTGCGTTAATGGCTAAAAAAGGCAGTAAATTTTTAATGATATGGGTAATCACTGCAGTTGTCTGCTTGTTTTTGTTCCTTAAATATGCTTCCCCGAAGATTTTTCAGGTGTTAATGGCGAAAGATCATACTATGCCTACGCCAAGCACCCTGATGATGTGGTATATGATTATGGGAATTTTGGCGGGTCTGGTGTATGCAACCACCAGTAATCAAAAATTTGCCGATTTTCTGGGCTTTTTATTACCAGGTGATGGACCAATAATAAAAATTTTATTACAAAAGGTATTATTTGTTGGTTTTCCTGTTATCGTTGGGTGGTTTGTGTATTCATGGTCTATTCCAGGCGCTGCATCGCCGGTGGAATTAAGAATTCAGCATCCTACCCTTCCGCAAGAGTTTGAAAAGCTAGAGAATCCATTCCGTCAAACTGATGCTGAAATACAACGGAAATGCATCGAAGAAGGGAAAATTCTCTTTCAAACCTACTGTCGTCCCTGTCATGGCTCAAAAGCGGATGGCAACGGACCATTTTCAAATTCATTCCGTCTGAGACCGATTAATTTTCAGGATCCAGGAACGATTGCAACGGTAGTGGATAACTATCTCTTTTGGCGTATTAAAGAAGGTGGTCCAGGTCTTCCGTCGGAGTCTACCCCGTGGGATTCTGCAATGCCGTCATGGAAAGACGATTTGAAGGATGACGAAATCTGGAAGATTATTATGGGTGAATACGATACGGCTGGCGCTATGCCTCGGCAAAGGGAAAAGCTTGAATAATATCGCGCTTGTGTAAAAGAGCGGCTTGGTTCGTAACTGTTAAATTTAATTGTATAGGAATTTTCATTTTATTCATGCGGGTTAATAGGATGTATGGTATAGAGAATCCCCCTTAGAAAAGGGGGATAGGGGGTTGTAAAATAGCCCAGAAAAAACACAACCCCCTCAACCCCCTTTGTTAAGGGGGACTTAAACGGAATAATTTATCAACTGCAACGGATAGAAGAGCAAGTAAATACTATGATAAAAGCGTTTAAAAGTGTTTTGGTTAGTTTGGGGTTAATCGTAGTAACGACAGGTATTTTAACAGTACGTTCTGAGGTATCCGCGCAGACATCGCACTTGTTTAGAACTTATAAACATGAAGTGCCACAAAAGTTGTCTGAAACATCTGAAGCTATTGCAGAAGGGAAAAAGGTTTACGAAAAACGATGCTGGTATTGTCATGGAATTGAAGGCAAGGGTGATGGTCCTGCATCGAAGACGATGTTTCCGAAACCCAGGAATTTTACGAGAAATGAGTATAAGGTTCGTTCTACTGCGGCTGGTTCAGTTCCTACGGACGAAGACCTTTTTAGAATTATTACCAGCGGTATAGAAGGAACGGCCATGCCGTTCTGGAGCACGATTTCTGAAACGGAACGCTGGCAAGCAATTTATTATATCAAGACCTTTAACGAACAGTTTAAGAAAGACACTGCCCCCAAGGTAGTGCCCGTAGGGTCTGTTGCATCAACCCCAGACAGCATAAAAAGAGGGCAGGATCTATTTAAGGAGACGAAGTGTTATGAATGCCATGGCGAGGATGGAAGGGGAAATGGTCCTTTGACGGTGGCGTTGCAGACAGAATGGAATATGCCTTATCGCGCAAGGGATTTATCCAAGGCATGGAATTTTAAGGGTGGTAATGCGACCGAAGATATTTATCGTACGATTTCAACTGGATTTAATGAGACCCCGATGGGGTCTTATTTAGAAAAACTTTCTGATGAAGACCGCTGGCATGTTGCTCACTATGTGAAAAGTTTATCGAAGGATATGGCATCTGATGTGGTGGTAAAGGTAAAGTTGTCTGAGAGTGAACAATTACCGATAGAACCATTAGATGAGAACTGGAGTAAAGCCACGCCAGTAGAGGTTCCATTGGCAGGGCAAATCCTCACCAGTCCCAGACATTGGGCGCCGTCAATTGATGCAGTTATGATCAGGGCTTTGTACAATAGGAATGAAATTGCCTTTTTGGTTGAATGGGACGATTCAACTAATAAACAAGAAGAAATCTTTCGAGATGCCGTGTCCCTCCAATTTCCAACAAAGATTCCGGAATCGTTAAAGAAACCATATTTTGCAATGGGAGATTCGAGTGGAGCGGTAAATCTGTGGAGTTGGAAGGCACATTGGCGCGAAGGATTTGGTTCGATTGCCGAGGCGCCTGAAACAGAGCCTGGGAAAGTGATTGAAATGAATGCAAAGGGATTTAAAAATATTGTAACACAGCCACCGGAGACTCAGAATGTGACGGGGAAGGGGATTTACCAAAATGGGCGGTGGAAGGTTGTTATGAAGAGAACTTTGAAGACGGAGGATGCAAAGGGAGATATTCAATTCGAAATTGGGAAGCTCATCCCTATTGCCTTTGCGATATGGGATGGCTCAAATAGCGATGTCGCCGGGCAAAAATCTGTGTCGTCATGGTATTACATATCGCTTGAAAAACCAGTACCCAAAACGGTTTTTGTTTATGTATTGATTGCAATTGTTATGGGTGCGAGTGTAGAGATGTGGTTTGTAGCAAGATTACGCAGGTTTCCACCGAAGTTAGAAGAAGGTCAGTAAAGGATTGGCAATAAATAATCTGAACAAGTTTGTTGTCCGATATACTTTGAAGATCAGGCACTGTCAGGGCTAAAGCCCAATTCAGACTTCGTCGTGAGCTCAGTCGAACGATAAGACCGTCACTAACCCCAGCCTTAAGGCTGGGGTTAGTGGGTACACGCCATACTGGGGCTTTAGCCCTGATGGCACAACAACACGAAGTTGTTCATGTTATTTATTGTCAATCCCTGATAAAAAAACAACATCTTGTTAAGGAGTTTTTAATGAGGTCAAGGTCTTTCGCTGGTTTAGAAAAAATTTCGATTTTAATTGCCATAATAGGAATACCATTGGTATCTTTAGCGAATGGTTCCTTCGGACAGGAAAGAAAAATAGATTCCATGTTTCTGGATTTAGACAAAAAATATCGTATTCCAGAGGGATGGTCTACGTTGCCATTCGAACTCGAAGACCCTTATAAGAGGGTTAAAAATGGTCCGCCGTTGGCGAATATTATCAATAAGGCTAATGTGGAGTGGATTTCCAGATGGATTGCCAATCCCAAAAAGGTTGTGCCAAATGCAAAGATGCCAAACCTCGGTTTGGATTTTGAAGAGATTAAAGCCGTTATAGTTTTTTTGAGTAGTCTTAAAGAAAAAGAATTACCACAGATTACATGGGACGCCTTTCTGCTGAAAAAAGAAGACGAACTTTCTGATGATGAATACGACAAGATGGATAAGGTCTATAATAATGGCAAAGGTGTATGGGGGCGTGCGCGTTGTACTATCTGTCATCCGATAAAAGGCGTTGGCGGAAACGTAGGCGTGGGGCCAGATCTGGGTGAAATTACAACAAAGATTAACAGGAACTGGTTGTATGACTGGCTTGGTAATACAAAGAATCATTTTCCCGATACAATGATGGCGCAATTCCGGTTTACTGATAGTGATTTGAGGGGTATTGTTGAGTTCGTCATGCGTGATACCCAGTTTATCCCAGAAGAAAAAGATGAGGAAGAGGGCGAGACTGCGGAAGCAAAACCTGCTGGACCTGAAGTTCAAATATTAACAGAAAAAGAATTTAACAATATCAGAAAAGATACCGCCCTTGTTGAAAAAGGTAAGGATATCGTTGAGAGGGCAAGGTGTTTTGTCTGTCATGATATAAAAGGAATCTCAGAGCTTATGCCTGTCGTAGAGAAAAAACACGATGGGTTGGCAGGGTTTGAAAAGCTTTTATACGAAATACGCTGCCTGAGCTGCCATCGAATACAAAATAAAGGCGGTGCCTATGCGCCTAATCTAACGATTGCTGGTAGTAAGATTCGTATGAACTGGGAGAAGGATTTTTTACAGTCACCTGATATCATCCGTCCGCTGAGCCAGCAAATGCCCAAGTTTAACTTAACAGAAGATGATGCAAAAGCGGCAATCGAGTATATTGAAAAGAATCTCCATACGAAACTGCCTCTTCCTAACCCATTCGAGGGTGGGGCGCCTTCAGCAGATGTTGTTGCTGCAGGAGAAAAACTTTTTTACGAAAAGGGATGTAATACCTGTCATGCGGAAGGTGCTAAGGGTGGCGGTGTTGTTGGTCCTAACCTTCAAACGGTAGGAGATCGATTACAGCCTGCGTACATACTCTATCATTTAAGAAATCCGCAACAGGTAAACCCTCAATTTGTAGAGCCAAATTTTGGCCTTTCGGATGACGAATTAAAGTCGCTGGTAGGTTTCCTGTCAGATCATGTGCAGAAGAAAGAGGGAAAAGAATAATGGGTTATTTTCCCACGGGTAAAAAAATGGTAATTTTAGGCTCATTTGTTTTATTGGGTGCCTTAGGCGGCATAGCTACGGCCGAAGACTTAGATTTTTCTCCGCGTGCGCAAGTTTTTTTACTGTCTCCCAAAAAAACGTTTGAATATTACTGCTCACCATGTCACGGGGCGAAAGGTAAAGGAGACGGGACGTTCTTTACGATTGATTTAAAGCCAAAGCCTCGAAATTTCCTTGACGTAGAATACATGAAGAAAAGGACGGACGATCAGTTGATAAAGTCCATTACGGATGGGTCGAAAGCAGTTGACAAATCTAATCTTTGCCCACCGTGGGGAAAAACACTTTCAGAAAAAAGGATCAAAGAACTGGTCGCATATATTCGCAGCCTTTCAGCGCAGAAAGCTGAAAAGCCTGTCGTTGCAGCAAAAGAAGCAGTTGCTGAAGTTAAGAAGTCCAGCGCATTTAAATCATCGGTACGGTGGTTATTTCTTATTGTGATTACCCTGGCTTTGGCAGTGGGCGCTATTGGTGAATGGAAGAAACTCAGGAAAGAATCGTTACAGCGGTAGAATATAACCATTCAAAAACATCTTTATGTATAAAAAGATATTCATTGCAATTGACAATTCACGCCATTCTGATTATTGCATTGATTTAGGAATAGAACTCTCCAGAAAATTCAATTCCCAAGTAGTGGGTTGCCATGTCTATGACGCATCACTGCATCAAAGACGGTTTCGGGATATGGAAAAAGGTTTGCCGCAGCAATACCAGGACGAAACGGTTCTCCAACAACAGCGAAACCTTCACACTTCCTTAATTAACCAGGGACTCAAGTTGATTTCTGAGTCGTATCTGGATGTGTTTGAAAAAAAATGCCGTGAGGCTGCTGTTCCGCACAAAGGTCTTTTGTTGGAAGGCAAGAATTATTTTGAAATTATTAAGGAAGTGCAGGGAAATCATTACGGCCTGGTGATTATGGGCGCTCAAGGATTGGCAGCCGTGGATAGTAGAACGCTTGGAAGCGTTTGTGAGCGTGTTGTCAGACGAATTAAGACAGACATCCTGGTGGTAAAAAATAATTGTTTTGAGGGAAAGGCAGTAGTTGCAGTTGATGGAAGCGCGCAGTCTGTTGCCGGTGTGAAGTCTGCTATATCGTTTACCCAGCGGTTTGATTTGAAACTTGATGCTGTTTCTGTATTCGACCCTCATTATCATAGAGTTGCCTTTGGGAGTATCGCAAAGGTGCTTTCAAAGGAAGCGGGGCAAATTTTCAGATTTAAGGAACAGGAAACGCTCCACGAAGAGATTATCGATAAAGGACTGGCAAAGATATATCAGGGACACCTGGATAGGGCTAATCACATGGCAAAAAATGCTGGTGTTGAGATTAACTCCATCTTGATGGACGGCAAGCCTTATGATCAAATACTCAAGTTTATTTTCAAAGAACAACCGTCTTTGTTAATTGTGGGTCGTACGGGAGTTCATAACACAAATGGGCTGGATATTGGCAGTACGACAGAAAATTTACTGAGGTTGTCACCTTGTAATATATTGCTTACCGGGGGAAATTTAGAGGCAGAGCGTAGAGATACTACTGTTGGTTCGGAATTTCAAAGAGTATCAATAAATAGAAAAGATTCTACGCTTAATAATTACAGTCATCTGCATAGCGAAAACGAATTCGAAGGGTTTGCTGAGAGTGTTCAGAAAGTTCACGAAAAACCCACCATAAAAGTACATGATCCTGTTATTTGGACGCAAGAAGCCCAAATTCAAACGGAACGCATTCCTTCATTCATTAGGAACATGATCAGGACAAAAATAGAAAAATATGCCCATGAGAATGGCTACAAAGAGATAACGACCAAGATTGTTGATGAGGCAAAAAGCAAGCTCATGAACGATACCTCATTTCACAAAATTTGACAAATCGCTTTTTGCAGGTAGAATTAATATTATTAGATTTGTTTAATTATAATTATCGGTCGCATTAAGACTGTTTCCGAGTTGCACTATGTATTTCAACAAAGAAAAGTCATACAAGAAATCCATAATAAAATTCAGCATTTCTAATTTCCATAGTATAGTGAAAATAAACAACTAAGGGATATATTTTATATATCATATATTGTTTTAAAATGAGGAACGAAATTTGCCAAATTATCTGTTGATATTCGAAATTTGCGATTGATATTTCTTGAAAATTTTAATAGATTTTATAAAAGGCACGAGATTATAAGGAGGGGAGTTTATGAAAAAAGGGTTTTCGCTGTTTAAATTATGTAGTGCAACCCTACTTGGCACTGTTTTTCTTAGTGCGGCGTTGTTTGCAGCTGAGGAAACAGCACCAGGGGTGAAGGGGATGAGTGACGAAGAATTTACCCCTACTAAAGAGGTTTTAAATGTTAAATATGTTCAAATGGATAAGCCTTACCACATGGATGTAGAATCATTAAAAGGTGCTTTTAAGGATGCAGGTGCAGTTAAGGTTGTTCTTCAGAAACAGGATAAGGCGTTTCCTAATGGCGGAGGTTCGGTGGCCGGTGCAGAAGTAAAGGCGATACATGATGGGATTACAATTTATTTCCAGATTACCTGGAGTGATCCAACAAAAAATGCTAGGACAATTGCCGTTCAGGAGTTCAGGGATGCTGCGGCTTTGATGTTTCCTTTAGGTGCGGTGGAAATAACGCCAGCGGAACATTTTAGTCCAAGGATGGGGGATAGAGAAAAACCAACAAACCTATGGCACTGGAAGGCGGACTGGGAGGCGGATTTGCTTGTTAAGGGTGAATTAGAAGATGTAGAAGTGCAATATCCGAATATGCATGATGATTTTAATTTCAACCCTTACAGTGCTTACTATCATAGAGAATTGATAACAAGTGTGGAAGTCTTATCAGGGGGAAGGGCCGCCAACAATTTGCTTTCCCAGCCAGGACGAGGTAGAACGGTAGAAGATTTAAATGCAGAGGGTTTTGGCACACTTACTACACAAGACCATCAGGATGTAAATGGATGCAGCCATTATGAGGATGGTGTGTGGACGGTAATTATGTATCGTTCATTGATTACACAGGATCCACATGATGTGCAGTTTGTTCCTGGTGGAAATGCATTTTTTAATATGGCGGTATGGAATGGCGGGGAGCAAGACAGAAACGGACAAAAGAACATATCTACTCAATGGCATCCTGCAACGCTAGAAAAGGTTGCCTGGCAGTAGTAGACTCTTTAGGATAAAGAATTTAAGGAGGATTGAAAAATGACGTTAGTACATAACTGGCATTTAGGGAGAAGGATGGAGTATCCCTATTTTGAATCCAGGCCGAAACGGCAATTTGCAGCCATATTCAACATTAACAGATGTATTGCCTGTCAGACATGTACCATGGCCTGTAAGAGTGCGTGGACCTATAATAAGGGTCAGGAGCATATGTGGTGGAATAATGTGGAAACCAAACCGTATGGTGGTTATCCGCAATCCTGGGATGTTAAGACGCTAAAGTTAATTGATAATGGTGAGAATACCTGGTACACGGATGAAAAAGATGAAAAATTATCACCCTATGGAGTATATGAGGGTGATACGATATTTGAAGCAGCCTCAAAGAAGAATATCAATCAGTGGGCTGTTGGATACATCCCTGAAGACAAGGAATGGAGATCTCCAAATTTTGGCGAAGACGTTGCGAAAAGTAATAAGCCGGATGAATACTCTTCGTTACCGGAACATAGCCGTTGGTTTTTCTATATACAGAGACTTTGCAATCATTGTACATATCCAGGTTGTTTGGCGGCATGTCCGAGGAAGGCTATTTACAAGAGGAAAGAAGATGGAATTGTTCTCATTGACCAGAAGAGGTGCAGGGGTTACAGAAAGTGCGTAGAGCAATGCCCATATAAGAAGCCCATGTACAGAGGTTTAACCAGGGTGAGCGAGAAGTGTATAGCCTGTTATCCGCGTGTTGAAGGAAAAGATCCTTTGACGAAGGGACGTCCAATGGAAACAAGGTGTATGGCGGCTTGTGTAGGTCAAATTCGTTTACAGGGGTTTTTGGATGATAATCCAAAAAATCCGGTTACATGGTTAATCAGGCATGACAAGTTAGCCTTGCCGCTCTATCCACAGTTTGGGACAGAACCTAACATATATTACATTCCTCCAAGATGGGCGCCAAGGGCATATTTAAGGCAGATGTTCGGCCCGGGTGTAGATGAAGCAATTGATAAATTTATGGTGCCTTCTCGTGAAAGACTTGCGGTTATGTCATTATTCAGGATGGCGCAATCCATTATATTCGAATACAAGATTGAGGAAGGACCAAAGGTTTTTGAAACGACGATTCACGGCAAGAAGTTTGAGATGTACAATGATACGGTTATTGGATTCGGTGAGGATGGACAAGAAATTGTGCGGACTACTATTGAAGAACCAATCCATATCAGAGACCCGAAACATTACAATTCAATTTAGAATTGAGGTTTATTATGGGAGTTGATAGTAGTAGTCTTTTGGATCAACAAGTTGCACCAAGCGTGACGAATTTGCTTACACGGAGCGCAATGTATCAGATTTTGTCTTCATGCTTTCTTTATC
>Ga0209324_10002464_pt1 | contig 12760 bp, 14 predicted proteins | sample Rifsed19ft3_FD_184015 | JGI IMG/M metagenome (GOLD analysis project Ga0209324, IMG submission 184015) | Soil microbial communities from Rifle, Colorado, USA - sediment 19ft 3 (version 2) | ecosystem: Environmental > Terrestrial > Deep subsurface > Rock core/Sediment | place: Rifle, Colorado...
GGGCCCCGGCGGGCCGGTTGACGTCCGGTCGCTCGCGCCTTCGAAGGTCGCATGCAGCCAGCACAGCGCCTCGGTACCCATCGCCCGGAAGCCTGAATACCCGCGGTCCCCTTTCGAGTGAGGGAGCCTCCGTCCGTGTCGGCAGCGAGGGTGTGTCCAGCCTGCGGCCGTGCGAACGCCCCGGAGTCTAACTTCTGCGTCAACTGTGGGCGGGCCTTGACGCCTGGGGGCGTTCCTCCATCGACGCGTTCGGGAGCACCCACAACACCACCCTACTGGGGAGCGTACCCTCCGCATGCGTACATCCCTCCGCCGAAGCGCGCCACCGTTGCGACGATCCTCTCCGGGACATTCGGTGTGTGGACGAGGAACTTTCCCTCCTTCTTCCTCGTTTATCTGGTCCTCGGGGCGATCCTCTCACTTCTGGGCGCTGCCCTTAGCTTCGCGCTCCTCGGCACGCTCGAAGCGGGTGGATTCTCTCCGATTCCCGGCACACCGACGACCCCTGCTGCAAACCTGGTGCTCATTATTGTTTACATAGTCGCGGCCGCAATCGTTTCCGCGATCCTCACGAGCGTCGTCACCGGCGGGATGACGGAATTCGCTGTCCGTCGGTTGCGCGGGGAACCGATGTCTGTCCGTCGGGCCATCGAGCGCGGACTCGAGAAGTTCTTGAGCGTTCTCGGCGCGAATCTCCTCCTCACATTGATCGTCATCGGCTTGGTGACCGTGCCGCTTCTGTTCCTCGTCTCCTCGACCTTCGGTTTCACCGCCCCTGGCGGGCTGATTTCAGGAGGTTCGCTCGCGGCACTGTGCGGGTCTCTCATCGCGATTATCGTCGGCGGGGTAGTCGCCCTCTACCTGTACGTTTCGATGATCTTGTACGCACCCTTCATCATGATGGAGAACGCGCGCGCGGTCGAAGGCCTATCGCGAAGCTGGCGCGTCACAAAGGGCTATTGGTGGTCGCTCTTCGGCTCGATTCTGGTGACGGGGATTCTCGTTCTCATCGTCGGGGTGGCGATTACGGTGCCCGCCGCACTGACCGGTTTCCCCGTCGTGGCCCTCGTGGCGTCGGCCCTCGGGACCGCGATCGTGGGTCCGTGGATTGTAATCCTAGCGGGGGTCACCTACGACCAGATCACGCGGCCGGTGCCCACGTACGCGTACGGCCCTGCGATGCCATACCAGCCGGCGCCGCCCTCCCCTCCGCCCGGCCCGTGAGGTCGTGCGATTGGGTTCACCCCCCACAAAGGAGATGGCCCGGGTGGGAGTCGAACCCACCTCGAACCGTTGGGTCAGTCGCCTTCGACCGCCGCGGTCGAACACGGCCGGGTTCATCGGGCGAAAGCTCACGCCCCATACGGCCAGTCGCCGGTTCTACCGGGCCCGTCCACGACCATCGCTCGGGGGGCCATAGGCCTTCGCATTCTCCCCATCCGAGTACATTCGGTCACCCTTCCCAGTTGGCCTTAAGTAAGGCCAACTCATCCACAGGGGGCATGGAGCTTGGATGTGGGATTCGCGTGAAGCCCGTGAAGGGGCGGGAATACCTTTACGTGTGGCACTATGAGCCCGTGGACGGCCGCCGCCGCCAACGGTACGAGTACGTCGGACCCGTGAACAACGCGGCGGCGCGACGGACGGCGGTGGACAAGCTCGAAGGCTACGCCCGGAGGGCGATCGAGGACGCGCGCCGTCGATTGCAAACGGAGAGGGCCATCGCATCCCCCGCCGGACGCTGAGGAGTTACCCTTAAGTAAGGCCAACCGCGAAATCCTTATGGCCTCGGCGCGGGCTCCCTGCTGTGCTCGCCTCTCCGAGGCGGGCTAGTGGAATGGCCATGGCAGGGCGCCCATGGTCCCTCCATGGGGCATCGATGATGCAGGTCACCGTGAAGTTCTTCGCGACGTACCGCGAGGTCGTGGGCCGGCGGGAGCTGAAGGTCGAGCTCGAAGACGGCGCGACGGTTCGGGATCTCCGCGGCGTCATCTACGCAAAACATCCACGCTTGAAGGGGTTCGAGGAGACGATGCTGCTCGCCGTGAACCAGGAATTTACGGATCCCGCCGCGACCCTCCGGGATGGCGATGAGGTTGCGCTGCTGCCGCCCGTGAGCGGGGGCGCGCCGTTGATTGAGGTTCAGCGGAACGCGATCGACGTCGAATCCGTCGTGGACGCCGTCCACCGCCTCGATGCGGGCGCCGTCGTCCTCTTCCTTGGGACCGTGCGCGCGGACCCGGGTGTGAAGGCGCTCGACTACGAAGTGTACCGCACGATGGCGTTGCGGAAGATGGCGGAGATCGCGGAGCGGGCGAAGGGGAAGTTCGGGGCCCTCGAGGTCGCGATCGTCCACCGGCTCGGGCGGATCCGTATCGGCCGTCCGTCCGTCGCGATCGCGGTCTCCGCGGCCCATCGGGGGGAGGCGTTCGCCGCCTGTGAGTGGGCGATTGCGGAGGTCAAGAAGGTCGTCCCAATCTGGAAGGCGGAGAAGTAGGCGGGGTCTACCGCCGTCCATCCGACGTTCGGGACTCCCAGTCCTTGCGGAGGATCCCGTACGCAACCTGATCCACGGGTCCGTCTGACGAGTACTCCGCATTCCGGAGGACGCCTTCATGGGCGAACCCAAGCCGCTCCGCGACCGCGCGGCTTCGTGCATTACCAACGGCAGTGCGGATCTCGATGCGGTTCAACCCGAGATTTCGGAACGCGTAGTCTACAAGGGCCCGACAGGACCGCGTGACGATTCCCTTCCCTTGGTGTGACGCTGTAAGCCAGTACCCGATCTCCGTTCTCCCAACGGTCCAATTCCAGTAGTGGTACCCGATCACGCCGACGAGGTCACCGCGATACCAGATTCCCGCATGGAAGCCATCGTTCCGACGCAACTGGTCCAGTCCCTCGCCAATGAATTTCATCGTATCGATTGGAGTCCGAGTCCTATCGACCCATGGGAGCCACTGCCGGAGATGGTCGCGGTTGCGCGCGGTGAGCGCAAAGAGCTTGTTGGCATGCCCTTTCATCAGGAGCCGGAGCTCGATATCTCCGTCAATTGGAATCCGGGCGGGATGCCGGCGGGCGATTCGGGCTGCGGCTCTGCGCGGCATGTTCCATCCATGGAGGTCGGGGCTTGTTGATTGTGAGGTGGCCGTGATTCGGCCGCGCGCATTCACTTCCGCGTCTCGTATAGCTCGATCCAGATCCCGTTCACCGGGTCCTGCACGAACCCGACGATGTACTTTGGGCGCACCTCAATTGGCCGTTCGATCTTCGCGCCCATCTTTACAGTCCGGTCCATCTCTGCGCGGACATCTGCGCATTCGAACGCGAGATGGTCCAGTTCGCTCCCCGCCTTGTACTGCGATTTTGATTGTGGGTATACGTTCAACTCGAGGAGCTGCTCGCTGCCCGGGCTCTTGAGCCCGGCGACCTCGCCCCCCGTCGCAGGAATTGGATGGCGATCGAGGAGCTCCATTCCGAGGGCCTCCGTATAGAACCGGATTGTTGCGTCCATGTCCTTCACTTCGATGCCTGTGTATGTGAACTTCACCGAACCACCGCGCGACGGGGAAGGGGCCCATGGGCCTTCAATTCGCGGCTGTGCTGAGTTGGCCTTACCTAAGGGTAACCGGCGCCGGGTGCGGTGAGGACTCTGCGGCCCGCCACGTTTATGGCATCTCCCCCCCTGAGCCCATGCCATGGCGCGGATGGTCGACATCTCGAAGAAAGAGGATGTCCCCCGCCGTGCCGTCGCGAGCGGGGAGATCGTCCTCGCGCGGGACTCGATTCAGGCAATTCATGCGAGGAAGGTTCCGAAGGGCGATCCCATCCACACCGCGGAGATCGCCGGACTTCAGGCGATCAAGAAAGTCTGGGAGGCGCTCCCACACTGTCATCCGATTCCAATCACGAGCGCGGCCGTCGAGTTCAATGTGCGGGACAATCGGATCACGGTGACGTGCGAGGTCACTGCGACGTACAAGACGGGCGTCGAGATGGAGGCCCTCTACGGTTGCACCGTCGCGCTCCTCACGATTTGGGACATGGTGAAGTCCCTCGAGAAGGACGAGGAGGGGCAGTACCCGCTCACGCGGATTCAAAACGTGCGGGTCGTCACGAAGGAAAAGGGAACGTGAGCGCGGCGAACGGTTCTTGAACCCGCCCCGCTATCACATGCGCCATGGGTGCGGTCGGGTGGACGTGGTCGTGTCCGAAAGCGCAAAGCGGGTCGAGACGTCATGAAGACGTGAGAACACACTACAGGTGATGGAAATGGCGGTATCGCTTGCTGCGGCGTTGGTCTTCTTCATCGTGGGCCTCATCATTTCGGCGATCATCATCTACGTGGTCACGAAGCTGTTCGGGGAGAAGGAAGGGATAGGGACGGCCTTGTTGGCCGCCTTCATAGGGGCCGTCATTTACGCTTTGGCGTACTTCTTCCTGGGCCAGGGGCTCTTCGCGGGCTTGATCGGTGGGTTCGTTTGGTTGCTGGCCCTCGGGGGCCTCTACAAGATGGGCTGGCTCAAGGCACTCGTTGTCGCGGTCATCGTGTGGATTGTCGCTGCAATCGTGGGCTTCGTCCTGCCCACAGTTGTGGGTCCTCTGTGATGTGGGATTCATGGCAATAACCGTGCAATGGTCTCACATTGGAGTGTGCCGGCTTTGAGTCCTATCTCGCGCTGACCTACGCTCTACTCACAATCGCCTATATCGACTCCAAATCACGGACACCGCCGACAAAATGCCTCTACAACAGGTCACTCCGAAAGTGTCAGGGACGAATCCTCGTTAACGTTGAATGAGGTTAACTTGCGGGGCGAACCTTTTGACCTTGGCTGGTCTTCTCCTCCTGCCATGCCCGTCCACCAGGACCACAAGGACCATGCTCCCGCCTCCGTGAAGTGCGGGATCGTCACGAGTTCCGACAGCCGGACGGAGGCGACGGATGACTCGGGCAAACTCATCCGGGAGCTCCTGCTGAAGGCGGGCCACAAGGTCCTCTTCTACACGGTCGTGAAGGACGAGGCGAAGGCGATTGCGGACGCGGTCGAACAGGCGTCGTGGACCTGCGACGCGGTGATCACGAACGGCGGCACCGGGCTCTCCCGCCGCGACGTCACGATTCCCACCCTTGCCCGGCTCTTTGAGCGCACGTTGCCCGGGTTCGGCGAGATCTTCCGCCGGCTCTCGTACGACGAGATCGGGAGCGCGTCGATGCTCTCCGGCGCCATGGCGGGTGTCTACCATGGCCGCCTCGTTTTCTGCCTGCCCGGGTCCCCTGAGGCCTGCCGCCTGGCGATGGAGAAGCTCATCCTGCCAGAACTCAGCCATGCGGTCGGGGTGATGCGCCGATGACGCGGAAGCGCCATGGCGGTGCGCACGACCATGATGAGCGGGAGCACCATGGGCGGGGGATGCGACCCCTGAAAGCGCTCGTGTCCCTCGACGACGCACTCCGGATGCTGATGGAACTCGCGACGCCGATCGAGCGGCGGGAGGGCGTGCCGCTCCTCGATGCGCTCCACTGCGTCTCCTCCATGGACATTGTCTCCGACATCGATGTCCCACTTGTCGATCGCGCGGCGATGGACGGTTACGCCGTTCGAGCTCCAGACACGTTCCGCGCGGGAAAGTTCGACCCGGCCGAGCTGAGGCGGATCGAGACGCTCTACGCGGACGGGGTGCCGAGAAAAGCCGTCACGAAGGGGACGTGCGTGGAGGTCGCGACAGGCGCCACGCTCTCGAATGGCGCGGACGCGGTCGTGATGGTCGAGGACACAGAGCGCGACGGAGACGTCGTCCGGGTTTACACACCCGTTCATCCCGGCGAGAACGTTTCGCGGCAGGGGGAGGACATCCGGAAGGGCGAGGTCGTTGTCCACGCGGGGGAGTTCCTTACCCCCGCCAAGATCGGAGCGATTGCCGCCGTCGGGGAGAAGGACGTCGAGGTGTACGCGAAGCCCCGGGTCGCGATCCTCACGACGGGCGACGAGGTGATCCCGCCGGGGGAAAAGATTCGGCCTGGGCAGGTGTATGACATCAACGCCCACACGATGGCGTCCGTTGTGCGGGAGGCGGGAGGCGAGCCCGCGATTCTCGGTCGCGTGCCGGACCGCCTCGAGAACCTGAGGGCCGCGATCAAGCGCGCGACGCGGTATGACCTCGTCGTGTTCAGCGGCGGTTCGAGCGTCGGCGAGAAGGACATGATCATCGATGTCCTCCAGGAAATGGGCACGCTGAAGTTCCATGGCGTCGCCGTGAAACCCGGGAAGCCGACGGTCCTGGGCGTCGTGAACGGGAAGGCGGTCCTCGGCATGCCCGGGTACCCGACGTCGTGCCTGTCGAACTGCTACATGATGCTCGTCCCAATGTTGCGGACGATGGCCCGCCTGCCGCCCGCGCCGGAGAAGGTCGTCGAACTCCCGCTTAGCAAGCGCCTCGTGTCGACGATTGGGCGTGTGGAGTTCCACACCGTGCGGGTCGAAGATGGGACGGCGGTGCCCGCGTACAAGGAGAGCGGAGCGATCACCTCAATGGCCCATGCGGACGGGTACATCGAGATCCCCGCGAACGTCGACCTCATCGAGAGGGGCGAGAAGGTCCGCGTCGTTCTGTTCTGACGGTGGAACCGTCTGGCGGGAACCCGAGCGATGGGCCGTCTTGGGGACAGGTGCGCCCGATTTGTTCGCGAAGGGAGACCCGCGACCCGCCGCAACCCTCATGACGCCCTGTGTCTGCCTTGCCCCGGATGGCCCTCATCGAGCGCGCGACCCTCGAAGACCGTCAGGCGGTCGAGCGCCTAATCGCCGCGTACATCCAAGCAGAGGGGCTTCGCCCGAGATCCGAACGGATTGCGTGGGCCGTCGAACAGCAGCTTCGGAACCGTTTCCCGGGCGTCCTCCTTGTCGCGCGCGAAAAAGGAGCGGTCGTCGGTGTCGCGCTCGCGGTGTACACACCGTCCGCGGAGCTCGGCCGGATCCTCACCGTGAACGACTTCTTCGTCGACCCCGGGCATCGCCGGAAGGGTGTTGGGCGTTCGCTCGTAAACAAGATTGTCGGAGAGGCGAGGGCGATGCGGGTCGACCGAGTCGTCCTCGAGGTTCTCCCGCGGAACGCGGAGGCAGTCGCGTTCTGGAAAGCGGTCGGTTTCTCTACGGAGGGCCGTACGGTCTTCTCGAAGGAGCTCGGGTAGGCCAAGCATTCAAGGGAAATGACGGCGGGATCGTTCGATCGACAATCGGATGGGCCTATTGGTGCGTCAGCTTCAGGTGTGCGTCGAAGAGGTGGGACGCCATCTCCTTCCCGCACGTCGGGCACGCCATGAACCCCGGCGCGTCCCGCGACGGCTTCGCGCGCTTGATGGAGTCGAGAAGGGCCTCCATCTCGATCGCAATCCCGTCGCTCTCCGCGCGGGACCGGTGGTCACGCCCTCGCTCCACAGGGTAGTCGATGTGAACGTCGATTTCCGCGCCCCTCGGAACGATGGGCTCGCCGTGGGCTTCGATGCGGACATGGAACCGCTTCCCATCATCGAGGTGCCGTACTGCGACGAGGTCGAACGTCTCGCGGTACACACGGTACCCCATCGCCCTGAGGACGGCCTCGGCGGTGGTCACATTCACCCGCCTCGGAACAGCCCCTTTCATCCCACCACCCCCGGGCGCTCGCTGCCCCGCACCACGATACCTCGAGGTCCAGTAAAACATTGACGGCTCCGGCAGTTTGATGTACCCTCAGTCTGCTGGAGGGGTCGGTCCGTAGGATCAGGAGGTTCCCGGTATGATGTCGACGGAAGTTCGAGCGGAAATGCTGCCGGGAGCCCCGTGAGGCTTCTCTCGCGGTCTCTTCTGGCATTGTGTGCCCGCGGTGCGAATGCTATCGCTCCACATCGAACCAAGAAATGCCCAACTCCCCCTACCTGGACGCCACCGTTCGGTGGCGAATCAAGAGCGGGACCCTCGAGGACGAGGAGCCGGATTACGGATCCCGCGTCGAGGCCGTCCTCCGAGCCGGGCTCGCGACGGAGGTCGTGCGCCCGATCAGCGCAGGCAAGGAAGCGGAAGTTCTCCTCGCGACGTTGAACGGCGCGCCGATTGCAATCAAGATCTACCGGCTCTACCGGACCTCCCATCGCGGCGGCAGGCCCGTGAAGGCGGACACGATGGGGTGGCGGGCCGCGCACGAGTTCGACATGCTCCTTCAAGCATGGAAGGGCGGCGCGCCGGTGCCGACGCCCGCACGCCGGGCGGAGAACATGTTCTCGATGCGATACTTGAGTGACGGGGACGGTCCGGCACCCCGGTTGTCCGATGTTCGCCTCGAGGACCCGCAGCCGATGTTCTCACAGATTCTCGATGGCATCGAACGCCTCGCAAGGGCCGGCGTCGTCCATGGCGACCTGAGCGCGTTCAACATCCTCGTCTGCCGCGAGGAACCATGGTTGATCGATCTTTCGGAAGCGATGCGGGTCGATCGGACGGGAGGCGCGCCATGGGTCCGCCTCACGGAAGCAAAAGGTCAACTCACCCATGGGCTAACCGCGCTGAACCAACACTTCCGTCGGTACCGTCTTGCAGTCGAGGTCGAGCCATTCGTGTCGCGAATCGTCGACGCGCTCGACCGGTTCCACGTCTTCCGATGACCTGCGTTTCACCGTGGGGCGCAACAACCTGCACCCAGTTGGCGCCTCGGATTGCCGGAGACCTTATCCATTCCGGCTCAGCTGCGAGACGGCGATGGTGAAAGGCGCGCCGCTGGCCGTCGGACACACTGCGGAGATTTTTGTGTGGGGAGAGGGGAGGGTTGTAAAGCTGATCCGGCCCGACTTCCCACCGAACCTCGCAGATCAGGAAGCAGAGATTCTACGTCGGGCCCGCGCCGCTGGGCTTCCGGTTCCCGACGTCGACACGGTCGTGGAGGTCGAAGGACGCCGAGGTATCGTGCTCGAGCGGATTGATGCGCCATCAATGCTGGACCTCCTGGTGTCGAACATGGGGACGGGCGAGCGATGGGCACGCGTTCTCGCGGAGGTCCACGCGAACATCCATCGCCTGACCGTGCCAGACCCACCCTCGCAGCGGGATCGCTTGGAAAGGGTCATTCGTGCGGGAGATTCACTTGACACGGGTGCGAAGCAGGCGGTCCTGTCAGCCCTGGAGAGATTGCCAGACGGCCACGCAATCTGTCACGGCGACTTGCACCCCGGAAACGTCCTGATCACGTCCCGCGGTCCCGTGGTCATCGACTGGATCGACGCCACCGTCGGAAACCCCATTGGAGACGTCGGTTGGACCTTGCTCCTCCTCGAGATTGGTAAGCCTCCTCTGGGCCTCCGGAAGCGCCTTCGCCTCGAACTCGTTCGGTCTGCGTTTCAGCGTGCCTATCTCCATCGGTACCGCGAGTTGCGCTCGGTTTCCTCGGAGGACTTGGCGGCGTGGCGGTTGCCCATTGCGGCCGCCCGCCTGGAGGAACACGTCCCAGGGGAGAGACCGCACCTGCTTTCAATGGTCGCGTCTTCCGTCTGATTCCGCCGTGCGACACGCGGGCCCCGCGCGATTCCTGATGGCTTAGATGACTTTCGTGATCCGCGCGAGCCGCTCTGCCGCCTCGTGGTTCAACCCCGCGTCGCCGAGGATCGTGTACCGCTCCGGATGGATTTCGTGCGCGTGGATGAGGCCCTCAATGATTTCCTCATCCGTGACGCCGAGCGCCCGCGCGGTCGTCGGCGCGCCGATCGTGAGAAGGGCGTTGCGGACCTCCTCCCAGTTCCCCCCATGGAGGTACATCATCATGATCGTCCCAACGCCGCACTGTTCTCCGTGCAGCGCCGGTTTCTTGGCCGTACGGTCCAACGTGTGGGAAAACTTGTGCTCCGACCCGCTCGCGGGGCGCGAGGAACCAGCGATCGACATCGCAACCCCACTCGACACGAGCGCCTTCGCGACGAACCACGCGCTCTCCTCGAGGCGCGGCTTGATTGTCGCCGCATTCTCGATGAGGAGACGGGCCGCGAGCTCGGAGAGGGCGGCCGCGTACGTGGAGTAGTACTCGTTCCGCAGGTTTCGTCCGAGGGCCCAATCCTTCACGGCGGTGAGGTTCGAGATGATGTCCCCGCAGCCGGAAGCGAGGAGGCGGAACGGCGACTCCGCAATGATGCCGGTATCCATAATCACGGCGATCGGGGTCTGCGCGGCGAAGGTCTGCTTCACCCCGCCCTTTTCGATCGATGCTCCCGAGGACACGACGCCGTCGTGGCTGGCGGCCGTCGGCACGCTGATGAATGGCACTCCCGCCTGGAACGCGGCGAGCTTTGCGACGTCGATTGACCGACCGCCGCCGACGCCGAGCGCGAAGTCGAGGTCCTCCTTCCCGATCCGGTCCTTCGATTCCGAGACGGCTTCCCAATTTGCATCCGGAATCAAGTACTCGACGACGCGAATCTTCCGCTCCCGGAGCTGCTGCAGCACGGACTCGCCCGCGATCTTCATCGTCGTGGAATCCGCGACGAGGAGTGCGCGACGACCGAGTTTCAAGTTCACACAGACGTCGCCGACTTGTTTGATCGCATCGTGGCCGACGACGACGAAGCGTGGTAACTCCATCGCCTTCGTCTTTGAGAAGCCGTTCACATCGGGCGCAGTCAGACGGGTTCCCTCGCGCCGCGTCCCAACCTTCTTTCGCTACTTAAAGGTGCCCGCGTGCGTTCGTTTCGCGGAGGGTGCGACAATCGATTTGGGGAGCGGTGTGTATCGCGCCGCGGACGGAGCCGAAAACGTTTATATCGCGCCCTCGAAATTGAAGCGGGGCCTTGACCCCTCTCCTGTTTTTCGCAGCGCTCTCAGGAGGCGTCCTCGAGGGGGCGCCCGCACCGGCGTCCAAGGCGGAACAGGAGTTCCTCAAGGGCAACGAGTTGTGCGACGCGAAGCGATTCGGGGAGGCGATTGCCTGCTACGATCGCGCAATCGAGCTCGGCCTAGTGGACCATGTCGTGTGGAACAACAAGGGCGTCGCCCTCGATTCCGTCGGTCGCCATGAAGACGCGCTCCTGAGCTACGAGAAGTCTCTCGCGGTGAACCCGAAGTACGAGATTGCGTGGTACAACAAAGGCAACGCCTACGCGTACCTGGGCCGGTACGAGGACGCGGTCGAGTGCTACGACCGGGCGCTGGTACTGAAAGCGGATTACCACGTCGCTTTGTACGACAAGGGCCTCGCACTCGCCCAGCTCCGACGGCCAAAGAAAGCGCTCGAGTGCTACGAACGGCTGAGCGAGCTCGATGTGAAGAACGAAGTCGCCTGGTTCCGGAAAGGACTTGTCCTCGAGGAGATCGGACGATACGAGGAGGCGATCGAGGCGTATCGCCACGCGACGAGCCTCCGACCCGAGTACGGGGATGCGTGGAACGGCCTCGGAAATACGCTGTACTCGATGGAGCGATACGAGGAGTCCATCGAGTGTTTTGACAAGGTCCTCGCGATCAACCCCCGGAGCGAGGAGGCCTGGAACAACAAGGGATTCACATTCTTCATGCTGGGGATCCACGACGAGGCGCTCCGCTGCTACGATCGTGCGCTCGCCATCAACCCGCAATACAAGCACGCCTGGTACAACAAGGGCTACACGTTTCACGGGATTGATCGCCTTGAGGACGCGATCGAGTGCTACAAGAAGGCGCTCGAAATCGACAAAGGCGACGAAGTGCTTTGGAACAACCTCGGGAACGCGCTGTACAACCTCGGTCGGTACGAGGTGTCGATCCCGTACTTCGAGAAGGCAATCGCCGTGAACCCGAAATACGAGATCGCGTGGAACAACATCGGGAACGCGCTCGACAAAATGGGACGCCATGCCGAGTCCCTGAGATACCACGACAAGTCGCTCGAGCTCAAGCCGGACTTCGACTACGCGTTGTACGCGAAGGGGCATGCCCTCGGTCAGCTCGGGAAGTCTGAGGAGGGGCTCGAGCTCATCACGCAGTCCCTCGAACTGAACCCGAACTACGACCATGCGTGGATGGCGAAGGCCGAGGTCTTCGCGAACCTCGAGCGGTACGAGGAAGCCCGCGATGCGGTCACGAACGCACTTGTCCTCAGCCCGACGTACGACGAGGCGTGGATCTTCCGGGGACGAGTGATGCTCGATCTCCGCGACCCAGAGGAGGCGCGTCGGTGCTTCGAGGAGGCGCTCCGGTCCTATGATGCCGCGCTCGACCTTGAGCCGGGGAACGGTGAAGTGCTTCGGCTCCGGGGGCAGCTCTTGGAGGACCTCGAGCGGGACGGGGACGCCCTCGCATCGTACGCGCTCGCGGCGAAGGCGGGGGACATCCCCGCAATGTACGCCCATGCGCGTCTCCTCGTCCGGAAGGGGCGAGCGGTCGACGCGGTCGCGGTCGCAGGGGAACTCGTCTCCCGGAGGCTCGAGGACGACGATGCCGCCGCCGTGCTCGGTGAAGCCCTTCTCGAAGCGGGTACTCCGGGAGAAGCGATTCCGTTTCTCGAGCGAGCCCTCCGGGCCGCTCCGCGGCCGGGCATCCGACGGTCGTTGGCGCGCGCGCTCGCGGAGTCGGGGCGGGTTGAGGATGCCTTTCATGTGTTGGAGCGCACGGAGCCTCCGGAGGCGGAGGATGACCTCCTTCGGGGGAACATCCTACGCGATGCGGGTCGGCTCGAGGAGGCCGTCACCGCCTACGAGCGCGTGATTGCATCGGGCCGCCATCTCGATGTCGCGTACTTCGAACGGGGACGGGCGCTTGCGCGTGCG
>Ga0209324_10002466_pt1 | contig 12747 bp, 6 predicted proteins | sample Rifsed19ft3_FD_184015 | JGI IMG/M metagenome (GOLD analysis project Ga0209324, IMG submission 184015) | Soil microbial communities from Rifle, Colorado, USA - sediment 19ft 3 (version 2) | ecosystem: Environmental > Terrestrial > Deep subsurface > Rock core/Sediment | place: Rifle, Colorado...
ATACAGAGGTCTCGAGTGCATTTCTGGTCAAAGGACGCGAGAGATACCAGGGCGGCATTGTGGCGATGTTTGATGACTGGTATACGGCTTGGCTTGGTCTCCCTGAATCAGTAGTTACCGGTAAGCCTTCAGTGCATAAACCTCACGATATAAGTGAGGAGGCGACAAGAAACTATATTATGGGTATGCATCACAGGGCTGTAGGCCAGGCGTATCTCCTTGCAGACACCATTGACTTGCGCGGCAGGAAACAACTCTGCGATATAGCCGGCGGGCCCGGAACATTCACTATATTTCTCTGCAACAAGACCCCCGGACTTAAAGGGATTGTATTTGACCTTCCGCAGACACTCAGGATTACCAAAGAGGTCATAAAGATGTTTAATGCGGATGATAAGGTGACGACAAATCAGGGAGACTATCTTAAAGACGGTTTTGGATCAGGTCATGACGCTGTTCTTTTTTCGTCAATGATGAATCAGGAGTCGCCGGAAGTAAACAAGAGGTCATTCAAGAAGGCATTTGATTCTATGGTAAGCGGAGGTCTCCTTATAGTGCAGGAGCAGATGCTGAACGCAGATAAGACAGGCCCTGCATTGTCAGCGCTTATCGGGGTTAATCAGCTTATCCATACCCCTGCAGGCGCCGCATATTCAGATAAAGAGATAGCAGGCTGGCTCGAAGAGGTCGGTTTCAGGAATGTGGGATTTAAGCCCCTCGCAGAGTGGAGCCCGTTTACGGTGTTGACGGCGATCAAGCCATAGTTGAGAGTTAGAAGTGAGACGTTAGAAGTTAGAAGTGGGAAGTGAGATGTTGGGAAAAAGAAATTTGCATCTTTGATAACGGATAGAGGTCATCTATCCGTTTTTTTTGACAGTTTACGCTGAAAAATGCCCAATTGCGGCGTCAGGCCTGCGAATTTGAGTTTCAACGTACAAGAAGTACGCCTCAACTCAAATCCGCAGGCCTTCCTTGCACTTGGACATTTTTGAGCGTAAACTGACTGAATTAATAATTAGTGAAAGGAGACGAAAATATGGGTATAAAGAAGGTTTTTATTTCGGTTGTTTCTCTTCTTGTTGCTCTGGCAATAGTATTTCCTGTTGCCTCACAAGCAGCCCTGAGCGGTCTCGACATCATGAAAAAGGTGGATGAGCTCCCTCAGGGTGACGACCAGAAGTCTACTGTTACATTACGTTTGATATCTGCCCAGGGACAGGAGAGAAAGATCGTTACATCACGTTACTGGAAAAACTACAGGGGAAAGGATGGTTTTTACAGCAAGACCTTATTTTTCACCGATTTCCCGCCTGATGTAAAAAGCACCGGTTTTCTTATCTGGGATTATGCACAGGAAGGGAAGACAGACGGCCTCTGGTTATACCTCCCTTCATTAAGAAAGGTGAGTACAGTATCAAGCCGGGACCAGAACGATGCCTTTATGGGTTCAGACCTAACATTTGCTGATATGGGCCAGAGGAGGCTTGACGAGGATGAGCATAAGTTCATCGGAGAGAAACCGTGTGATAAAAACACATGCTACGTTGTTGAGAGTACTCCAAAAGAGGAAGGAGCTGCATACAGCAAACGTATATTCTGGATATTAAAAGATGAATGGAGGGCTGTTAAAATAGAGTATTTCGACCAGAAGAAGGAACCCCTCAAGACACAGGCCATTCAGTGGCAGAAGAGCGGCAACCTCTGGATATGGAAGGATGCTACGGTAAAGAATTTACAGACAGGCCACTCAACTATTTTTGAGATCAGCAACATTAAAATAAATAACGGTCTGCGTGATGACCTCTTCACTGAAAGGTTGTTAAGAAGAGGAGAGGGGCCGTAATTTTTTGTCTCACTTGTCAGTCATTAAATCTTCATTAAGGGACAGACACAGGGTACTGTCCCTGTATTCTTTCTGTATACTATGCCTGCTTTTTTTTGCCGTTTATCCCCGGGCAAGCAGTGGCCAGGAGATATCAGAAAAGCCGCCGGAGATAATTTCACCGGAAGCGGAGACACCATTACCGGTACCCTTGCCGGCGGAAGAGGCGCTCCCCCTGCCTCCCCAGGAAGGTACTGTCACCATACCAATAGAAGCCGCTGAACCTCCCCGTGGATTATTTACAAGGATTAATGAAGATATCCTGAAAAAAATTGAGTACCGGGGTTATTTAAAGAGTGAGATCGCATACAGATACGTAACCCCTGCCGCCTTTTCCAAGATACTTAATATTTTACAGCTTGAGCCTTCATACTCCCTTAACAGCAATGTCAGATTGAGCGCCAGGATATGGGCCTATTATGACCTTGCGTATGACCTGCAGGATTTAGGAACCATCGCACCAATGAAGGCATTCGCCTTTATCGAACCTCCTGCACCCGGAGAACCTGAGCCTGACATAAAAAACCTGAGAGATATTAAGGTAGACAACTATGGTATTGACCTGAAGGAACTGTACATTGATATCTATCGTAGTAATATGGATTTCAGGATAGGGAGGCAGATAATAAGATGGGGTATTGTAGAGGGCTGGCGAATACTCGATGAGGTGAACCCCCTTGACTTTACGGAACATATCCTGCGGGACGTATCAGACAGGTATATTCCCCTCTGGATGGTAAAGGGGGATTATTATCTCGGACCAATAACAATAGAGGGTTTATGGGTGCCTGATGTTAAAGGGCATGAGCCTGCCCCTCTCAGGTCACAATGGTCCCAGTTCCAGACACTCCCGGATCTAAAAAAAGTGCCAAGGAACTTTAAGAATAGTGAGGGCGGTCTGCGCGTGTCCGGCATGGTTAAAGGATATGAGTTTGCAGTTGCCTACTTTAACCAGTGGGATGACTTTCCTGCCGCCTTCAGGTCTGTATCAGGGCTTGGTCTCGGAGATCTCGGTATTTCACCTGATGTAACATTCTTCCCGGTATACAGGCGGCTTCAGTCATACGGGGTAGGTCTTGCAAAGAGCCTCGGGAAGATAGTCCTTGAAGGTGAATTTGCATATGTGGATGGGAAATACTGGGGAACCTGTACAGAATGTTCTTCTTCAGATATAACATTTGGCGAGACACAGCGGGATTATATTAAACATGTCATCGGTGTAAAGACAGTCCTGTATGGAACAGATATATCCATGAACTTTTCTCAGGATATCATATTAAACCATTCAAGTGATATCCAGCAAGGCAGACACGAGGATGCCGCATCCATCTTTGCAAGGAAAGAGATACGCTACGGCACCATGGTTCCGCAGTTGCTCGCAATATCTTTGTTAAACAGGCATGAATACCTCTTCCGCCCAAAACTTGAATACAGGTACACAGATAAGGTGACATTCCTGTTTGGAGTTGATATATTTTCAGGAGATCCCGGCCCCGACCCTGGCAGGTTAAACTTCTTCGGATACTTTGACGATGACGACAGGGCTTATATGGAGATCAAATACAGTTTTTAAAAGGAGTTAAGATATGCTACGTAAACATATAGAGCGCATTGTCCGGTTTCCGGTTACGACTATTTTACTGGCTGTTTTTATCACAGTCTTCTTCGCCTTTCAGATCAGCGGGCTTCATATGGTACTTGATCCAAAGGCGCTGCTTCCGCAGGATCATCCATATGTCAGGCTGAATAATGAGATAGAGAAGCAATTCGGCGGGAGCCGTGTTGTGCTTATAGGATTAGCATCCAAAGATGGAGACATATTCAATCCCTCTGATATAGAAAAAATACGGAAGATAAATGAAGAGGTAAAAACGCTGCCTGGCATTCTGGAGAATAATGTCGTCAGTATAGCAGACCGCAAGGTGAAGGTTGTAAAGGCAGAGGGAGATTCGCTTGAAATCAACAGCCTTCTTGATGGTATAGAATACACTCCGGAAGGGATGAAGAAACTAAAAGACCGTGTCAACTCAAACCCGGCGTTTATTAACAGCCTTATTTCCGAGGATGGGACGGTAGCCGCAATCCTCCTGGATTTCAAGGGGGGGGATAGCAGCTGGTTGCAGAAGCAGAGCAAGACAGAAGAATTAAGTGTTGTGCCTTCTGCCTTTGCCCAGGAAGATTGGAAGAAGTGGCAGAAGCCAGAGCAAAAACCAGAACCCTCCCCCCTCGCGGGGGAGGGGCAGGTCAGTCCTGAGCCTGTCGAAGGGGGTGGGGAGGCCACAGGCGGCGATAGCGGCTGGCAAGCCGGTGGTGGAGAAGCTGACTGGGAGCAATGGTACGTAAGCGACTCAAAGATATACAGCAACGTACTTGAGATCGTAAACAAATATAAGGATGCCAATACCGAAATATACATTGGCGGCCTGCCTGTAGCGCTCGCATTCCTTGAGGCCGATTCATGGCGGATGAGCCGCTACATCTATCCTGTGGCAGTAATAATAATAATGTTCATCCTCTATCTTGCATTCAGGAGCATACAGGGGATGATCCTGCCAATCATATGCGCCCTCCTCAGCGTAGTCTGGGCAGTCGGCCTGATGGGGTTATTTAAGATACCGCTTGACCCCTGGAACATGATGACGCCGATACTTATCCTTGCTGTCGCTGCAGGGCATTCTGTGCAGATACTAAAGCGATACTACGAGGAACTGGGGAACTCACCCCCACCCCTCCCCTCCCCCGTCAAGGGGGAGGGAGCAAATGTACCCTCCCCCCTCGCGGGGGAGGGACAGGGTGGGGGGGCAGAAGCCAGCCACTGGGGAGCAGATGCCTCAAAACAGGCAGTCCTCGAATCCCTAACAAAGATCGGCCCTGTCATGATTACAGCAGGCATTGTTGCCGCAGCAAGCTTTGCATCCCTGCTGACATTCCAGCTAAAGACATTCCAGTCCTTCGGTCTATTTACGGCCTTTGGCATACTAAGCGCCCTTGTCCTTGAGATGACATTTATCCCGGCGGCAAGGTCGTTGATGAGGCCACCCAGGAAGGTTGCAGGCAGCAGTGAGAGGGCAGCAGGCAGCAGTAGTATTCTTGACAGGTTTCTGCTCGCTATTTCAGAGCTTGTAATCCGCCGCAGTTGGCTCGTCTGGCTTGGTCTGGTTGTAGTAATAGCAGTCTCTTTATACGGCATAAACAGACTTACTGTCATCAACAGCCTGAAAAGTCTATTCTTTGAGTCCACGCAATTCAGAAAAGACGATGCCGCACTCAACAAATATTTTGGCGGCACTGCCACATTCTATGTATATCTTGAAGGTCAGGAGCCGGATGCATTGAAAGACCCTGCAGTATTGCATGCGATAGAGAATCTCCAGAAGGAGATAGAGGCTATTCCGGAAGTGGGCAAGACACAGTCATATGTAGATTATGTAAAGGCTACAAACCAGAGTATGAATGGAGGAGACCCTGCGTACCGCACTATACCTGACTCGCAGGCCACTATATCTGAATATCTATTCCTGTTTTCACTCTCAGGTTCAGACGGTGAGATGAACCGCTTCTTAGACTACCAGTACCAGAAAAGCGTGATATGGGTGTTTTTGCGGGATGACAGCACAGTGCTTGGTGAGAAGCTGATAGCTATCGTAAATAAATACTCACCCCCGCCCCAGCCCTCCCCCGTCAAGGGGGAGGGAGTAAAAGGTGGCGGTCTCCCCTCCCCCCTTGCGGGGGAGGGGCAGGGTGGGGGGGCAGGTTTTCCACCCGGCATCAAGATTGGTGTTGCCGGCAGTATTCCGGTTATGATGGCGCTTAATCAGACAATGGTTTCAGGCAAGATATGGAATATACTTCAAATTGCAGGCATTGTGTTTGTTATTACATCTATCGTATTAAGGTCGCTGGTCGGCGGCATCCTTGTCCTGTTACCCCTTGGTATAGCAGTGCTGACCAACTTCGGTGTGCTGGGACTATTCGGCATAGGGCTTGGGGTAGGCACAGCCGCCATATCAGCAATGGCAGTCGGTTTTGGGGCAGACTATTCAATTTACCTGTTGTACAGGCTCAGGGAAGAGGTTAGAGGTGAGAAAAGAGAGTTAGATGCAGCTGTGCGACAGACCCTGTTGACTGCCGGGAAGGCGATAATCTTTGTCGCACTGGCGCTGTCAGCCGGTGGATTGACCTTGCTGTTTACCGGATATTACCTTCACATGGAAGGCTTTCTTGTACCGCTTGCCATGACAACAAGTTCATTAGCGACACTTATCGTACTGCCTGCAATTGTGAAGGTAATCAGGCCGGGATTTATTTGTAGATGAACCGTCATGCAGGGATGAGTCATTCCCGCGCAAGCGGGAATCCAGAACGCAGACAGAGGTCTGGATTCCCACTTTCGTGGGAATGACGGTTGGAAAAATGTTAAATGGCTTTCTTGAAAACTGGCAGACATACTAAACTTACCTTACTTCTTACTTCTTTCTTCTTTCTTCTTAATTCTTACTCATCCCCTGCCCATGCTGCCATACAGTGGAGTCTTTCTGTTGTTGCGGGTTATTACATCCCGAGGCTGGATGAGCTAAACCATGTGTTAAAGAACAGAGACGTGGAGCTTGGGCCTCGCAATACTGAAGCAAAACCCAGTTCCTATCCTGTGATATACCAGGGAGTCAGCCCTGCGATGCCGGAGATGAAATCGGATACACCTAAGTTTGGTTTACAGCTTCAGGCTGATATTAATCCAAGGTATGCCATAGTATTTGGCGGGAGTGTGGCCAACTTTGACTCCACAAGCCGGGATGAGAGGGAGTTTTTTGTTGGTTTCCCTATTCCTGCAATCAGAGAGACGAGATTTTCTCTATTATTAAATCAGTTCTGGTTAGGTGGAAAGCGATACTGGATATTTGAAAAGGAGTCAGAAGGCAGGGATAAAAAGTCAGAAGTGGGAAAATCCGGAGTCAGTGGAAAGCTGAAGAAACCGGGTCCAAAGGTTTATGCGGAGATGGGGATCCTTGCAATTACCAGGGCCTACCTCACCACGGACGTATGGATGCATGTCTATGCACCGGATGAGGGTTTTGACTTCTATAAGGTCACAGAGACAGGGATAAGCGGCAGCGGCTATGCAACATATATAGGAATTGGCGGCGAGTATTATCTTACAAGAGGGGTGTCAATAGGCATGGACATAGACTATACGATAGGTGGAGTAGGCAAGTTGAAATTTGTTCACTACTTCACCGTGGACCCCCTGGAGACGGATATTATCAAGAGTGGAGATCAGGTTTTATATACAGACTTAAGTAAAGGCAACGTAAAGCCCCTTTTTATTGATCTTGAAGGTTGGGACTTAAAAGGGCAGGTAAGATTCCACTTTTAGGCAAACCTTGTGTAATGATTGCACAGTTGATAAGAAGTGCGTGATAAAAAGGAGACATCACTTATTTATTCATTATAAAACAAATAGTTAAAGCCTTCCCTGTTTCTCTATTTCTTCTTGTTCGTGTAAAAAAGATACAACATTTTGTGGTTATACTGAGATCGCCCGTTGTTTATTATCTATTCTGTCTCTGACGTTTGTCCTCCCTGTTCCTGACCTCTTCCATTTTATTATCCTAACCTCTTGATTTTACAACGATCTTCTAATTTCTAACTTCTAACTTCTAACCCTTTGCCGGCAAATGGTATACCCCTTGCAATATACGCTTAATCGTGTCTGCTGAGTAAACAGCAAATTTATATAATGAAAGGAGGTGAAATGCAATTATGACACATTTAACAATTAACAAAAAAGGAGCAAAAATGAGAAAATTTATAATGCCTTTCTTAATAGCAGGTGTGGTGGCATTTACTGCTTCTGCATCCATGGCTGGAATGTTTACAGAGGAGACAGTTAATGGAAACCATTACAAGATGACTGATGTCGAGGAGATCGGTCATGACACATGGCAGCTCAGTTCCGTCACACTGAAGAGTCTCGCGATGGGTATTTACGACGGGGATGAGTCTTACGGTTATACAACAGGTAGCAACCCCTTTACACAGGGGTATTTTATTGATCCATATAACGGGACAGACAACAGCTTTGACGATAACACTTCATTCCTGTTCACAGCTCCTGCATACTCAACCCCATGTCCATCTTATATGGATATAGATGGTGGTGCTTTTGAGGCAGGCGACTGTATAGCCAACACCTATGCCGCAGACCCACAGAGTGAGCACTCACCCGGTCATAGCTTTGATATGCTGGACGATCTCTATCAGTCTATAGGTGATGATGACAGCGATATGATGAATACCAGGTATATGGCTCAGGACTTGGATATTCTCGTATTTGTCGGGAAGAATGCGATCATCGAGACTGCAAACGGCACTGTTGTCGGTGATGCCAATAGCGATGGATTCCTCGATCCTTGGACCAATGCAAATGGTGTTTCGACCAGGTATCACTATGTTATTGATCAGACCTTGGATCAGGATATAGCAGACTGGGAAAATACCGGTGGTGAGATCATGGGTATCTACGGAAAGTTGACCCAGCTCTTCTTCATGGCTGGTCCGATTAACACCGCTGCTGGTGCTTCTTGTGAACAAACTGCTACAAATGCTGTTGGTACTGAAGCTTACTGGAACGCGGGCGAGTGCGAGGGCGCACCTAGTACATCAGCTCCTACTGACGCACTTTATGCCAGTATGGGCGGCTCTGCTGACGTCTTCGATCAGTGGGTAGTCCAGGATGTTTGGGATTGGAAAGACAACCCGAACATGGATCCTTCCAAGGTTGGTAAGGTTGAAAAGGTCGGTATGAAGCAGGGTTATAGCGCATGGTGGATGAGAAACAACACAGTGCCGGATTGGAATTACAACTGGAATTACGCAGGTGAACACGGAGATATCAACAAGACCGTTTCACTTGGTCATGACATGATTGATCCGTAATCGGCAATTGGATTGTAGTAATCTAACCTTCTATTGGGCCCCTGGAAACAGGGGCCTTTTTTTTTGGGGGGAGGTTCTCATGAGATAGGCTTTGACGGAACAGGTAAAATCCGATATATTCATCATCCTTATGGGAAGACCTTTATCTCTATATGCATTGATTTGCCGACTAAAGCCTGCGACTGCAGTTCTTCTGCTTACTTTTTACCTCTTACTTCTAACCCCCACCCACCACCTCCCTCTTAGAGGGGGCGGGAATTTGGATACGGCCTTTGCCCAGGAACCCTCTACCCCCCTCGATCTGGGAATACAGCTTCTCAATGAAGGAAAGCTTGACGAGGCGCTGAAGGCCTTTGAGAATGCATTGACCCTCGATCCGGGAAATCCGCTGCCGCACTACTATGCCGGTGTTGCCTACCACCGCAAACGTCAGCCTGTTCCCGCCATGAGCAGCCTCAACAGGGCCCTCAGCCTGAGACCCGGTATGCCGGAGGTGATCCTCGAGATCGGCAGTATCATGGAGGGGCTTGGACTTTTTGACAAGGCCAGGGAGGCATACCGGTCCGTTGCCGGTGGTAAGGAGAATGCTGAACTGGCGGGAGAGGCAGAGGTGCGGCTCAGGAGGCTTGCGCTTATGGAACACTCCCGGGCTGCCGGGAGGCTCTTCCAGGAAAAGCGATGGGAGGAGGCATTAAAGGAGTTGGCGCTGGTATTGACCATGACCCCGGAGGATGCAGAGGCCCATTTTGCCTCAGGCATTGCCTACCAGCGTCTCGGGCAATTCAGCAAGGCCGTCGAATCCTTTAAAAAGGTGACAGAGATCAACCCGGCGCATATCAATGCCCTCATGCAGCTGGCCGGCATCTTTTATCTGATGGGGGACTATGAGCAGGCGATAGATATCTTCGGGAAGGTGGTCTCCCTGGATTCTGATTCTCCGCAGGCCAGTGAGGCCGGGGAGAGGATCAAAGAGGCTCAAAAGAGGATTGAGACAAGGCATCGTTTTGAGGCGGCAGCCGATCTGATACGAAAGGAGCAGTGGTCAGAGGCCATTCAGGAGACCAGGGCTGTCCTGGCAGCGGAGCCCTCTAATCCAATCGCCCTTTTTAATCTCGGTCTGATTCACTACCACCTCAAAGATAATGATGCCGCCATCGAGGCGCTGAAACAGGCCATAGCAGCGGACCCTAAACTTCAAAAGGCATACTTTCAGCTTGGTGTTATCTATGACGACCTTGGCAGATTCAGCGATGCGCTTGATGTATATGGACAGGTCCTGACTATAAGTGAAAAAGGCTCAGAGGCGGAAAAGGCAAGGGCCAGGATTGACATCATAAAACCACTCTTTGAGGTAGAAGAAAGGGCCGGAGCGGCTAAGGAACTACTAACGAAAGAGGATACTGCCGGGGCCATTAAGGAAATGGAAGCACTCGTGGCGCTGAAGCTGGATGACCCCAGGCTCCACTTATCTTTGGCTGTACTCTACATCAAGGGAGGCCGTGTCAAGGATGCGGCATTCACCCTGGAGAGGGCCGCAACTCTCGCCCCGAAAGATCCGGAGATACGCTTTCTCCTCGGACAGATATACGATGGATTGAGGGAGTATGAAAAATCAATAGATGCATATAGGGCTGCGGTCACGCTGGAAAAGGAGGCTACTCGTGCGGATGAGGCCCGTAAACGGCTTCGTGCAGTAACCCTCCGGTTCCATTTTGATCAGGGGAAGAAACTGATAAGCGCCGGTGACTATGAGTCCGCTCTCAGGGAAATGCTGGCCATCCTGGAGATTACCCCGGATGATCCGGTAGCCCTGTTCAATACGGGTGTCTTATATGAGAGGCTCAACCGGTCGAATGAGGCGGAATCCATTTTGAGGAAGTCCGTCTCCATTGCTCCGGATTACGTACAGGCATATTTCCAGCTTGGGTTTGTCCTTGAGAAATTAAGGAAATTCCCGGAAGCCCGTGAGGCATTTGAAAAGGTCATTGAGATACAGAAGGAAGGTCGTGAGGCCAGTGCTGCCCGGTTAAGGTTGGAGCAGATAAAAGAGATTGCGGATTTGTCTGACCGCCTTAAGAAATCCTTTGAACGGATGGAAGAGGAGGACTGGGAAGGGGCAAGGAAGGAGATCGGGGAGGTTCTGATCCTCTATCCTAAAAATTATATAGGATACTATTATCTGGGCACTATTCTGCAACACCTCGACATCATTGATGAGTCCAGGATTGCCTTCAAAAAGACAATAGAGATCAACCCCGGTTTTACCAGGGCCTATATCTCCCTTGCAAACCTCTATATTAGCGAGTATGAGTATGAAGAGGCGAGAAAGACATATAAAGAGGTGATCGCCATTGCGGAGGGATCTCCGGATGCGGAGGTAGCTGAGACAAGGCTCAAACAGATCAGGGACTTGCGCGGGAGCCTTTCCATGACGCACAGCTTCAACTCCAATATTGCCTTCAGGGCAAAGGCCCAGTCAACTGTCCAGTCGAGCTACGGTCTCGGCCTCAATTACACTATCCTCCGCCCGAAGGATGGGAGCCTCTTTGCAGGACTGTCGGCCAACCAGTCTATCTATTACGATACCCAGCTCGAGGGGAACAGCTATACACTCCAGATGAGTGGTGTGCAAAGGTTCCCACAGGATCGGTCCATCTCAGGATCAGTCTCTGACAGCAGATCCTTTTTTGAGGGGAGACTGACTTATGTGAATAAAGCACTCTCAGTTGTGGCCAGTACAGAACCACGGTACATCCCCACCTCAGCTTCACTCAGCTACAACGGCTCACTGGGGAGGTCTCCTGTAAATAAGACCAGTAACTCGGAACAGCACAACCTTACTCTCGCAGTATCGCAGAAGCTCTCTGTTCGTGATAACGTGTCGGGGAGTTACAGTTTCAGCGTTTACAAGAACCTCGATACGATCGCCAGTAATTACGCCAACCGGACCAACGCCCTTTCTATCAGTTATAGCCGGCCCATAGTCGCTCACCTCGGATTAAGTCTCGGCTATTCAATCAGCCTTGTGAATTACAGCAATCCTGATTCCACGACGCTCTTTCAACGCTTCCGCCGGAATGTCAACCAGTCATATACCGGGGGGCTCAATCTCAGTTTTACGGAGTATATTAACTTTTCACTCAATTACAATTTCTCTTATGTCATCAGCAGGACCAACCTCGACCCACTGACATTTGAGGAGCAGCAGAAGTTGGAAGATCTCCTGGCCTCCCCTATTCCCACGGTAGGCGGCGGGGGGGGGTACTACCAGCATAGCGTAGGAATCTCTATCAGTACCCCTTTCTGAAAGGGGGTGACAATTTCCCACTGTTAACTGAGGCATTACGCATTACGCCTTCTTCTTCTTTTCTTTTGATAATAGTATAGATTATAATATGACAATGCCGGCGCTGACTTCAGTAAAATTAATATCGTCCAGGGCATTAGTCCATTCATTTATCATCCTCCTTGTTTTCACTATCCTGGGCAGTGGGCTATATTTCAATACACTGGACAATCCCTTCCAGTACGATGACCTTGAGAGTGTGGTGGAAAACCGTAATATCCGGGATACTGATAATATCTTGAGATTTTTCAAAGACCCTTCCCTGAGCGCCAATGACCCTCAGTTAGCCGGACATTACCGCCCCCTGGTGATGACGAGCTATACGATTAATTACGTACTCGGCGGCCTGAATCCTGTGGGTTATCACCTGGTCAATCTGGCCTTTCATGTGGGGTCTGCGTTCCTGGTGTTTCTGATAATGCAGGCCATGTTCACCCCCCCCCTATCCCTCCCCCTATACGCAGCCCTTGCTGCCGGCCTTATCTTCCTTGTCCACCCCTTCAACTCCGAGGCGGTAAACTATACGACGGCCAGGTCCAGCCTGATGAGCGGGTTTTTCTATCTGCTGGGCTTTTACTGCTGG
>Ga0209324_10002476_pt1 | contig 12721 bp, 9 predicted proteins | sample Rifsed19ft3_FD_184015 | JGI IMG/M metagenome (GOLD analysis project Ga0209324, IMG submission 184015) | Soil microbial communities from Rifle, Colorado, USA - sediment 19ft 3 (version 2) | ecosystem: Environmental > Terrestrial > Deep subsurface > Rock core/Sediment | place: Rifle, Colorado...
TGGTGAATCATATTTCCAGAATTATCATGTTAGAAACTACATATCTATCAAATTCGAATTAGTTACATTCTACTGATATTACTTTACCAATAGGCCTCAATCGAAAAACAATAATTGATTCAAAAAATTATTACATCGCCGGTTTGGTAGGCAAAACATGATTTAATCGGTACCAACAAATATGATGAAATATGTACCCAAAATCTTACCTTCACCCCTAACAAACTGAAGTTCAAGCTAATTCTCTTTGACTCGCCTAGATTTAAATTCATTCAGCTTTGCAGGCGATAATTAAATAATACAAATATAGGCAAATTGAAGAAGATTACACAACTCAAATCAGTAACAAATTAATCAACTTTGCAATTAAACAAATAATGACAATAACTTTATTTATAATAACGAACATTGTTGAACTTCATATTGATTAATACCTATCTTTAGCAGAATAAAGAAATATATTGTAAATGATAATTGGTGGATTTATTGGGAACAAAGATAATTCCTAAAAGAGTAGGACCATGGCCTTTTCCGAAAAGTAATAAACCAAGAATTGATAGTTTTGATGAAGTACAAATAAGTTATTCAACTGAAGAAGCTGTAGAAGAAGCCAATAGATGCATACTATGTCCAGTACCTGCGTGTGTAAAAGCTTGTCCCGTAAATTTAGATGTACTTAATATGATGAGAAATATTCAAGAACATAATTTTGAAGAAGCATTTAGAAGAATAAGGGAAACAAATTGTCTTCCAGGGTCAACTGCAAGGGTTTGTCCACAACTTGACGATCTATGCGAAGCTCATTGTGTTTTAAGTAAACGCGGAGACCCACTTTCAATAGGAATGCTACAAAGATTTGTATCTGATTGGAGTGAAAAGAAAGGACAGTACGAAAACCCAATTACTCAACAACAAACTGGTAAGAGTGTAGCAATAATCGGTGGAGGGCCAGCAGGGTTAGCTGCTTCAGATCTACTTGTTCATTATGGTCATAAAGTAACAATATTTGATAATCATAAGAAACTTGGTGGAACAGCTAGACATGGAATTCCGAATTTTCACTTACCTAAGAAAACAATAGATTTTGAAATTGAACAAATTAAACAGAATGGCGTTGAGATAAGGAACGAAATAACAGTAGGAGAACAAATATCTATTGAAGAGTTATTTGAAGATGGATATAACGCAATACTTATTGCAGTTGGTGCCAAGAACGTTACTCCCTTTATGGTTGATGGCATGGATCTAAAAGGAATTTATGATGCTTATGAATTTCTAATACAACTTGATAAGATGGAAATTTACAGATTACATGACAAAATAACACCTTTCAAAATAGGTAAAAGAGTACTTGTAATAGGAGGTGGAGATACTGCGATAGACTCCGCGAGAACGGTTGCAAGGCTTGGAGCAAAAGAAGTCACAATAATGTATAGACGATCAAACAAGGAAATGACTGCTTATAAATTTGGTAGAGAATTGGCTGAAGATGAAGGCATAAAGATAGAATATTTACAAACGCCTATTAGGTTCATAGGAGATGAAAAAGGATGGGTAAATAAAGCTGAATGCATAAAGATGAAACTGGGTGAACCTGATTCTTCAGGTAGAGCCAGTCCTATACCAATAGAAGGGTCAAACTATATCATGGATATTGATACTGTTTTCACCGCCATCGGAAGAGGCCCAAACACTTTCTTGCAAGAAAAAGAAAATATTAAAATGGAAAAATGGGGTGGAATAATAATTAATACTGAAACTCATGAAACTTCATATCCCGGAGTATTTGCAGCCGGAGATGTTGTGAATGGTGAAACACTAGTGGTTAAGGCTATGAAGGAGAGTAGAAATGCGGCGCAGAGAATCCATGAATATTTAACCAAGTCTGATATAAAAATTGATCTCTTTAAGAAATACTTTGATGAGCGATACTTGCGTAAGACTAAGTAGCTAATGCGAAAAATGTAAATAAATTAGTATTCTCCAAGTATATTGCGAAGTGTATCTCCATACATACTGATTTCATTTCTTTTCTGGAATTCTAAATAATTTTCTTGTCTTAAGTTCCATTTCATTTCCCAAGCATCATTTATTAATTCGTCTTCAGTCAGATTCTTCCGTCTCTCAAATTCATTGTCAATATGAATTTGGATCGCCTTAGGATATGTTCTATGTTCCCATACTAAGACTCTATCAGATAATGATTTTATAGTATCATTATTCATTATTGGCACTTTTTGATTTATGATAATCGGTCCTCTATCGACTTTATAATCTACATAATGTACTGTACAACCTGAGAATTTCTCTTTATTTGCTAATACGGACCCGTGAACTCTGTCACCTATCATTCCAACACCACCATATTTTTGCATATCATAGGCAGGATGTATATTCATTATTTTCATATTATATTCATCTATGATTACTGGAGATATTATTTGGTTAAAACCTGCGAGAGAAACTAAAGTAATATGATTAATCCTAAGTACGTCTAGTACTTTTGAGTCAAATTCTTCACGAGCTCTGTTTCTAGAGTCTGTATCTTGAAACTTCTTGCCACCTAATCCTTCAATATACTCTACTTTGACACTATTTTCTCTAGCTCTATCTATTGCATAAGCTTCAGAATTATTGCTTATTAGAAGAACCACTTTTACGTTGTTTAATATATCTAGTTTTATATGATCTATGATAGCTTGAAATCCGCTACCTCTACCGGAAGCTAATACTGCTAATCTTTCCAATTTAATTATCTCTTATGTAAGAAAGAGCTTGGTATCCTATATCCTTGCGATAATGAGCCCCTTCAAACTCTATCGTATTCGCAACTTTATATGCTCTTTTCACAGCTTCGCCTATACTGTTGCCAATGGCGGTAATGCTCAAGACCCTTCCGCCGTTAGTAACAATACTATTATTCTTCTTTGAAGTTCCTGAATGAAAGATCATCACATCTTTTGTTCTCGCAATATCTAACCCTTTAATCGGTAGGCCTTTATCATACGTGCCGGGATATCCTCTTGAAGCCATAACCACTGATACTGCAGCACCAGGTCTCCATTTTACTAACTCCAATGCATCTAGCTTACCATCCAGAGAAGCATCTAAATATGGTAATAGATCTGAATTCATCCTTAATAATTGAGGTTGCGTCTCTGGGTCTCCAAATCTACAATTAAACTCTAGTACATATGGCTTATTATTTGATATCATAATGCCAGCGTAGAGCACACCTTTGAACTTTATTCCTTCAGTACGCATTCCATCAATAGTTTTGATAATAATATTATTCAATATACTTTCATATAATTCGTCTGAAACCATTGGTACAGGAGAGTAAGACCCCATCCCTCCTGTATTTGGACCTACATCACCGTCAAAAACTTGTTTATGGTCTTGAGATGTTTCTAAAGATACAACGTTCACTCCGTCACTAATACAAATGAAAGATACTTCATATCCCCTAAGGTAGTCCTCTACAACAACTTTCTCTCCAGCTGCACCAAACTCTTTATTGATCATTATTTTTTCGATGGCGTTATTTGCCTCATCAAGAGTATGACACACTATAGCTCCTTTTCCTGATGCAAGACCATCAGCTTTTACTACTATAGGAAATACCTTGGATCTAATGTAATCAAATGCATCCTCGGGTCTTTGGAATATTCTAAAATCAGCTGTAGGTATGTTATATTTATTCATAAAATTCTTTGCAAATACTTTACTTGTTTCAAGTCTTGCTGCTGTTCTACTAGGTCCAAAGATTTGCATATCTTTTTCTTGGAAAAGGTCTACAATACCTCTATCTAGAGGACCTTCAGGACCAACTACTGTAAAACATTTTTCTTTTTCAGCAAATCTTAAAAGTCCTTCTAGATTCATAGGATTGACAGGTATATTATTTTGGGTTCCTCCATTACCTGGCGCATGAAACACTTTGTCAACTTCTGGGCTTTGGCTTAGCTTCCACCCTATCGCATGTTCTCTTCCACCAGATCCTATGACGAGAATATTTCGCCTCATGATTAGTACGAGCTTGTTTCTTGGATTGTTTTAAGTTTTTTTGAAATAATGTGGGAATTCAAGATACACAAAAGTGCTTTTTTTAAAGTTGATAGTTATTCCATATAATAGTGAATCAAACTATTTCACTTTTTATGTTATGCATCGCTATGAGATCTTTACTGAATTCTTTAATATTATCAGGTATTTCTATATCTATTTGTTCTTTTAATGATAAACCTTTATTCTTTTTATCATTCCAAATTCTAGAATTGAATTCTAAAAGTTTTTCAGAATGAATGGCCGATTCGGTACTCCAAATAGCCATTGGAAACATCTCCTTATGTATACTTTGACCGTACAATTCTCTCCAAATATAATCTGTTACAAATGGAATGATAGGTGCTAAGAGTAACAGAATACTTCTTAGGACAATGTGTAAAGTATGCCAGGCTGATTGTTGTTCTGATTCAGTGAAATTAGTTCCATAAGCTCTAGCTTTTACCATTTCCAAGTAATTGGCTGCAAAGATATTCCATGTAAATTCTCTAACTTTAGTAGCTGGAATAAAGAAGTTAAAGTCTCTATATCCTTTCTTACTTTCTTCTATTAGTTTCGAAACTTCAGCTAAAACCCATTTATCACTCGAAGTTAGATTTATGCTATTTCCTTCTGGAACAGGAAAACTAGATATGAATCTTGATATGTTCCATAGTTTAGTTAAGAAATTCTTGGATCCACTTATTCTATTTTCTGAACAACGAAAATCTGAACCAAGACTTGCTTCTGAAGCGGCCCAATATCTAAAAGTATCAGCCCCGTATCTTTCAAGAATTGGAATTGGATCAATTACATTTCCTTTACTCTTACTCATACGTTCTCCTTTCTCATCAACTCCATACCCCATTATCCAAGCATGCCCAAATGGGGATTTCCCCGTTAATTGATAACATCTAAGAATAGTGTAGTATAGCCAAGTTCTGATTATATCTTTAGCTTGTGGTCTTAAAGTAATTGGATATGTCTTCCTAAAAAACTCTTCATCATATAAGTACCGAGTAACGTATAATGGACTAATGCTTGAATCCATCCATGTATCGAATGTTCTCTCATCTCCGACAAACTCTTTTTCTCCGCACTTTTTACAAGTATCAAACGGTGCAGGATCCTTCCAAGGTTGATAGTATTTTCCAGGTTGGGGCAAATGGGGTTCGGCACATTTCTTACAATACCATATTGGCACCTCGGTTCCATAATACCTTCTTCTTGAAATTGGCCAATCTAAAGTTATAGAGTCAATCCAATCTAAGAGTATTTTTCTACGCGTATCTGGATAAAATATAATTTCTTCAGCAAGTTTTTTTACAATAAGTTTTGTATTTATTTGCTTAATGTAATATTCTTGCATAGGAATTATTTCTATCGATGTACGACTGCGTTCACATGTTGGAGTTCTATGTATGATCGTTTCCTTTTTTTCCACGAGACATTCGTTCTCTAGATGTTCAATAATTTTAGCCCTTGCTTCTTTTACCTTAATACCATTATACTTACCTGCATTTGCTGTCATACAGCCATTAGAATCTATTGCAATTATTTCTTTAAGATTCAATTCTCTAAATAGAACAACATCTGTGTAATCACCATAACTACATATCATTACTGCCCCTGATCCAAATTCACGTCGAGCACTAGGATGAGATTGTAGTTTGACCTCAGTATTATATATTGGTGTTATTACAATTTTACCGATTAGATTGGTATAACGTTCATCTTCGGGATTAACTATTATTGTCTGACAAGAACATATTAGCTCTGGTCGAGTTGTAGCTATTACTATGTATTCGTCACTATCCTTAATTTTAAAACGTATTTGAACTAATTCAGTTGGTATTTCTTCATACACAACCTCAGCATCTGCTATCGTTGTTCCGCAGTCTATACAATAGTTATTAGGTCTTAAAGATTGGTAAATTTCTCCTTTATTCCAAAGTTCAATAAATGTTGCTTGTGTAAGACTACGATATTGTTCAGAATCAGTTCTATAATAATTCTTTAAATCACCACTCATTCCCATTTTTCGCATAATTTGAATCATTTCATTCTCTAAATCATCAAGCGCGTTTCTGCATAACTCAAGAAATTTATCTCGTTCAGTCTTACGAGCCTTAACATTGAACTTTTTTTCCGTATATATTTCTACGGGTAGTCCATTTCTATCTATTCCGATAGGTAAGAGAACTTCAAATCCAGACATCCTCACTGTTCTCGCTATCATATCAATTTGTGAATAATGGGCAGCAGCCCCAATATGCCAAGGTCTTCCTGAAGGATAAGGGGGCGGAGTATCTATTACGAAGATTTTCTTATTGGTACTTGGGTTAAATTTACAGTATTCATCTTCCCATTTTTCAAGTATAGCCTTTTCAATTGTTGGGCTCCATATTTTTTCTTTAATTTTAGGTGTTAATTCCAATTGAACGAGTCTCCGGTCTTTGTAGCCTTATTTTTATTATATTTTAATTACTTGATTATTCATTAATACTGTTTAAATCTCAGAATTGCCACAATTCCACCAAAGCTTTTTAACATTTTTCCTTCTTCGGTCTTTGAGGATATTACTTCAACCTTAGTAGCCGTATCTACAGATATGTTTGCGAGATATTCAATAAAATCTTTTTCCTCCAAATCATAATCCGAGCTTCTACATTCTGAGCATTCTTTAGATATCATCTTCTGTTTTTCTTCAATATATTTTTCTCTACTAACTATTTTTACGTCTTCTTTATGATAATGTTTACAAGTCAATCTTAATCGAATTAACCCTAAATCTTCCGAAACTAATACTGTTTCAACTGAAGAGTTTCTTAGATTCATTTCAATTTCGCTTAGGCCGTAAGTGACAAGTCCTCCATCTTCTTTTCTCACTTCCCTTAGAAATTTCTGGACTAATCGCTTCTCATCCATAAGCCTAAAGCCCTGTAATACATCATCTGACTTTTCCAATGTTTCCCTAATTCCCTCCGCTCCTGAGTAAGCTGTATCTATCACTGCCAAAATGTTGTTCTGTAACCTATAGTCTAAATAGTTCTCTTTAACAAAATTATTCTTAGTAGGACCTGGCCCGCTTACAATAATCCCTTTCACTTGATATTCATCAATGAAAATCTTCTTTGAGTGTGCTGCAATTCGATTATAAAAGCCATTTAATTCCATATCTCTTAATCTTTCAAATCTTCTGGCTGATTGTCCTCCAGCTCTATGCTTTCCAGAAACTCCAGAAGTCATAACATCAATAGTTTCAGATTTATCTCCAGCAACTATTCCTAAACCTGCCTCTGAAGTGTCTATGTTAAGTATACCTATCACTTTCTTTTCTCTTAACATTTCTCGTACAGGTTCTAGATGAAAATGATCATCACATCTGTAAAGATAGTTTTGGACAGGTTGAGGAGGGACTATTTCGTAAACATCAATCGGCTCACTACCTAAAGGTACTTCTCCTGCTATAGCACCTGCAAAAATCACTACCCCATTCTCAGGTGTTCTTTTGTATAGTTTCAATCTTTGCATCGTTTTTGTCAATGCATCTTGAACATGATTCCTAGTCGTGTCGGATTTTATATTTGAAGCAGTTCCGTATTCTTCTCTCAAATTGCTAATAACTTCATGTAAAGCCTTGTTAGATGGCACGTAGAGAGAGACAAGTTCAGTTCCTCTTCCACTTTTTGACGATAACTCAGAATAAAGTTTACGTATCTTATATAACAAAACAGAATCTACTTTAGTACTCATTATTTGTTTCTCCTACTGTGTATTACTTCCACTTAATATCGATATATCGTTAAGCAAGATATCATGGTAATCTAAACGAAGTTTAATAAAAACAACGTCTATTGTAAACTATTTCTATACAATTTTCGATTTCCCATTTTTTTAGATATTAATAATTAGTAATATTGAATTCGTCAAGTCAACATAGAATGGTAATACATAATGATTTAATACTATTATTGTAATGAATTATAAGTTGATTGTTTGTCTGCGCAGATAACATTAACTTATTTCAGTTCTTAGCAATATATTTGATCACAATTATTCATTAGAAATATGTCAACAATGAACATTGGAAAAAATCTAGACATTACCCAAAACGAGTTTGCTGTTAACATACCAAGACATATATTTCATATAACATGATATTTAATATTAATATGTGAATGTTTTTTCGTTGGATTTATAATGAAGGCATAACGTGTTTAATGCATGTTCTAAGTTGACCCATCGGATCTGAGGCGGCGAATCGCAATATCAACGTCCTTACACCTATATTTGAGTATTGATCTATCTTTTTGAGTAGTTCTTCTGGTTTTGTATAGATTTGCTGTCGTCCATGTGTCGATAAAGTTGACTCATGCAATCCACCTAGGTAAAATTCACCTCCAAATCCTCTTTCGTGGATATTTACCTCAAGATTGGTGTATAAGTAGACTGAGGGATGAATCTCAGACATATTTCGCCCAATCTTGTTTGCAATATCAGATATCTTATTCCAGCAGTTCCCGTATTCTTCAGGTGGAACGTCGAATGGCAACCATCCATTAGCTTTCTCTGCAACCCGCTTGAATGTGAGATCTGAGGCTCCGCCTATCCATATGCCAGGATAAGGTTTCTGAACTGGTTTAGGATCCAATGTTACATTGGACAGATTATAAAAATCACCTGAAAAATTGACATTATTACCTGTCCATAACAACTTTAATACTTCAACAGATTCATCCAGTCTTTTACCCCTTTTTTCGAAAGGAACACCACATGCTTCGAATTCACTCTTTGCATCTTCACCTCCAGGAGATATACCAATTATAACGCGGCCATTAGAAGCATGATCTAGAGCAGCCACCATCTGAGCAACAAGCAAAGGGTTTCGAAGAGGTAACAGGAGTGTCCCCGTACCTAACTTAACTCGCTCAGTTCTGGATGCAACTGCGGCCAAAGTTATTAGGGCTTCAAATCTTGCTCTAAGAATGCTATCTCCAACCCAAAGAGAGTCAAAACCAGCTTCTTCAGCAACAGAAGCCATCAAGAGCAATTTATCAAAACTCGGAGTCCCCTTATGCGCAGAAGTCGGTAATAGAAGACCTAAATTTATTCTACTTTTGGCCATGGGCATAACCACATGTCCCTAAGAAAGATTACATAATTATATGTTCCTAGATTTTATGGTTAGAGTCTAAACTTCTTATGAATTGAAATCAAATCAAAGTGAGTTATATTAAGTTGCTGAATCCTTTTTATAATAAAGGCAACTAATATCTCAAGAATTTGAGGAGTAAACTAAGGTATATCAGCATCTATTTCTTGCACTATACCTTGTTTTAACAATGGTTTTACGTTATCGAGTGGTAAAGAAGCAACATCTTCCTTTTTAAATGGACCGTACTTTGCTAAATCTACACCTATTAACGCTGAGTTTTCCTTTAAGAATCTAACAATGACATATCTTGATGATATTAACTGTGAAACATTGCTTAAAACCGCGGTTTGACCGTTTACAAGAGCACGACTTAACTTGTTAAGCCTTTTTCTAAACAAAGATGAAGATTCTATAAGATATTTCTCTTCAGAGGTGAGATTAACACCATTTGATTCTTCAATAACAATTGTCTTAACTTTTTCAATCCGTATATTAAGTAACCTAACGGCCAAGTTAGATAATATTGCACGTTCTCGTCTAGCTAAGCTACTTATAATATCTCTATTACTTTCATCAACCAGATTCCTAGTTTCCTTGATATAATTCGCAACATCCTGATAAGTTGTATTTGGTATTTTTTGAAGATCCTCTGAATTTAGTTCTTCTTTTATCAAATTATGAATATTAGTAAGTATTGAATACATTATTTCACCCCTGAACCTCTGCCATGCCTAGCCCCATCAAATATACTGCTGCCATTGCAGGTAATTCAATCTTTTCAGAATTAAAAGGTCCGAATTCTTCACCTAAAAGAGTAAATTTAGGAGACAAATCAACTTCGACTTTAATTAGTTTTTTATCTATTACTACAGCATCAATTAGTGGATCAAAAGTATCGATATCTTTGCATTTCTTTTTTAAAAGACCAGTTTTTCCATTCAAAGTACCAGGTAATCTGAATATTCTATGTATATCTGTTGTGACAGACGGATCTACATTAGCCCCGCTAGTTTTAGCAGCCTTTTGAACATCTCGCGTGAACTTTTTATACTTTTTTTGCACATATAATTCAATCATTGTTTTCTTTGCATCCTCAGAGCCTTCTTCATAACTTTCTTTTACCACTTTAAAGTGTCTAGCTATACGTCCTCTCCATCCAAAATCGGTTTCAGAAGGTAACTTATCCATCAACTCATCATATGTCGAGTTATCAGATACACCTAAGCTTTTAGGGATAAGTCCTTTTCCAGAGACGTAGTCAACAATTTCACTTCGAGCAAATTGATCAGATTTTTCAAAAATGGAGTTTGAAACAGTGATATGATACCCCATACTTCCTGAAAAATAGACATATATTTCATCCCGCTTTATGCCAAAATCATCTACCAGAATATCTAACAGTTTAATGGCCTCTTTCTTCGCTGCGAATAGACACAAGTTACAAGCTATGTTAATTTCATGAATCCTAAGCCCTTTACACTTTGGACATTTAACAGTTCGGATTCCATTCTTCTGAAAACCGCACCCACGACATATCCATTTATCATGTTGCACCCTGCAGGGTGACGATAACATATCTGCATCTATGTCAAAGACAAGATCGCTCCCTTTCCAATCCTTCGCATGCATCGGTAATGAAGGATCTGTGTAGAATGAGGTTGAATAGTAGACTGAGTGCGGTGTTTCCTTTAAGATGAGTAAACGCAACTCCTCTGGCTTCTTAAACGAAAAATGTCTCACCATAAGCCCTTCAAAAGTCATATAACCAAACTCTCTTTCATCCATTCGAGTAGGAGTTTCTATTTCATTTAAATGGTTGAAATAATATTCTTTGAATATTTGCCTCAGGGTAGCAGATGTCTTTTCATTCATTTCTTCGACACTTTTTTCTTAAGACTAACCCTTTTCAATCCAAACTGAAGTGGATGAATTATATCACCACATTCTTCGGTCTTAAAGCAGAAGGTATGGGTAATCATAGTTCTGCAGGATGGGCAATCATATGCGACCCGTCCACCCTTTAAACCAGCTATATGTTCCACCTGATATCTGGTCATCCGTTCGTTGAAATCTGGAGATCTAGGGTATAAAGATATAATCTCATCAACAGACTTACCTATATTCATAAGATAAGTAGTAAGTAAAAATCTACCATAATGAGGAATATTTTCACCTTTCTCAAGCATACCAAGCGCTACGGTAACACAAGGTGGATATTTTTCAGGTAAGATAATTTTAGGTTTTGTTGGAGGCGGTGAGAGTAAAGATATTTCCTGAACTATCTTCTCAAGGTTCTCCGGTAGCTTAGGGACAGATTGATCTTTCAATCTTTTACGTATAATGTCATCTATCTCTTGCCTTATGAGTCTTATCAAATCTCCAGTATTAAGATAAACAAAGCCTTGATTCACAATTCTATTAATAAGCTTCCATTCAACCTCATGAAACCTACTTGCATGTTTTAAGTATTCTACCACAGGTATTTTGAAATTGAATAAATTACTCTTAACTGTAACTTGAGTCAAATCTATCTTCAAAACGTTTCTGAAGATTTGAATCACAAGGTCCTCCCGTTCGTTTTCTAAAAATCGTTCAACACGCTTAGCCTCGGAAAGTGAGAAGCGTGAGATAAGATGTTCAAGATTAGTAGCCTTGACTAACATCATAGCTGATGGGAATGAAAAGAGTTCAATTTCGGCTGAAGCTTTATTATCTATATCTACGGACTGTTTTTCAGTCACAATAGCTTGAATGACTCTGTTCTTAGCCCGCTTGATAACTTGTTCAAAATTTGGTTGAGATACATCATTAAGGCTCCATCCAAGCTTTTTAACATATTCACCTGCCTCCTTCAAGAAAGAATACTTAGCAAGGTCCTCTACCCCAAGTTCAAGTGATACCAATTAGACATCTTTAGTAGGGTTGACCTTCGTTAAAAGTTTAGTGACGCGTATCTTTATTTATCTTCAATACGGGGTGCAAGATATAGATAAATTCTGCCCCCTTTTTCACTTAGTTTAAAAGTAAGACGTAAAGGCATTTTGCTTGAGTATTCTAATGTCATAACATCATTTGATCTACCTGCAGCTCGAGAAATATTAAGTAAATAGTCAATACTGTAAGTTGCGCGGCTTTTCTCTTTTACGTCAAGTTCTAATAGGTCTTGATTTCCTTTTGTTAATTTTGCAGAACCAGTTCCTGATTCACTCTTACCTGAAAAAATGATTTCACCTTGATCTGAATCAAGTGTTATATGATCAGAAACAACAGATATATCGCTAAGCATTTTTTCAAAAATTTGTTCAGTAATAATTATTTTTGAATTAAAAGAAAGTTTAGGTATTGGAGTTGCTGCAAGAGTACTTTCTATTAGATGAATCTTAAATTCTCTTTCATATCCATTTGACATTTTCAAGATTAGAGATTCATCGTCAGTTGTAGAAATCTCAATACTATCTTTAGAATCAGCTCTACGAATTAGTTTTACAATATCATCTACTCTTACTGTGAATTTAGACT
>Ga0209324_10002479_pt1 | contig 12714 bp, 15 predicted proteins | sample Rifsed19ft3_FD_184015 | JGI IMG/M metagenome (GOLD analysis project Ga0209324, IMG submission 184015) | Soil microbial communities from Rifle, Colorado, USA - sediment 19ft 3 (version 2) | ecosystem: Environmental > Terrestrial > Deep subsurface > Rock core/Sediment | place: Rifle, Colorado...
CTGAATCCCCTTTCGATGAAACTTCTTGACAGGACATTCAAAGATGGGGATATGGTTGAAGTTGATTTTGAAGATAATAAGATCATATTCAAGAGGGAGGTAGTTGAAGAAGGCGTACTTGAGGTAAGGATTCCAAAGACAGAAGAGGCAAAGAAGAAGGAAAAGAAGGTATCAATTGAATAAACCTAAAGAGAAAAAGGCAGAGATTTCAGGAAGATGTACGGGAGGCGTTTATTAACGCCTCCTATGTATAAATCTCGAAAAGGTAGGAGGGGTTATGGCTTACTATATTATTTTGAGTAGCCTTACTGAAGCCGGGAGAAAGACAATCAAGGAGCATCCGGAGAGGATTCTTGAAGTAAACCGGGAACTTGAAGAAAAGCTGGGAGTGAAAGTAAAGGAACAGTACGCAGTCCTCGGCCCATATGATTTCGTCAATATCGTAGAAGCTCCAAATAATGAAACGGTGATGAAGATGTCTGTTGAGCTTAGTTCAAGAGGGTCTGTTCACCTTCTTACTCTTCCAGCAATACCAGTAAAGGATTTGATCAAAAAGCTCAAATAAAAGATACGATCCCTTAACTCAATTCATACAGGCAGGGCATAGTATTTTCGCTCATTCTCGTCCCGATAAGATCGGGACTCCGAGGCTTTTGCCTCTTTATATTAGAAATATTCTCATTGGAATATCAGCAAAAAAACCCGCTCAAATACTATACCCTTCCTTTCTTATTTGAATAATAATGAATAATAAGAATTGCGAATATCCGAAATCTTATTCGATACTAATGCCGTATCGCTCAGTCAGTGCTGATAGTTCCCTGTGACTGGATTCAATGTCTACAGAATAATATATTCCATTGCAGTCTTCGCACAGAAACCCGCTGACGGAAAATGCCTCTGTAATGTGAAGGGATGCCCATCCTATTGCAAAAGGTTCTGACTTAAGGTTCACATTTCGTTTGCATACGCAGCAGATACCAAAAACAAGGGAGACAGGATATGCAAACTGTGCCCTGTAGCCGAACTGGTGTTTCTGGATTACTCCCCACAGACTAACCCTTCCCAGAAAAGTGCCACGGTAGGAACATCGGTCGAGGTTTTCGAGTGCATCAGAAGTAGATTTATAAGCATAAATGCCACTTGTGGAATTGACTTCCGGAGAGATGCAGGAATGATCTGTTGTTTTGAAGGAGGAACAATGCGCTTCAAACCTTTCCATTGGAGGCCATAGTTCATTGCGGATGATTGATCTAAGCCACAGGTTACCATCCATTAAGGTTCTCCGTATCTTCCAGAATCTCCAGCCTGTGATCGGGGTTGAATAATCGGGAGTTAGTAATTCTTTAGCTTCGATTATGGCGACACCTCAACAGGCTCAGGTTCTTTTAAAGGTTTTTCAGGAACCTCCTGAGGTACCTTTGCAGGCAGCGGTTCTTTAATAGGCTCTGCAACCACTGTTTTTTCAAATTCTCCAATCTTTCCCACGATAAACTCCTTTTTAAAAATATCTTAACTTCTTATTTTTAATTTACCATATTTAATCCATCCAGATGTTTCATTCGATTAGCGCGGTGAGTTTATCGCTTTGAACAAATTTTTTTCTTTACAAAGAAAGTTATTTTTTGTATAAATTTATATAAACAGTTTTATATTAGATATGCGAGGTGTAGCAGAAAGGAGGTGAGCAAATGCCAGTAAAAAAGAAAGCTGCAAAAAAGAAGACCGCAAAGAAGAGATAATTCTGATCTAAAGCACACACGATTTTCAGGCTGGAGGAGAACTCCTCCAGCCTCTCTTTTTGCGGTCTTACTTTAATATTAAAACAAGATTCAGGGAACAAAATGCAAGTATATTTTGTAACTTACAGTAAACAAAGAATTAATTATTATTAGACCTCTTCTATAAAGGCATTCCCATACACTCAGCAGTCAACTCATTTTCTGACTCAAAGATTTATAAATTTATTGACGATTGATTTTAATAAATTTTACTTGCACTAAGCGTTGTATTTATCGTAATCGTTCATTTTCAGGCTCCCTTAAAACATAAAATCATTAATTTTGTTATAATAAATGTAAGGTCGTTTTAAATAGTTGATTAATTTCATGTTTTAACCCTATTTGTTTCTTTCCTGTTGGCAAAATCAAGTGGGAGTAGTACTACATATTAAGCTGTAAGGATCTTTGTGTTATACAGGTAACATTAATAAACTTATTTCAAGGAGTACCATGGAAAAAGAGGATATTGTTGAAGAGATTATAGACAGAGGCAAGAGGCGCGGAAAGCTTACATACGATGAGATAAATGATGCTGTTCCCTCAGAATATTTCTCCATGGATGAGTTAGAAGAACTTATAGATCTTTTACATAATATGGGAATTGAAGTTGTAGATGATCAGGACCCCGATATTACTGAGGAAGAAGCCTTAGCTTCAGAGGAAGAAGAGGTGTATGAAAAAACAGAGGACATTGTTCAAGCATATTTCCATTCGTTGGGGAATATTTCAATACTTAAAAGGGATGAAGAAATAGAGCTTGCCAAGAGATTGGAAGAGGGGAAAAAGATAATTAAAGGAGTTGTTACATCACTGCCTTTATACAAGAAAATAGAAGCGAGTTTAGATGGCAAAAACGGAGAAGACTTGAATAATTCAGAGGAAGAAAAAATAGATGAAGCTCTTGAAAAGAGCTTGAAAATACTCGACAACCTTATGATAAAAATTGAAATAGCAGATAGAAAAATTGCAAGATATGGGACTTTAAAAGATTTAAAAAAAATAATAAATGAAAAAAGGAAACATGATATCAATTCTATAAAACTTAATACTATTGCAAAAGAAGTTCAGAATGAGTATAAGCGAGTTGAATCAGAGGTTGGGATCCGGATTAACGAATTGAAAGCGACGTGGGATAGAATAACTAAAGCAAGAATCCTTGTTAGTGAAGCAAAGAATGAATTAATAACTCGTAACCTGAGATTGGTAGTGAATGTTACTAAGAATTATACCGGAAGAGGTCTTTCCTTGCTTGACCTTATTCAGGAAGGAAATATCGGTCTTATGAAAGCTATAGATAAGTTCGACTATAAAAAGGGATTCAAATTCAGCACCTATGCAACGTGGTGGATAAGACAGGGAGCAACGAGGGCATTAATTGATCAGGCAAAAACTATCAGAGTTCCTGTACATGCAGCTGACTTTTATAACAAGGTTACCAAAGCGTCCAGAGAATTAACACAGCAACTTGGAAGAGAACCAAGTAAAGAAGAAATTGCCAAAAAATTGGAAGTATCAACAGGAAAAGTCGAAGAAATATTCAGGGCAATTCAGGACCCAATAGCTCTTCAAGCTCCGTTAGGGGATGAAGGTTCAACAATCGAGGAATTTATCAGTGATAAAGATAGTCCTACCCCATATTCCGATACAGAAAGAAATAATGTTACCGAGCAGATACTGGAGGTTCTTAAGACTCTAACCCCCAGGGAAGCTGAGATTATAAGAAGGAGATTTGGTATAGGATTTGATAAAGACCATACCCTCGAAGAAGTAGGGAGACAGTTTTCTATTACACGTGAAAGGGTTAGGCAGATAGAGGCTAAAGCCATAAGAAAACTCAGACATCCAAGCAGACGTAATGCATTGAAGGTCTTAATCGATTAACTTTTTATTCTATATGTTAGAACTAAACTACCACCTATTTTGTCGGTGGCCTTCTCCAAAGCTTGAAGCTAAGGAGTGTCAGATTAAGTTCAAGCTATTTCAAATTATTACTATAAAAAGCCTCTATTTAGTTTTATTTCGGCTCACTTTTTAGCCATTGTAATTCCATATCTATATCTTTTTTCCACCTCTTTATCGCTTCTAATTTTCCCATCATATCTTCGCAAAGATAACTTATTGAACTACTTTTTACCTCTCCCAATAAACCATGCTTTGACATGACATGTAACACGTCACAAGAGCTTTCTACAGAACTTATATGCTTGTTCATCTCATTAGACTTTGAATCAGCCATTTTGCTTACCTCCTCAGTTTTATTAATAGTTTACCCCGTTAGAATGCCCCGTTGCTTGCAGCGGGGGTGAAAATAAATTTCTTTTCGAGCGAACACGGGGTCAATGCCCCGCGTGAGCAATCCCGTTAGAAGGGCGAAAGGTCTTCTAACGGGGTTTACTTTTATCATATTTTTATATAGCAAATTGAAAGTGAAGTCAAGAAATGAAAGAAAAATTTTTTGCCCATACATTTTAATAAGTTTTACTGAGTGGGACTTTTTCGTGCAGTCCACTCAACAGAAACCTGATATAATTGTGCGTAGTACTAATAGGAATAAATAATAACAATGGATAACCAAGAGCAAAAAGAACGAAGACAATATGAACGATATCCCTTCAGGGAAGATATCTTGATAGATAGCACAAAGCAAGCGTATAGTCAAAATATATGTGAAGATGGCATGTTTGTTAGTACACTACACCCACTTAAAAAAGGAAGTGTGATTCATGTAACTATTCATTCTAATTTGACGGTGAAGGCAGAAGTCAGTAATTCACACCCGGGAATTGGAATGGGTATCGAGTTTATTGATTTAAACTTTGATCAGACGAGACAGATTAAACAATTGATTGAAGACATCAAGCTTGGCGATTCTTAAAATTCAACGCAGTGATTCTCATTGAGCCCTTCCTGAAATCCTTTAAATCTAAATTTACTAAAATAGTGCATACTTATATTGGTAATCAATAGGTCTACAGGCTGGAAGATGAAAGATGGAAATAAGACAAAAAAGCAGCTCATAGATGAACTGGTCGGATTGCGCCAACGAATTACTAATTTAGAAAAGTCAGAGACCGAGCGCAAGCGTACGGAGGTTGCAGTTCGGGAAGCGCTTAGATATGCTGAGAACATTATAGAAACAGTGCGCGAGCCCCTTGTGGTGCTGGATATAGACCTGAGGATACTCTCAGCCAACAGTAGCTTCTATAACACCTTCAAAGTGACACCTGATGAAACTATAGGAAATTTCATCTATGACCTTGGAAACCAACAATGGGACATTCCCAGGCTTCGGACGTTGTTTGAGGACATTCTTCCAAAAAATACCCGGTTCGATAACTTTGAAGTTGAGCATGATTTCCCAATCATCGGTCGCAAAATAATGCTGCTTAATGCCCGCCGGATCTATCGGAAAGACATCGGTACGCAGATGATCCTTCTTGCCATTGAAGATATCACAGAGCACAAGCGGAGAGAAGAGGAATTAAAAAAATTGTCAGAAGAGTTGGCACGTTCCAATACTGATTTAAGAGATTTTGCCTATGTAGCTTCGCATGATTTGAAGAAGCCTCTACAATCAATTGAGGGCTTTGCGAGGTTGTTGGCACGGCGTTACAAGGGCAAACTTGATGCCAAAGCTGATGAGTTTATTGAGTATATTGGTAGCGGTGTTAAGAGGATGCAGATGTTTATTAAAGACTTGTTAGAGTATTCACAGGTTGGAGCGAAGGAAAAAAAATTCAAGCCTACTGATTGCTCAAGTGTTGTGCAAAAGGCAGTTGGCAATCTGCAGGCAGCCATCGAGGAGAGTAATGCTGTAGTAACATACGATGAACTTCCGACAGTAATGGTTGATACCTCACAAATGATTAGTTTGTTTCAGAACTTGATTGACAATGCCATCAAGTTTCGCAGCGAGGATTCACCGAGGATTTATATCTCGGCTGAACGAAAAGGAGATGAGTGGGTCTTCTCCATTCGGGATAATGGTATTGGAATAGAACCAAAGGACTCAGAGCGAATATTTGGAATGTTCCAGCGCCTGCATGGTAGCACAGACTATCCTGGAACCGGCATAGGCTTGGCAATCTGCAAGAGAATTATTGAACGACATGGTGGACGCATCTGGGTTGAGTCTAAGATTGAAAAAGGCTCAACATTTTACTTCACTATTCCATTCAATATTTCTGCCAGTAAGCAATAATTTTTAGTTTAGATTAATAACTGAAGATTGTGGTGGCATTGAGGAAAAGGGGGTGCTACCTTCGGGGTGAAAGATGCATGATGCCACACATAGTTGCAAGGAGGCAACAATCCTTCCTGAACTCCGCACTTTTCCTTCGTGATATAATTCTATGTATTACAATCGGAGTGAAATGATAATCAGACAAGAAAAACCAGAAGATATTGACGATATCCACGCATTAAACGAACTGTCCTTTGGTCAGCCTCAGGAAGCGAATATCATAGACAAATTAAGAATTAACTGTGATAATCTGCTCTCATTTGTTGCCGTAGAAAATGAGAAGATAGTGGGGCATATACTGTTTAGTCCGGTAACAATTGAAGGACAGCACGGAATAATCAGAGGCATGGGACTTGCGCCGATGGCTGTTTTGCCAGAAATGCAACGAAAAGGGATAGGGACTCAATTGGTAAAATCAGGGATAGAGAATTTAAGGAAAATGCAATGTCCATTAGTTATCGTCCTCGGACATCCTGAATACTACCCACGCTTTGGTTTTGAGAGAGCATCTCTATACGGAATAAAATGCCAATGGGAAGGTATTCCAGATGAAGCATTCATGATTCTTTGGCTTGATAAATCAAAGATAAACCGAGTGTCAGGACTTGCAAAATATAGAGACGAATTTAATGCAGCTATTTAATCGGGCTTCCAGTGATCCTCAACGTTTCTGACCTCTCCTTGCCCTTTCAATAACTTCCTGTAACAAAAGGTCAAAAAAATAATATATTCATGTATCTTTCAATCAGAAATAATTTTTTGCGAAATTATACCGATGCAGGTTAATAATGTTTCTGATGACCTTTTATTGCAATAATTGGTTCTTTATTGGGATATATGGGCAAAAAAGTTGACTAAGACACTTTAAAGTATTATTGTTTAATCATATGAAATAGGCAGCATAAAAAATAATGTTGGCCAATCAAGAGAGGAATCCAGATACGTGAAGGACAAGGTAGTCATCAGGAGTGAGACGAGCGCCGATGTCAGCGCCATCGCCGAGGTAACGGCCGCTGCGTTCAAGACTCTGGCCATCAGCGCTCATACGGAGCAATTCATCATTGCCGCACTGCGTGCCGCCAAGGCGCTCACGGTCTCGCTCGTAGCTGAAGTGGATGGGCGCGTAGTGGGACATATCGCATTCTCCCCTGTGACGATTTCCGACGGTTCCCCGAACTGGTACGGACTTGGGCCTGTGTCGGTATTGCCGGAATGCCAGCGAAGGGGGATTGGCAGCGCGTTGATACAGGAAGGGATATCACGTCTGAAGGACCTTGGTGCCCAAGGATGCTGCCTCGTGGGACATCCGGAGTACTACAGGCGCTTCGGGTTCCAGAACATCCGGGGGCTTGTCCATGAGGGAGTACCGGAGGAGGTCTTCTTCGCCTTGTCTTTGGATGGCCATATTCCGCAGGGCATCGTTGAGTTTCACGTCGGATTCAAAGCGGACGGCCAACAAGAGGGTGCAGGCGACGTGCTACCCGCGCGCACCTGACCCTCACGTTATATTCTAAGCAATGTTTATGAAAAATGAATGACTTTATACTCGAATATTTAAGATTGGTTTTGAGTTGGCCAGCTGTAGCTCTGCTAATAGTCTTGATTCTGCGAAAGCATATTCGGCTTTTTCTATCTTTAATCCATCGAGGTATCGAGGCAAAATTTGCTGGAATCTATTTAAAAATACCACCGCTTGAAATAAAGGATGAAGAAACAGATGGTACCTTCAAGAGGGCATCAGTAACTTTGGCTAATGAAAGAGTCCCTATCCTTAGCGAATTTCATACCAAAATATTGAAAAAATTTTATGAAAAGGGAGACTATGATACTCTTAATGTGTCTAGAAATTTAATTGAAACATTTAGAGAATTAAAAGAGTTGGGATATATCGATTGGGAGTCTGAAGCTAAGAACGACGGCAACTTTATATTGACGGATTTCATTCTAACAAAAACCGGAAAGAAAATAGTAGAGTCAATGAAATAATAAGAATATAACAACACTCTGGTGCAGAAGCCTTTTTCATAGGTGACCCCTCCTTACTTACCTCCTACACAAGACATAGGTTTAATAAGAACTGTTGATTTCAAAGATTTTCATAACAACTCATTTTATAGCTTGATTAAATCACAACAATCCTTCAAATTTGATACAATTAATTCTACGTTTTTTAGCTGTTTTTTGAGGGCAATTTGCTTCGCATCATTTGTACTTGGAAGCCAGACAAACCTAAACTCTTTATTGAATGAAAATCTGAAATGTTTACTAAAAAATAAATCGACTTTACTTGGGGGAAGTAGTGGGTCAATATAGGAAACTTCCTGAGCAGACATATTCCAATCCGGCATTTCTTCAAGGAATTTAGTTCTCAATTTTGTACTAAAAATATTTGGTTCTTTAATGATAAGACAACAATCGTAGTTATTTTTGTCTTGAAAAACATCAAATAACCTATAATCGTATATTTTTGAAACGCAATATAAATAATAATCAAAAGTTGATTTATACTCAGTGCTCGCTGTTTTTAAAGATAACTCATCATCTCTTATTGAAAAGTTTATTGATGGATCATTATAAAAAGAGGCTGGCCTAATTAGTATATGACCAAACTCATAAATGTCATGTATATGCTTATATTCACCATATTTAAATAGATACCCATCAAATATCTCTTTCCCTTTTATAGCTTCAGCTGCCTTCGGTGCATTGGGCCATGTTAATCTTGGAAGTAACATTTCCTCTGGACTCGGAGGAACAAAGTCAGAACCACGCAAAGCATATTCTTCTAAAATATGGGCAAAACGACTTGTCCAGTATTTGCATTCTCTCATGATATTTGAATTATTTAGATCAATGATTGGACTTAATTGCCCCTTTCCAGTAAGTGTAAATAAATTAGTCATTACATCTTTTAGCCTTTGATGTAAGTCCTTTTCATTTAAATCCTTCATATACCTATGATCTCTATATTGTTTTTGCCAAAGTTCATTTCTTTTAATCATGTGCTAAAGCTGTAGTTGCATAATCAGTAATCGCAGTCTAAAAAATCAGATAAGTATATCTTGTTATTATACAGCCCTTATTACCCTCTACTTGTCAGACTCTGCTGCCTTTCGCAAAATAAGAAAAGCCTCTTTCAATGTCTGACTTACTGAACTGTCGGATTCAGCCAAAACAAGACTTTGGTAGATGTCTAGGAAGCTTGTACGGTATCTGTGGAAAAAAATGAGGAAATGTCTGACAAAGCCGATACAATCAAGTACTGCAATTTCAACACCTGTCTTATCGTATACATTTTTTGCATATTGGTTGACTTCATCTTCGATTACATCGGTTGTGATAAAAATATAGTTGTCGACTCTGTATTTAAGAGTGGAGATCTTTTTGATAGCATTTTCGATGTCGATAATTGTTACTCTTTTGTCCTTCATTTCATAGCACGTAATTATTTTGTCATCATTGATCAGAGTGACTTCGACATCTCCGATTGATCCTGTCTGTCTATCAGCTGCAGTATGCGATTGCAGTGGGAGTGCTGTCTCACCAATTCGATCTTTGACGGATAGATATGCGGCAGCGACCATTAAGACGGGAAGCCTACTCGAGTTTTTGCTGCTAATATGTTGCTGGAGAAGGGTGACAATCTGCTCTGAAGACAAGGGCAGCGTATCCTCAGCGTGGCTTAACTCTCGAAGAAGCTGTTGCATGCGTGTCTCGTTTTCATTCTTAATTATCAGCAAGAAACGAATGATTTCTTTCAAAATATTTTCCGGACTAAATTTGCGACGATGAACAAGGTCAAACAATTCAAGAACGTTTGTGTAAACTTGTCTAGGTCTACCGACGAGAACTAAATCAGTAGTAAGAGTACGGTCGATGTTCCTGAAAGCAGGGGTGAGAAATGCGGTGGTAGAATTTGTTGGTAATTTGTTTTTGATTACAAAAGGCTCTATGTATTGTTCGTCGTAAGCGCGTCCAGAGTATGTTCCTTTACCACCGATTTCTGTGTAAGGTTTCCTAATATCTACTTTTGGATCATCTAGTTTCCCAAGAAGGCAAGCCATCAAGAAGCGAATTGGTGCTTTGTTGGTAATGCACCGACAGATGAACTCGATCTTAGATCGAATTTCATCATCAGGTATTATAATCTTATCTGTTTTTGATCTGACATCTTTGTAGAATTCTTCTAGTAGCTTTGCAGAATCAGTCATTGAAAAAGTGTGTAAACATTCGTAAATTTTTGAACATCATAATTAACCCAAAGGACTTCTTGGCGCTTGTCTTTGGTTGAATGAATTGTTTTGAGCGGACTGAGATGCTTTTCCCATTTTGGAGCAGGATAAATCTTGTCCATTAAATCGCACTGGTAATTTGAGATGGCTACGAGACCTTTTGCCGAGTTCAAGACTTTAGCAAGTTGGCGGTGTTCGTTGTCCGTCATCTCATAGCCATAGGATTTAGTATCTCCTCTAGTTCTGTGTACGTAGGGCGGGTCGCAGTAGAAAAGCGTTTCTTTGGAATCATAGAGTTGAATAACATCGATGGCCGGCCTGTTCTCTATTTGAACTCGAAGAAGTCTCTCTGCAATAAAACTCAGGTCTTCAATTCCACCAAACCAACGGCTGATAACACCGCTCATCCCGTTTCTGCTTGTATTTTTACAATTGGCCCAGCGACCAATGGTTGCAGTTTGTGCTAGTCCTGTTCTGACTTGACGAGCGCGGACATAAAAACGTCTTGCCCGTTCTAAGTCGGAAAGGTTGATATCTAATTTGCAAGCTTTGGCAAATTCCTCTCGGGAGAATGGAGTTAATGCAATTGCTTCAATAAGCTTATCTTTCTGTTCCCGCAGTACCTTGAAGAAGTTGACGACTTCACCGTCAAGGTCGTTGTAGGTTTCAATGGGTGAGGGTGGACGGTTTAGCAAAATTGCCGCCGAACCTCCAAATGGCTCACAGTAATGGTGGCACTTGGGAAGTAATGGGAGAAGCCAATCGAGATGTGAGAATTTTCCGCCGTACCAGCCGAAGGCGATAACCTTTTTTGATGTTTTGAGTTGTGATATCGGAGGGGGAATTTTCCTCACTCCTTCTTTCACAAACATTTTGATGTCCTTATGTAAGGGGTAACGGTTTTTACTACGCATAGTTTCTTAAATTCTTTATTTTACTTATAGCTATTATTATCTTTATCTCTATTATTAAAGCAATATTTTTAGTTTAATTATTGGATTAGAGCCTTTATATTGTCAAGGGTTTTGTGAAGAGATTGCTTCGGTGAAGCGACCTCGCAATGACGGACAAAAAAGTTTACTTGGGATTGCATCATTTGAAAGGTCAGACCGATAAAAATTGATTAGGTTGTAGTTGTCTTTCGCACTCAGCGAAAAGCCTTTAAAATGTGTAATAGAGAAATTAACAAAGGGCGAGGAGATTTTAGGGCAAAGAGGTTTTGTTGAGCAAGAACAAAGTACCCTCATTATAAAAAGAAACTCTTACGAAATGCTTTAAATGGCAGGTTAATTTTGTAGGACAAACACTGATACGAATAAAGTTCAAAATCTTACAGAAAAATAAGACATAAACTGATACCTTTTTTTGTTTTTCTATGAGTATGATATGAGCATGTTATACTGAAGGGGACAAAAGATGAGATTGGTTAAGTTAGCATTGATTTTGGCGTTGTTTTTAATGATTCTGTTTATAGGCAGTATGGCGTCTGCTGACGGACGCCATTGGGGTCGGGGTCATCACAGCAGATCACGTGTCGGAGTAGGTGTGGTGATCGGCGGGCCGGTCTGGGGCCCCTCGTGGTACCACCCCCATTACTATCCTTATTATCCTTATTATCCCTATTACTACCCTTATTACTATCCGCCTGCGGTGGTCGTGCCGTCAACGCCACCAACATACATCGAGCGTTCCGAGCCTGAGCCTTCTTCCACAACCCCAGGCGTCTGGTACTACTGCCCCGACTCAAAGACCTATTATCCATATGTCAAGGAATGCCCGGGCGGCTGGCAGAAAGTTCCGGCGCAACCGCCCTCTGAGGAAGCGAGGTAATACCATGCGCGTCTTGTTAATGGTTATTGCTTGTTTCATTTCTCACTGCATGCGCAACGATTCCGACCGGGCCCAGCGTTATGGTCCTGCCTGGCACGGGTAAGAGTTTCGAACAGTTCCGCATAGATGACGCCTTATGCCGCCAGTTTGCCTACGAGCAAGTAGGCGGTGTGACCGCTCGACAGGCAGCACAGAATGAGGCAGTGTCGAGTGCTGTGATTGGCACAGCCTTGGGCGCTGCAGCAGGAGCTGCTATTGGAAGCGCCTCAGGCGAGATGGGTTCTGGCGCGGCGATAGGTGCCGGTAGCGGCCTGATCCTTGGAAGCGCTGTGGGTACCGGGTATGCAACAGAGTCTTACTACGAGGCTCAGCAGCGATACGATTACGCCTACCTTCAGTGCATGTATGCGAAGGGGAACCGGATCCCTGTTTATGGCGGGTATATTTCTCAGCCGGCCTCAGCTCCAGCGAAAAGAGTGTCTCCGCCTCCTCCTCCAGCCAACTATCCCCCACCTCCAGCACCGCCTGAGTAATGATTAGGGCTGTGCGTCTGATGAAGAAATTAACAATATCTTATAGCTGAGTAATAAGAGATTCTTTCTTTGACTCACTAATCGCTACAACCTCA
>Ga0209324_10002483_pt1 | contig 12705 bp, 13 predicted proteins | sample Rifsed19ft3_FD_184015 | JGI IMG/M metagenome (GOLD analysis project Ga0209324, IMG submission 184015) | Soil microbial communities from Rifle, Colorado, USA - sediment 19ft 3 (version 2) | ecosystem: Environmental > Terrestrial > Deep subsurface > Rock core/Sediment | place: Rifle, Colorado...
GATTTATTGGGGTGAGCGAGGGGACTTGAACCCCCAACCTCTGGAGCCACAGTCCAGAGCTCTGACCAATTGAGCTACGCCCACCATAATGTGCCACGATTCTACAGAATGGAACTAATTTTAACTTTATTTATAACTGGATGTCAACATTTGAAAATAGCAGTACAGATTGACAAATCTTTCCCTATTCCTTACAATATAGTAAGGAATACAATCCTTACTATGAGGTAACGAAATGCCGGTAGCAAAAGTAACGAGTAAGGGGCAGATTACTCTGCCTAAAGAGGTACGGGACAGTATTGGGATTTCCCCCGGAGAAGAGGTTGAGTTCCAGAAGGAAGAAAACGGATATCTCCTGAAAAAGAAGGTCAGACTCTCCCCGTTTGACAGGTTTGTGGGTTATTTGAAAGAAAAGAAGGGAAAATCCCCTGATAAGATAATCGAAGAGTTGCGGGGGAAATGATAACGTCACTGGATACAAATGTCCTGCTGGATATACTTATTCCGAATGCGAAATATTCACAGAGTTCCAAGTCTCTGATTGACGATGCCTTCCGCAAAGGAAGCCTCATTATGAGTGAAATCGTATATGCAGAGCTTTGTTCCCAGTTCCCTTCAAAGAATGACCTTGACAGGTTCCTTATAGAAACGGGAATTCGATTAGTACCATCGAGTACTGATTCATTGTATTCGGCCAGCCTTGCATGGAAACAGTATCTTAATGCAAAGGGTAAAAAAGGCGAAATATGTCCTCAGTGTGGGGCAAAATTACAATGGACATGCATTAAATGTGAGGAAAGGATTCCTGTCAGACAACATATACTAAGTGACTTCCTTATAGGAGGCCATGCATTAAGGCAGGCTGATCAGCTTTTAACCCGTGACCGGGGATACTATCGCACATACTTTACGGATCTTAAGATTGTAAACCCTGCTTAATCGTTATGGCAGAGCCGGATAGGCCGTCAAACCTTTATTCAGACAACAGCTCCCTTGCCAAGGCCAGTGCCTCCTCACTGCTATTTACCTCGCCTGTATCCTGTGCGCTCCGTATCTGCTCAAGTATTCGCCCCATTTCCGGTCCAGGCTCCATTCCGAGGGCGATCAGGTCTCTGCCGGTGATCAGTTCTCTTCTTTCAAGCCTCTTTTTGATAACCTCATAATAATCCTTAACAGTCTCTTTTGACCACCTGAGGAAATTTTCCCGCTCCTCTGTGCTTGAATCAGGTCCTAAGGTGCTTTTAACATCTGCCATGGCAACAATAAGAGATGGAATGGCGTCATCTTTCATCTTCCGGAACCACCTCATCTTTGTGGCCGGTTTAACACCATGTTTCGCAAGACTCAGGACATGCAAATGCTCAGCAATTAACAGTTTCAGAAAGTCCCTGTCACGGTTTGACATTCTTAATCTCTCTGCAATAACATCCATTAGTCCTGCCCCTTTTTCGTCATGACCGTAAAAGGTGATGCGGCCGGTATCGGGATTTACTTCACGGCATGCAGGTTTCCCGATATCATGTAAAAGGGCTGCCAATTTTGTAAGTGACTGCGTGTTATTCCTGCCCACCCCCTCCACAATAATACCCTCACAGTTTGCCATTGTCAGTAATGAGTGTCCCCATACATCCTTATGGTGAAAGGCATTCTGGGTGCACCCCTTCATCGCGCTTATCTCAGGAAAGATCACCTCCAATATCCCAAACTGATCCATTTGATTAATAAACAGCGCACTATTTGCTGTTCCAAGGATTAATAATAATTCAGAGAAAATCCGCTCACCGGATACGGTCTTCAGTAAATCAACAGATTCTTTAACCTGATTCAGGGTTGAGGGTTCTATGTCAAAATTTAAAACTGCGGAGAAACGAAATGCCCTTAATATCCTGAGCGGGTCAGAGATAAAGGCATCATGCCGGACTGACTTTATTATATTATGCCTGATGTCCTGAGAACCGTTCAATGGATCTAAAGTCCCTGCAAGACTACCATCCCTGTTAACCTCAACTGCTATTGCATTTATAGTAAAATCCCTCTGCATGAGGTCATCATATATAGTCTCTCCCCTTATTTCAGCAATGTCTATATAGTTACGGCTGTCAGCCCTGTCTACTATACGATAACAGGGGGTGTGCGGCTTTTTCTCCATGGGAACGATTGAGGCATTACGGTAGTTCGCCAGATTATAAGCAATATCTCTGGCCCCTTTGCATGTAAGGTCTATGTCCTTTGGCGGCAAATTCAACAACATATCACGAACAGTCCCGCCAATAAGAAACAACTGCGGGATGTCTTCAGGATATTTATGCAGCCATTTTTTAAGTGATGTTATGTTCATACTAAGTTTTCATTGACAGTTATGAGACTCACCTGCTACATTATCATTACTAACTGTACATTCTGTACAAAAGCGATCCGGAATGCAAATCTTTCCGTTACCTGATCATAATTTATTTCAATATATCTCATTAAACATGTGCATATCACAACGCACAGTAAGGAACGGGTCATTATGCTTGAAACATTACAAAAATACTTCGGCTATAAAAGTTTTTACCCCCTTCAGGAAGACATTATCAGGGAAGTCCTGAATCAAAACGATGTTTTTGTCCTCATGCCTACAGGCGGGGGCAAGTCTTTGTGCTATCAACTCCCTGCCCTGCTTTTTAACGGTTTAACCATAGTCATCTCGCCTCTGATAGCGTTAATGAAAGATCAGGTGGACGGCCTTATAGCCGATGGCATATGCGCAACATTCATTAACAGCTCGCTCAATTACCGTGAAATTGATGCGCGAAAGCAGGATCTGACAGATAACAGGATAAAGATCCTCTATATCGCACCAGAGCGCCTTCTTATGCCGGAATTCCTGCAGTTTATACAGCGGCTTAATGTATCACTGTTTGCCATAGATGAATCACATTGCATCTCGGAATGGGGTCATGACTTCAGACCCGAATACCGTCAGTTAAGCATGCTGAAGGAGAAATTTCCAGGTGTGCCTGTTATGGCACTGACAGCTACAGCTACGCCTGTTGTCCGTAAAGATATTGTCTCTCAATTAAAACTACGGGATTGCAGGATTTTCAACGCAAGTTTCAACAGGGGTAATCTGTATTATCAGATCAGACCAAAAGATAATACATTTCGTCAGTTACTACACTATCTGGAAGATCGAAAGAGAGATTCGGGAATTATCTATTGTCAAAGCCGCAAGACTGTGGAGGACATTGCCGGACGGCTTCAAGCTAAAGGATTCCGGGCCCTTCCATATCATGCAGGCCTGACTTCTGAAGTAAGGTCTAAGAATCAGGAACGGTTTATACGTGACGATGCAGAAATCATCGTCGCTACTATCGCATTCGGAATGGGCATTGACAAGCCGAATGTCCGGTATGTTATTCACTATGACCTGCCTAAGAGTATTGAAGGGTATTATCAGGAGACCGGGCGTGCAGGAAGAGACGGGTTGAAGAGCGAATGTATCCTCTTTTTCAGTTATGCCGACAAATTCAAATTAGAACATTTCATTGAGCAGAAGACTGATGAGAAAGAGAAACAGTCTGCGTACAAACAATTACGGGAAATAATTAATTACTGTGAAAGCAACGTCTGCCGGAGACGGGTATTACTGGCATACTTTGGCGAGGACTTCGATAAGCCTCGCTGCGGTAATTGCGATATCTGTTTAGAGCCAAAAGAGCAGTTCGACGGTACCATAGCTGCACAAAAGATATTATCCTGTATTTACAGGACAGGGGAACGGTTTGGGATAACTTATGTGACAGACGTCCTGACAGGCTCCAAAAATCAGAAAGTATTGGATAATCGTCACGATACAATCAAGACATATGGTGTCGGCAAAGAATATCCCAAAGCACAATGGCAGTCCTTTATTCGCGAGTTGATTCAGTTGGAATATCTGAAACTGGATGGAGATAAGTACCCGATCCTGAAATTAAATGAAAAGAGCCGCTCAGTCCTATTTAATAACGAAAAGGTATATCTTACAATACCGGAAGAACGGATTGAAACCAGAAAAGAGGATAAATCCAAAGACGAGGGAAGGGATTATGACCGCACATTGTTTGAGCGCTTAAGGACGCTTAGAAAAACACTCGCTGACAATGAACAAATGCCTCCTTATGTCATCTTCCATGATACGGCATTAAAAGAGATGTCTATCTATTGCCCTACAAGCCTGGATGCTTTCCGGAAAATAAAGGGGGTTGGTGAACAGAAATTAGAGAAATACGGCGAGATATTTATTACAGAGATATCCAGTTACAGTAATCCTGCTTAAATAGGGACAGCGCCTATTTAACCTTACAGGTCGCCCTCCCACTCCTTGTAAAACCTGTCCAGATAATCCTCCATATACTTGTGGCGATCCTCAGCCATCTGCCTGGCAATCTTTGTATTCATCCTGTCTTTAAGGAGCAACAGTTTCTCATAGAAATGATTGATGCTCGGCCCTGCACTCTTGAAATATGAATCTTTGCTCTGATGCAGAACAGGATCATCTCCCGGCACATGTATAGGGCGGTTCTTATGCCCTCCATACGCAAAGCACCGGGCAATCCCGACTGCGCCTATAGCATCAAGACGGTCGGCATCCTGCACAATCTTACCCTCAAGGGTACGCATATCCGTCGCCACCCCTGCACCCTTGTATGATAGTGTCGCAATAATCTCGCATACATGGTCAATAACATCATCCTGCACTTTATACCCTGAAAGGATCTGACGGGCCACCTTAGGCCCAACAGTATCATCACCATCATGAAACTTATGGTCTGCTATATCATGCAGGAGAGCGGCAAGTTCAAGCACGTACATGTCAGCGCCTTCCTCACGTCCTATATGCTGAGCCATTTTCCAGACACGGTAGACATGCCACCAGTCGTGGCCGGAGCTTTCACCTTCAAAACGTTTTTTAACCTCTTCTGCAAGGCTGTCTATCACCACTTGATTATTCATATGATATGGCGCGGCTGGCAGGAGTCGAACCTGCGACCTAGTGATTAGAAGTCACTTGCTCTATCCAGCTGAGCTACAGCCGCAAACCCTTTTTTATTTTATGGTCGGGGCGAGAGGATTCGAACCTCCGACACCCTGCTCCCAAAGCAGGTGCGCTACCAGGCTGCGCTACGCCCCGATTTTATGGCCAAGGAAACTAAGACTTACAGTTCCAAATTGGATATACTAAAGAATTTTACGGTTAATGTCAAATCATAAGAACACCCCCACCCTGAAATGACAAATATGGCTATCAGAAAGGCCAGCATCTCACCATATATATTGTGGCTATAAATGAAGACTATCCCAACAAATAGTAGTATAATGCATATTGTGGTTATAATGTTTGTCATAAAAGCATAAGATATTATACACGACATAAAAAATCATTGAAACTTTCTGGCCTTTATGTATAATGATTTCTTCAGTTAAAAATGGGGGAGGTGAAATTTTGGGCAGTGTAGTCAAGAAGCGGAAAAAGAAGATGAGAAAACATAAGCATAAGAAATTGCTGAAAAGAACCAAAGTAGAAAGAAGAAAAAGGAAGTAATCAACGGTGCTGAGATGAGCGTTAAGAAGGGAGAGTTCGAGGTATTCCTGAGCGAGAATGTCTTTGTAGGCATTATACTGTCATCAGTAGAGGTCTATAAGAAAGAGTGCTTCGGCCTGCTTCTTGGATACAAGACTCCTAATAAATATATTGTAGAACATGCAATACCTTATCAAAGCGCCAGAAGAGGACATAAATGGATAGAGCTGAGGGGCGACAAGTGGAAGATTATTCAGGAAGTAGTCCATCACTTTCCCAAGTTAGACATGCTGGGGGACTTCCACTCGCACACAATGTACAGAGATGTAAGGGCAGACGTCGTTCTCAGTGAAGAAGATGTTGTTGACATGTATCCGGATGAACTTCAGATCGTACTTGCAGTTAATGAATATAGGCGATCCATGCCATGGACGTCCAACCCGGATCAGTCAATATCAGGCACAATAAACGGGTTCCATTTCAAGATAGCCGCTTACTACCTGCCTTCAGAAGGCACCGATGAAGATAACAAAAATCCGAAGGGGCTGTACACCGCCAGGATTAATTGTCCTTTCTTTATCGGGTAATGTTCCTCAGCTCCTGAAATATATTGCGTTGAACATACATGATATGTTATAGTTTTATCGTCTCAGATTGTTGACGGAGGACAGGACGTGTATCTTATGAAAGTACGTGGGCTGGTCTTTGATCCGCACACAAATATGTACATTGTAATCCTGAATGACGAGGAAAATAAAGAGGTACTGCCTATATGGATAGGCAAATTCGAGGCGAATTCAATTTGCTTCATACTGGAAGGCATTACACCGCCGAGACCTATGACCCATGACCTTACTAAAAGCATCTTAGACACTCTTGATATAAAGATCATCAGTATTGTGATAAATAACCTCAAGGATAATACATATTATGCAAAGATACATCTTTCATCTCATGGCTCTGAGGTAGTTATTGACTCAAGGCCTAGTGATGCAATAGCGCTTGCGCTTCGCTCCAGCGCCCCTATTTTTGTATCAGAAGATGTCCTTGAAAAAAGAAACTCTGAAAATTTAGACCAGTGGCTGAAGAATCTCAAACCGGATGACTTTGGAAAATACATGACATGAAACACTCAAAATTTCTTAAACACCCGACCAGACCATTTGAAGTAAATGAAAACAGCACAGTAGCAGACGCACTGACTGCAATGTCTCATACTGCCTTTCAGGGTAAAAATCTTGCAATGGCAGCAGATGTATGGGGCTCAATGCTGAAAGGCAATGTCACCATATTCTTAGGCTTGGCCGGCGCAATGGTGCCTGCAGGCATGAGAAACATAATTTCATATCTTATAAAAAACCGTATGATTGACTGCCTTGTTTCAACAGGCGCAAACCTCTTTCACGATATGCATGAGACACTGGGGAAATACCACTATCAGGGTGATGCCAATACTGACGATGTCCTCCTCCAGAAAGAGGGTGTTGACCGGATGTATGACGTCTTTGCATCTGAACCCGAGTTCCGCAAACTCGACAGTTATATAACACGCTTTGCCGATACCCTTGATTTAGACCGGCCGTATACAACAAGGGAATTTCTGTTCCTGCTGGGACAGCACTTATCCAAGCAAACCGACACAGACGGCATCGTTACATCCGCATATAAGGCCGGTGTACCAATTTACTGTCCTGCACTCGGTGATTCATCTATTGGTATAGGATTGGCCGCAAGGACAAAGGGGAAAAAGGTCCTTTTTGATATTATAGCCGATGTGCAGGAAACCGCATTGCTGTCCCTGAAGGCTAAAGAGACAGGCGTTATTTACCTTGGCGGCGGCACACCCAAGAACTTTATACAGCAGATGGAAGTAACGGCGCATTTATGGAGCGACAAGGTCGTCGGACACGAGTATGCCATTCAGGTCACTGCTGACGCACCTCACTGGGGCGGTCTCAGCGGTTGTACTTTTGAAGAGGCCAAGTCATGGGGAAAGATCAAACAGAATGCAAAGATGGTCACTGTTCATTGCGATTCAACTATAGCCCTCCCTCTTATAACCACTGCAGTAGCGCAGAAATACAAAGATATACTCAAGAAGAGGAAAAGTCCTGACCTCTTTCTGACCCTGAAAAAAAACCGGATAGAAGACCTCAAAAGAGTTCTTGACATCTAACCATCGTTGTGATAGTTTTCACCCCAATTTAAGCAGGGAGGGTTGTATCACAAATTGGAAAGAGATTCTCATTTCTTCATTAAATCTAACTTTCTTGGCATCCCGCCGGAGATTTCGGACTGGGACAACTCAAGATTTGTAGTCTTACCGGTCCCGTTTGACGCCACAACTTCTTTTCAATCCGGCACAAGAAAAGGACCTAAGGCAGTCATAGAGGCATCGGCCTACATAGAGCTGTATGACGACGAACTGCGCATGGAAAGTTCAGATGCCGGCGTTCACACGCTCGATCAACTTGATGTCACAGTAAACCCTGAAGAGGTGCTCGGTAATATAGAGAGTGTCATCACAGAGATTGTTAAAGCAGGCAAGATCCCTGTAACAATTGGTGGTGAGCATTCAATTACATTTGGTGTAGTTAAGGCGTTACACGCAAAGTATAATAATCTTTCAGTACTGCAATTAGATGCTCACGCAGACCTGCGGCAGGAATATCAGGGGACTATATGGAGTCATGCATGCGTCATGCGCAGGATCTCCGAACTCGGCATCAATATTACGCAGGCCGGCATCAGAAGCCTTAGTAAAAACGAGGCTCAGTATATCGCCTCAGCAAGGAATATACACACCTACTTTGCTGCAGACATTATTGACGGAAACGACTGGATGGAAGAGGCAATATCACATTTATCAGAAAATGTTTATATTACAATAGATGTAGATGCATTTGATCCCGCCTATGTCCCGGCAACAGGAACGCCGGAACCGGGCGGGATGAACTGGTATCAGGTCACTAAATTTCTGAACCGCGTTTTTCAGAAAAAAAAGGTCGTTGGATTTGACGCTGTAGAGTTATGTCCGCAGCCCGGACAGATAGCATCTGATTTCCTCGTAGCACGGCTGTTATATAAAATGATAGGGTATTCACTAACACAGAAAGGGTAGCAATCAATGAGCTCTAAGACCAGGGGGGTCTCTCCAAAAGGTTCACTCGGAGAGGACGAAAGAAACAAATTATTTGTACCAAAGAAGGTTTTCTTCACAAAAGGCGTGGGCACCCACAAAGAAGAATTAAGGTCTTTTGAGCTTGCCCTGCGTGATGCAAAGATTGAAAAGTGCAACCTCGTGCAGGTTTCAAGCATTCTTCCTCCGCAATGCAAGATCGTATCAATAAACGAAGGGATAAAAGAACTCCTTGCCGGCGCAATCACCTTTGTAGTTATAAGCCGCTGTGCAAGCAATGAACCGCACCGGCTGATTGCAGCGTCCGTCGGATGCGCTATACCTACTGACAAGAATGCCTACGGATACCTGAGTGAGCATCATGCATTCGGACAGTCTGACAAAATAGCCGGTGATTATGCTGAAGACCTTGCAGCAGCTATGCTCGCATCCACTCTCGGTATAGAATTTGACGAAGATAAAAGCTGGGATCAAAAGAAAGAGGTCTACAGGATCAGTGACAGGATAGTCAAGACAACAAACATTACCCAGTCTGCAATTGTGAAGAATGGTTATACAACAGTAATTGCAGCCGCTGTCTTCCTCTTTTAAATAGGGACAGCGCCTATTTATTTAACTCTGATAGTGCCTGTAAATAAATAGGCGCTGTCCCTATTTAACTCCCTATTTAACTCTTCAGGATTGTTGCAATCAGGGTCTTCAATTCAGACAGGTTAGCTGATTTTACGAAGTATGCGTCTGATGCCCAGGTGCCAAAGTCATGTTTGTAGTCTTCATATGCGCTTATGAAGATAATCGGCACGTCACTTTTCAAGTCCTTTATCTTCCTTGCAAGCGTAATCCCGTCCATCCCGGGCATTTTTATATCAAGGGTTATCAGGTCAGGGGCGCCTTCCGCAATCTTTGTAAGGGCATCTTCACCACTGCCGGATAATATAACTTTATATCCTTCCTCTTCAAATTCTTCCTTGTAGAGAAGCCTTATATGCTCCTCATCATCCACAACCAGAATGGTCTTTTTCATTCACTGCCCCCTTGTTAATATTTCTGAGTCAATTTTCAGTTCTTTTTATAATCTATCACAAAGCCGCAAGATTTACCACCGTGATTAAGCCTCTTTTCAAGGTTATTCATGATCTTCTCTCCACTCTCCCCCCCATCTCTCCATGCATCAAGGCACGACCGGGCAATTAACTTATCCAAAGGAGGCGGATTATAGAGCAGTTTCTTAATAGAAAATGGATTCAGTGAAATAGGATTGTAGTTATTGCTCAGATAGCCGTTTTCTATCAGACGTTTTTCCAGGCCTGTATGGGGCTGGACGCCGAGGAAGAATATCACACACCGTACCTGTTCTTTCCCCATAATCTTCACGATAGACTTATACGAATTAATTGATTCAAGCAGTGTCTCTTCTGTCTCCCCCGGGGCATTTATTGAGTAATTCAGTATAATCCTGCCACGATAACCGGCCTTCTTCAGATACCTGCATCCTTCATAGAGATTCTCAAGCCTGAATCCCATGCTCATCTCATTCAGCACGCTCTGGGACCCTGATGTGACCGAGACCTCGAGATCCCCGACTCCTGATGCAACCATAAGTTCTGCAAGTTCCTGTGTTATAAGGCTCGTACGTACATAACCGCTCCACTCAACAGGAAGCTTACGCTTTATTATCCCCTCCAATAATGCTGTACAATGCGGCAGCGACCGGCTGCCGGGAATAAACTGTGCATCGGCAAACCATATCTTTCGTACATTCCACTTAGAATATAAATAGCTGATCTCATCTAATATCTTTTCATGGTCCCGGTAACGAACGCTGGGGCCCTCAATAAATGAATAAAGACAGAACTCGCAATTATACGGACACCCCCTCTTTGTCTGTATACCTATGGTTCCTCCGAAATAAGAAGGCACCTGTGGAAAGATGGATTCAATATACCGGTAGTCTACTGCAATATCAGATATCGGGACCGGCTGTTTTCCATTTCCTGCCATGACCTTGCCGCCCTTTCTGTAAACTATTCTATATCCTGTAATGTCAGTCCCGTCTATAAGTGAGACAATGACATCTTCCCCTTCACCAATGACGCCTGTTACACCCTCAGGCAGTTTAGTTATAATCTCATTATGGAAGACACTGAAGGCTCCGCCCCCAACTACATACGTCATGTCAGGAAATTTCCTGATCGTCTTCTTAATCAAATACAACTTCTCCTTCAGGTGATTTTCATATGTAAAGACCATGCTGATACCCCTGATACCCGCCGATATCTTTTTAAAAATGCTGGGAGAGTAGTAGAAATTAAAGGCAAGCTCAAGTGAGTCATCTTCACCATGCGGGGCATAAATCTGAACATCACGCCAGGAGAAGGCAATAATATCAGGCTTGAATTCCTCAATCGTATCAGTCACAGCCTTCAAACGTTCACTCTTATTTATCAGTGAAAGGTCTAAAAGCCTCTGCCGCACATTGGGACGTTTCTGGTGAACATAGCCGGCAAGGGAAGCAGGGCCGGCCGGAAACACCTTCTTGCATGGAAGCCAGATATATAAGATTGATTTATTGTCCATTGCTCACCTTGTAATCCCTATTTAATCCCGACATGCACGGCAACGATACCTCCTGACAAGGTATTATAAAACACATTTGAGAAACCCACCCTTAGCATCAGCCTGCGAAGATCTTCTGCCGGAGGAAATTTTCGTATGGAATCAGGGAGGTATTCGTATATGCCTGTATGGTCTTTGGATATTAAAGTGCCGATAGCCGGAAGAAGGGTAAATGAATAAAAATCATAAATATACCTGAAGAATGGACTCTCCGGCTGCGTGAATTCGAGGCATACAACCCTGCCGCCTGGCTTTGCCACCCTGAACATCTCTGAAAATGCCTTCTCAAGGTGTGTTACATTCCTGACACCGAATCCAACGGTTACTGCATCAAACATATTGTCCGCAAATTGCAATGACTCGGCATTGCCGATTATACAACTGATAATACCATCCAACCCCTGCTCCATCACTTTACTTTTGCCTATCCGCAGCATCTCCGGGTTAAGGTCTGAGGCAACGACACGCCCTGATGGGCCTGTTTTTTTTGCCAGCAGGATTGCCATATCTGCCGTGCCTGAACAGACATCCAGCACACAATCACCCTCTTTAACGCCTGCCTGTTCTATTGTAAAACGCTTCCAGTAATGATGCTGTCCGAAGCTGAGTACAGTGTTATTGATATCGTACTTTTTAGCGGCAGAGGAAAACATCCTCTGCACCATTTGTTCTTTATCCATACAGGAAGTACCCCCCATTCTGGTAACTTTTATAAGCGTTCGATGATTATAGTATGAAATTAATCACTTGACAATCACCTTCCTTCTGCAATACTATAAGCCCGTGAAAACTGCTATTCCTGCAAACTCACATATCAGCATGGAAGAGGTATGGGACCTGTGCAGGGAAGACCTGCAGAGGGTAGAAGAACAGATCCATTCAGACCTTAAATCCAACTTATCCCTTATAAGTATCATGGGGTCTCACCTGATTAACAGCGGCGGAAAACGCTTCAGGCCCTTACTTATGATCCTTACATCAAGGCTTGCCGGGTACACAGGTAAATCTCATACAGAGCTTGCCAGCGTCATTGAACTAATCCATGCAGCCACCCTTTTCCATGATGATGTAATAGATGAGGCATCTACACGCCGTGGGAACAAGACGGCAAGGATGTTATGGGGAAATCAGGCAAGCATACTCGTAGGCGATTATCTGTATGCAAAGGCCCAGTGCACAATAGTATCTTTCCATAATCATGACTTAAATGAAACCATCACAGAGGCAACAAGGAAGATGGCAAAAGGTGAACTTGCCCAGTTGGCTTTTAACGGCGACCTCAGCATAACCGAAGAAGACTACCTTGAGATAATCGGCAACAAGACCGCCTCTTTAATGGCTGCTACATGCCGTATAGGCGCTATCCTTGGTGAATGTTCTTCTGAACAGAGGTCAGAGTTTG
>Ga0209324_10002485_pt1 | contig 12703 bp, 8 predicted proteins | sample Rifsed19ft3_FD_184015 | JGI IMG/M metagenome (GOLD analysis project Ga0209324, IMG submission 184015) | Soil microbial communities from Rifle, Colorado, USA - sediment 19ft 3 (version 2) | ecosystem: Environmental > Terrestrial > Deep subsurface > Rock core/Sediment | place: Rifle, Colorado...
AGAGGATGGAAGAATTTACAAAAGCTTTATTTGATACAAGCGAAGAATTAGAAAGATACAATGAATACCGGTCCGAATGGTATCGGAGGGCAAAGGAGTTTGATGCTGGAGATGCGCCGCTTGCTGTGTGCTGCGAGCTCGTGAGTAACTGTAATTTGAATTGTCCGATGTGTTATACGATAACGGAAGAATTTCAATCCTCTGCTGTGGGTACACAGCGTATGCTCCCCTGGAAGGTAGTAAAAAGTGTTATTGACGAATGTGCGGGATTGGGTGTGCCGTCAATGCTTTTTAGTTGGCGTGGAGAATCGACAATGTATTGTTCCAAAGATGAGGATGGAAATGAAGTTAAATTTCCCGACGTACTTGCTTATGCGAGGGAAAAAGGAATACTCGAAATTACTTCACTTACCAATGGGCAAATGATTGACGAAGAAATGGCCAAGACAATAGTTAAGGCCGAACCGAATTGGATAAGCATTTCTGTTGATGGACTGGAAGAAAATTACGGGAAGATAAGAACTCCAGCAAATAAAAAAGGAAAGGATTACAACGCTTTTCAAAAAGTTTTAAGGAACATAGAAATACTTGTTTCATACCGTAATGAACTGGGGAAAAAACGTCCACAGATAAGAACAAATACCATATATCCTCCTATAGCAAAAAATCCAATGGCATATTATGAGTGTATGAAAAATATTGGTGTTGGTTGGGTTACTGTGAATGAGATATTAGACTTTAGAGGCGAAAAACTCCCTGAAGAGGCTGTTTTGAAGAATTGGGCATGTCAATATCCCTTTCAACGGCTAACTGTTTCTGCTAATGGTTGTATTATTCCTTGCACTGGGGCTCATAATGAAGAGGATGAAATGATATTAGGAAGATACCCTGGTACGCGGCCGAAAGAAATTATTGTAAGCAATAAGAAAAAAATGTTAAGTTATCCTGAAATGACTTTGAAGAACGCCTGGCATTCCGACAAGTTAGAAAAGATAAGGATCTTACAAAAGGAAAATCGGAGAATAGACATCCCGGCATGTAAAAATTGCCGCCATGGAGCGGTCAAGCACGGGGTTGAATGGATTCCGGAAGACTGGAACATGGAAACAATGGAATGGAAAGGTGGTACATGGAGAGAGTAGGTGTAGGGACTCTATTAATATGTCATACGTAATACCAGGAAATGTACTATGGTATTTCTTTCAAGGTATAGAACAAAGGAAAATATTCGGTACTCCTTTAGACTGTATGGGGAAATTCCAGATTCTAGAGAAAACTAACTTGTTATCTCAAGGATTGGAAATATTCTTGATACCTAATAAGTTAAGGAGCTTTGATGAGTTTGAACCATGGTTTTATTCCAAGTATTCAAGATTAAAATACAAAACAGTGCATATTGGAGATCAGAATGAGGGATTTTTGATAGATTCGGATAAAATATATAATAAACTAGAAATATTATCAAAAATGCTGGAGCGTCTTGAAGTTGATACTATTATATTACATGCAAATCATTTGTTACAAGAGCAAAAAACAACAAAGAAATTGTTGGATTCGGTGTTGTCCAGAACTACCATTTGTGTAGAGAATACTGGTTTTGAAAGCAAATTAGGTAGTGGTATAGAGGATTTAGTTCAGATCTTTAATGAATATCCAAAATATAAGCTGTGCTTAGACGTTTGTCACATCAACGATTACGTTAATTATTCTTTGGAAGAATTTGTTTCTGTTGAAATGTTGCGGTCTCGTATCGTTCAGATACATTTCAGCTATTCTACCCGATTAGATAAGGAAAACCTTTATGCAAAAATGGGTTTTAGAGGGCATGAACCGTATCATGCGCTTTGGTCAGTAGTTGGAAAATTTCCAAGTCGCAAAAGTATGAATTTTTTCAGAAAATATCCGATTGTCATTGAAGGAGTTGTTCCGATGCAGGACAAAAGTCTTCAGTACCTTCGGAGAGAAGTTGAGTTAATTAATAGTTAGGTTAAAAAAATGAAAAAAATAATTGCAGAAATTGGTTTTAACCATGAAGGTGACTTGAAGTTGGCTATTGAGATGATAAAGGCTGCTGCCAAAGCAGGGGCGAATGCTATTAAATTCCAAACTTACAGGGCGGCAGATTTGGCATTACCTTCGGCGTCTCATTACCAGGCAATAAAGAGGGGAGAAATGAGCCTGGAGCAACATATGGAATTAGCAAAAATTGCGCATGGTTGTGGGATAGAATTTCTTTCAACACCTTTTAGTCCATGGGCTATTGATATCCTTGAGAAGGTAGGAGTGCTGGCATATAAAATTGCTTCAATGGATTGTACGAACAAGCATCTTTTAGGTTTCATTGCAGAAACAAAAAAACCGATTTATTTATCAACCGGTATGGCAACTTTGACGGAAATCTCGGAGACATTGTATTATTTGTCTGAAGTTAAAAGTGGACCTGTATCTTTGCTGCATTGTATGTCCTTGTATCCCGCTGAAGCAAAAGACCTTAATCTTTCAATTATTCCGTATATGAAAGAGTTGTTTGGCGTGCCTGTTGGTTATTCTGACCATTATCCAGGTATAAAAGCATGTTTGGCTGCTGCCATGCTCGGGGCTGAAGTAATAGAAACTCATTTTACTTTGGATATAACAAAGGAAGGTGCAGACCATTATCATTCTGTAGATGCTGAAATGCTAAGGCAATTGGTAACCGAGATCGATCTTTTTCAGCAAATGAAAGGAACTAAACAAGGATGTTACAATAGACCGGATCGTAAATATGCTACACAATATCGTCGTGGAGTATTCGCAGCAAAATCGTTGAAAAAAGGTGATACTCTAAGAAAGGAAGACCTTTTATTGTGCCGTCCAACTTCCCAACTAAAACCCGAAGATTTGAAATGGTTGGAAGGGAGAATGATTAAACAGGATATAGAGGAGTTTCAGGCAATTGACAGGGATGCAGTGGAAAACTATGCAAGCCTCTAGTACCACAATACAAGCAGATAAAAGCGATTTGACTCGAAGTCACCTTGTAGTTGTTCAATGTCGTTATAATTCTACAAGGTTACCGGGAAAAGCCATGATGATATTGGGTGGAATTCCTATGTTGTCATTCTTGTTAAAACGATTAAAGGCTGGACTACCAGAGAACAGATTTAAAATAATGCTAGCGACAACAGAAAATACAGCGGATAATATGATTGCAAATTTGGGTAAAGAGGAGAAAATTGAAGTGTTACGCGGAGATGAAAATGATGTTCTAAAACGTTATTTAAAGTGTCTTGAAGTATTTCCGGCTGACATAGTAGTTCGGGTGACGGCTGATAATCCTTTGACCTGTCCTGAAGTTCTTGAATATGCCGTTAATGAAATGATTAAGAGGAAGGTTGATTATCTTAAATGCGAAAATCTTCCTGAGGGGAGTGGTGTGGATGTCTTTTCTGCCAGGTTATTAAAGCAATTAGGAGTTCAGGCAAAAGATCCGCAAGAAAGGGAGCATATCAATATGCATGTTTTAAAGAATAAAGAAAAATATAATACGTATTTCTTACCGTTTGGCGGAAAACATGCTCATCCTTCAATAAGAATTACCGTTGATACATTAGAGGATCTTGAGAATGTCAGGTCCATATTTAAGCAAGGTGATATAGAACCATGGAGAATATCTCTTCTTGATATCATTAAAAGAATGGATCCATCTGTTATTTAAAAACCACAAGAATCCAGAGAAAGTTCTGCTTCGTGTCGATGCAGGACGTAAGTATGGTCTTTCCTTTGGCCATGTTTCTAGGTGTTTAATGATTGCCAGGGTTCTTCAGGAGGAATACGGATCGGAAATCATGTTTTTGATGCGTAATTTTCCTGAGGGAATAAATCATGTTACTCGAAATGGTTATAGGGTGAAAAAACTACCTGTTCCTTCAGACCGACAAGAGCCGGAGAGTATTATGGATGCAATTAAAGAATATCAACCGGATATGTTGATTATAGACGTACCATACAAGAATATAGATACTTCATATTTCAGTAAATTGAGAGAATGGGAAATAAATATTGTATTTATTGACGATAGTCGATTTATCTATCCTAATGTGGATGTGCTGCTAAATTCCAATATACTTGCACCGAAGAGAATGCAAGAGATAAATAATCAAAAATATATAAACACCAGATTTCTTTTAGGTATTGACTATTTTGTTTTTGACGACTCTCTCTTAGAAGAAACGGCAATAAGAGGAAAAGGGGATTACAATATATTAGTAACTTTAGGGGGATCAGACCCAACCTTGCTCACTCTTAAGGTACTTAAGGCTCTTTTAGAAGAAGATTGGACAGGATATGCTTTTTACATAATACTTGGACCTGGTTATTCTGATCTAAATGAAATCGAAACATTAATAGGAGGATCGAGAAAAGAGTATAATGTTGTAATAAATCCCACAAACTTGATTCCTTTTCTGAAACGCTGTGATTTTGCAATATGTGCTGGTGGCAGGACAATGTATGAGCTTTTCTATCTTAAAAAAAACTTTTTCCCTATTGCTACCGCAAAGCATGAAGCAGAGGTTATAGAAGAATTTGTTCGTCGAGGTATAATAAAAATTGGTATAACAAGTTGGGGCCCTAAATCCTTTATCTCTAATCTGAAATGTTTAACAAAATAGGAGTTCGATAAAGTTAGTGAGGATATTGTTTCGTTCCTTCTAAAAAAGAAAGTTAGCAAGATGCCCTGAAGTCTCAATATGCCAAATCTGAAAACAATAACCTTGTGGTAAAATAAGACGTTTTGTCCTTTTAATAAAGGTGTTAAAAAATATGGAAGAAGGTATTCTTTTGTATAACGAAGTAAAAGCGAATGATTTTTCTGTACATGGTGACCCAAATAAATATCTGGAAAATATACTGGGAGAAAGATTTAAAGAATATCGTATAAGATGGAATAGCGCTGGACGACTTGAAAAAGTTTATGATTTTCCACTCTTTTTGGTTTTTGAACCTATGTGGAAGTGCAATCTCACGTGCATAATGTGTTGTCATTCTAATCCTCAAAATAGCTCAATGGAATACGATAGTAGAATGCCATGGGATATGTATGAAAAAATAATGAAAGAGGCGGAAGAGCATAACTGCCCTTCTTTAACAATTGGGGGGCACTGTGAACCGTTATTGGATACGAGGCTTTCTGAAATGGTAGCTTTAGCTAAGAAGTCCGATTTTGTTGACATTATGATAAATACAAATGCAACGCTTCTAATAGAGAAGGTTAGTAAAAAGTTAATTGAAAACGGTTTAACGCGTTTGAGAATTGGTTTTGATGGGGTAAAGGCTGAAACATATGAAAGAATAAGAGTTGGGGCTAAATTTGAAGAAGTCAAAAATAACATTCTGAACTTCATAAAACTGCGTAAAAAATTAAATTCAAAACTGCCGATTGTTCGTATAAGTTGTGTCCACCTTTCAACGAATGATCTCGAAATTAATGATTTTATTAAATACTGGACACCAATTGTTGAGTATGTATCTATTCAGAGATATAGACCGCATGAAATAACAAAAGAGCATAATAGTAATAAATTAGAGACAGGTGGAAATGTTATTAGAACTCTACAATGTAGCGAACCATGGGAACGTCTATATATAAGGGGTAATGGTGATGTTCATATTTGTTGTCAACCTATTTACGGTCCTAAACTAGGCAATCTAAAGGATTACTCACTTTATGAAATGTGGCATTCTGAAGCAGCAAATAATTTGAGAAATGCTATTAAAGAGCTGGATTGGGACAGAGTTCCTACTTGCAAGGAGTGTATGATTCAATACGTAAGGTAATTTCCAGACTGTCTAATGTTCAGGACTTCGGACAATACTTACAGCTTTGATCAAGAATTGTTTAATTTATGTAACACAAATATAAATAGTTTAAGGAGGTGAAAGAGGTGAAAGAGGTTGGAAAAGTGAAAAGTAAACCCTTGATTTATATTGCGGATCTCACGTATAGTACCACAGTATATTCAAGTGACACCTTTCCCATTGGCATTGGGTATGTTACAGCTTACGCACAGAAAAATTTACCTGATTTATTTACCTTTAAACTTTTTAAAGTTGCGGATACATTGTTTGATGCAATGGACTTAGAGTTACCAGATATTCTAGCCATGAGTTATTTCCCATGGAATAAAAATCTCGATCTTATGGCGGCTCAATATTATAAACGACGAAGACCTGAGGGTATTGTTGTTATTGGGGGTACTTTTGTTCCTGCTAGGCCAGAGGTACAGATAGAATTTTTTAAAAAGTATCCCTTTATTGAATTACTTGTCAAGTATGACGGTGAGTTTGGTTTCTTAGAATTTCTCAAAAGATATTTGAGCAATAGTGGTAATAACAAACAAATATTTTATGGAAAACCTATTGATGGTTGTGATTTCTGGAGTAAAGATGAAGGTGAATTGAAAATAGGAAAGATTATTGACAGACCAAAAGATATAAATGAAATACCATCGCCTTATTTAACCGGTATATTAGATCCATTTTTTGAAAACCAATTAATGTCCCCCATGATTCAGTCAACACGTGGATGCCCATTTTCATGTACATATTGTTGGGCAGGAAACAAATTCAACAGCAATGTTAAGCATTTCAGTATCGAACGTATTTTATCTGAAATAGATTATATCGCAGAAAAGAGAAAGGATAGTGAAAATCGCCTTCTTGTTTTTGCGGATGCCAATTTCGGTATGTACACTAAGGACGAAATAATTGCTGATAAAATTGCTTTTCTTCAGAGGAATTATAACTATCCAAGTTCTTTTAATTCCCCATGTGGAAAAAATAATAAAGAAAGAATTCTAAGGATGTTAAAAAAGATAAAGAATGCCTTTCCAATTGTCTCGGTACAATCTACTGATTATCAGATACAACAAAATGTTAAAAGAACGCCAATAGATATTGAAGAATACAAAGATATTGTAAGCCGGATAAAACAATTAGGTATTCGTGTTCAAACAGATATTATCACAGGACTTCCAGGAGAAACAAGGGAAACACATTTGCAAACAATAAAAGACTTAATTTATATGGGATTTGATGAAATTAGTGCTTTTACACTGATGTTTCTTGAAGGAACTGAACTTAACACAAAAGAGTCGCTGGAGAAGAATAATTGGTATAAGCGCTATCGTATTGTGCCGCGCAATTTTGGGAAGTTCCGTGGAGAAGTGTGCGTTGAAATAGAAACAGTGGGTGTGGGATCAAACACGTTTACTTTTGATGATTATCTTTTTCTGCGTGGGTTTCAAGGTGCCTTGGCAATGATATTCAATACTACTTTATTCACAGAGTTTACAAGCTATTTAAAAAATAATGGTATTGAATTATTTGATTTCGCACTATCTTTCTATGAAGATTTAAAGTATGAGCAAGGGCCAGTTGGAACTCAATTCAGGTCTTTTTTAAATGAGGTTCGCGGAGAGCTATGGGAGTCAGAAGAGGAAGTGAAGCGTTATTTTACGAAGCAGGAGAATTACAAAAAACTCCTATCGGGAGAAATTGGTGATAATCTGCTCCACAAATATAAGATTATTTCAGTTGATGAGAATTTTAACTCTTGGTGTGAATATTTCTATGGCCAGTCATTAAAGCTACTTAAAGACAAATATCATAATAAAGATATATTGGAAACTGAGTTGGCTGATATAAAGAATCATATACTGGCAAAAAGTGATAAAATATTCAGTGTCCAGAATGCTAACGGTGAACCGTATTCAATCAGACTTTTGCATAATGTGTCACAATGGAAAAATGATAATTATATTCACCCATTGGCGCAATATAGATATGAAAAACTTACAGAGGTAAAATATGTAATTAGGGAAGAGAATAAAAGACTCGTAAAAGAAATATTAACACTCTATTCAAAGGATAAGTCCGCATTATGGAAGGTTGCTAGTGCACGGTATTATTTGCCCGCAATTTTTAGGATAGCACAAATGTCTGATAATTAAAAGAGTAAGCGGATAAACGATAGTGAAAATCTTTTGTTTTTAAATTATTAGATATGATTTCCTAACCCAGACGAGCCGAAAAAGGACATATAACCGTCCACCGTGTTACAGGACAGGCAGGTCTGTTTTCTCACACAAAGCCACCAAAACGCAAAGATTTATTGTACATCTCATTGATTATTCTTAGTGATTATAAACTATTTTGCCAAACATACTATTTGTTTGGCTATATTACAATGCAAACACAACATTTGGGGTTTTCGGCAAAATAGTTTATAATCACTTTATTTTTTGAGGTTTCGTGCCTTTGTGTGATTGCTTCTCTTATCCGTAACAGTCCCCCTGCAGAACAATTCGCAATCGGAATATTGTCAAAAGTCTGGCATTGGGAAAACCTCCCACAAAGCCTCATAACAATAAAGAATTAAGACATCACTATAATATTTTTGCCAAAAAGGAACTATGACAGTATCAAAGGTTAAAAATTGATCTCTAGCCGTCTCAATTTATTATTAATATATCCGCCGAATTCTGGTGCACGCCAAGGAATTAAAGGTATTTATTATCCACTTGGAATTGGTTATATTGCTTCAGTTCTCAGAAAGTATTTCAAAGTAAAAGTGCATGATTTTAATTATGATTTTTGTTTAGGATATTTTAATAGTTCAAATTATGTAGAAAACATATTAAAACAATATGATTATGACTTTTTATTAATAGGTGGAGTATTTCCTAGATTTAAGTATCTAAAACAGATAATTGAAGTGTCAAAAAAAATTTCTAAGGCTAAAATTATTATTGGAGGTTCATATTTAAAGCCTTCTATTAAAGTACTTGCTAATTACTTGAAAGCTGATTACTACGTTTTAGGAGAAGGTGAAGAAATTGTTTTGAATTTGCTTAAACATATCGTTGAAAACAGATCCATAACGGATGTCGACGGAATTGCATATCATAGCGATAATGATGTTTGGTTAAGTAAAACTGCTGTACCAATATTAAATATAGACGATATTCCTTTTCCTGCTAGAGATATTTTAAACTTTAATCGTTATAAGAGATATTTTGCGTTGGGACATCCTTTACTTTATACCGCACATGTAATATCAAGCAGGGGATGCCCTTTTAATTGTCTTTTTTGTAATCCAGTGTTTGGAAGGGGTGTTAGAGTTAGAAGCCCTGAAAATATCTTGGAAGAAATATCGTTACTTCAGAAAGATTATAATTGTAATTTTATATATTTTCACGATGAAGTTATATTGGGTGGAACGAAAAAAAATGTAACTAATTTCTGCGAATATATTTTATCAAAAAACAAACGAGGATTTTTTTGGGCAGGCTCTACAAATTCTCGAATCCTTGATAATAAAATTTTAAGTCTTATGAAAAGAGCAGGCTGCATAAGAATCTGTTTAGGAGTTGAGTCAGGCAGCCAAACTATTTTGGATGAAATGAGGAAAAAGAATGATTTAAAGCAGTTGAAAGATATTGTTGCTCATTGTGATAAAATTGGCATTGAAACAAATTTTAGCTTATTAACTAATACATTCTCTGAAACGGAGGATACGCTAATTGAAACAAAGAATTATTTATCATATTTCAACAAATTTTTTTTTAGAAGTCCATTTTCAATTAACTATATCGTACCTGTTCATGGGACAGATATTTATAATGAAGCAAAGAAAAGAGGATTAATTAATTGTGATGATTTGGAATACATTCTTAGTTTAGACGAAAACTCACGATATGCATTAAGATATAATCTGACGAATATTGAATCAAAAAAATTTTTAAAATTGGTAGATGGAATTAATAGAGAGCTTGCTGAGGACTATTTTAACAAGCATCGAGTACAACAGTTGATATCTAAATATACGAATCTCTATCATTTTAGGTTAAAAGAAACAGTCACTTCTATTTCTGTAAAAAACACCCTTCCATTATTGGAAGGATTACTATGGGCATTGTGTAAGGGAAATGAAGAATCGGTAATAGGAAAAGTATATAAAAAAATTGTATATGGTGAATATGGATGCAATAGGATAGAAGCGATGCCTTAACGTAAGGCTTTTATTATTACAGAAAAGACAAAAAACGAAGATTAAAATCCATATTTGAACATTCACTGTGTTTTTTGAAGTACAGTAGAATGCATTGATCTGCAGGTTTTTCTAAAGCTATTTGAAAAACAATTCCAACTGCTAAAAAATTTATAAAAGAATGTAAGACATTTGTAGGAAGAAAAAAACTATTCGTGAGAAAGGTTGTTTGATTAAATTCCGTGCAAATCAGAAGAGAACTATGAGGAAAAAGCCAATCGAAGTTTGGGTAGATCTGTTATGTTGGGAATCAGTTCTCGCAATTTTGTTTAGTCGAAAGTTCCGTGTAAGGAAAATAATTTATTTTCAAGCTTCTAAATTATTTACCCCTTTTTTATTCATTTTTCAAATTTTGATAAAAGTCGATTTAGAACAAAGTAAAAATTTCGTTATGAGTGAAGAGCACCTTGGTGGAATAACAGCATACGAGATCCTTCATAACCGGCTAAACAGCATCTTGGAAAGCGTAAGTAATCAATGGACGTTACATAGTAAAGTTTGTAATTTTGTGAAAAAAAATGGATATAATTTGATAAAGGTTAGAGAACATCTTAAAGAGCAGGCTTTTTATTATATCTACCGTCCAATAGAGATGGGTGTTGTGTCCGAAATTAGATCTGATAAAGGAAATCGTTGTTTTGTTTTTAGAAGAACTCCTTTTTCAAATATATTAATAAATGAATTTAACAACGATGAGCTTCTTTTTTATAGAAATTTTTTTTCCTGCTATTTTCTTATTATTAATAGAAAGGATTACTATTATGATAAGGTAATTTTTAATTCATATTATCCTGGTTGTAGTAGGATGTTTTTTGGGGAAATTATACATTGGTTCCGGGCATTTATTAAAGCGGTTTTATGCAGAGTATTTAGTGACCATAGAAAAATATTATTAAAGGATCAGCAAACCAATATTGGCATTGAACAATCACTAAACAAGATACGCCTTGATGAAAGAAATGATATTTTCTGGATGGAAGATTCAGAGATAGACCCAAAAAGTGTTTATTTCCTAGAACACGATAGATTAGATTTGGTTTCTCAAAAAGTCCTTTCTTCATTCGGAATTCAACGGGTTAGAGTTAATGTGCATTTGTGGTTCTGGTTCGAGAAATTATTTAAAAGAAATAATGGCGAAGCTGTCACAATCGATGTTACTTCTGATATTGTTTCTGTCTTTAGAACCTTATGGCCAATATTGCTTGCATCAAAAATATCCTTTCGATGCAATGAAGGTTCTTGGATAGATTTTCAACTTGCAAGTTATAAATACCGAACCATTTGCTGGCAAAGTATCTTTAAAGAATTAAATATAAAAATACTATGGGCGATGTTAGATATTGACCGTGATAAGCTTGTAAAAGCTCAAGCTTTAGAGAATATAGGGGGAATTTATACCGGCAGTCATTGGAGTAAAATAGAATTATTTGTTGTGCTTGCGCAAAAAACCTATGATGTGTTTTTTACGTGGGGACTTCACTTTGTTAAAAATATTTATAATAGCTATCCTTATCTGGGGGTATTCATAGTTGGGTATATTTATGATTATTGTTTTATAAAACAACAAAAGCGTGCTAAATCATTAAAAGACAGCCATTCAGGAAAATTCATATTATCCTATATGGATGAAGTTGTGAGTAATGACATCCCCTTCAGTGAAAATATGCAAATTATGATTTATAATATGTTAATATCGATTTTAGAGAAAAATAATCATTTATGTTTATTTCTCAAACCCAAAAAAAAATATGGGTATGATAAAATTGTTGAAAAAGTACCTCAAATAAAAAGTTTTATCAAGAAAGGAAGGATAAAAGTATTTTTTGGAGGGACGACAGATACCAAAGAGGTGCCAGCGATGGTTGGTATGGCAAGTGATTTGGTCTTTGGGCTTGGGATTAGAACAGCTGTCGCAGAATGTTATTTTGCAGGTGCTCTTGTCTTTAATGCCGATTTGGCAGGATTTGTACACAATGAATTTAGTAATAAAGGCTTAAACAAGATTGTATTCAGGGACACCAATTCTTTAAAAGAAGCTATTCAAGAAATAATTGATAATGGATCTATGGGAAAACATTTTGAGTATAAGAAATATTATAGTTCTTTAGATCCTTTCCAGGATGGCAAGGCATATAGGCGTATAGCGTTTGTTTTAAAGGAGTTGCAAGGGTTGTTCAATGAGGGATTTTCAAGAGAAGATGCCGTAAGGAGAGTTCAAGAGAGATATAAAGATTTTCTTTATAGTGCCACTAAGATAAACGGAGAAACAGATGTCTAAAGATTTTCTAATATTTGGTTCACCACTCATTGAAGAAGAAGAAATTGAAGAAGTAGTAGATACATTGCGTTCTGGTTGGTTAGGTACAGGGCCAAAGGTACAACAATTTGAAAATGAATTTAAAGCATATAAAAATTCGCAGTATGCTGTAGCGCTTAATTCCTGTACTGCTGCAATTCATCTCAGTATATTGGCTGCGGGAATAGGCCCTGGTGACGAAGTAATTACTACGCCGATGACTTTTTGTTCTACTGTTAATACCATTATTCACAGCGGTGCTACTCCCGTTTTGGCAGATTGCGATAAGACCACTCAATGTATTGATCCACAATCGA
>Ga0209324_10002488_pt1 | contig 12679 bp, 12 predicted proteins | sample Rifsed19ft3_FD_184015 | JGI IMG/M metagenome (GOLD analysis project Ga0209324, IMG submission 184015) | Soil microbial communities from Rifle, Colorado, USA - sediment 19ft 3 (version 2) | ecosystem: Environmental > Terrestrial > Deep subsurface > Rock core/Sediment | place: Rifle, Colorado...
TAGGGTGTTCGGCCGACACGCGTCCCCCCCGTGGGGAGTCCGGTGGCCGCTCGAACACCCGATATGCCTGGGGACTACCTGTCGCTACGCTTGATCGCGACACCTGGGAGTTGTGAATGATGTCTCGAAAGGCCGCTGTTGCGCTCGCCTCCGTCGTGGTTCTTGGCCTGCTCGTCTCGCTGCTCGCGGTCACGTTCCGTCTGGACGTCCTCCGCGTGGAGGCCGTGAAACGCGCTTCGAACCCGCGTGACCGAGATCCGATCGTGAGGGAGGTCACCGAGACGGTGAAGGTGCACAAGGAGGACGAAGCTCCCAAACAGGAGCCCGCCCCTGTCGTCACGGTGGTCGAGACGCAGACCGCGCCCGTTCCCAAGCAGGAGGGCGAGGACAAGCCACCACCACCCGACGGGGACGGGGGCGGCGACAAGGACGGGGGCGGCGACAAGGACGGGGGCGGCGACAAGGACGGGGGCGGCGACGAGAAGGAGCACGACGACGACAAGGCAGCAGGCGACAAGTTCGGCTAGCGCGATGGGTGCGAAGGCGGAGAGCGGGCAAGAGCGAGGACGCAAGCCCCGAAGGATCTCGCGGCGGGGGGCGAGGGTGACCGCCTGGACCGCCGGGGTTTTGAGCTTCCTGTCCCTCGTCGTGTCCATTGGTTTGAATCCGAAGCCACCGGCCGTGGCGGAGTCCCGCCAGCGGGAGTCGGAACGCAAGCACGTGCTCGTCAAGCGAACGATCAGGAGGGTGATCGTGCACGAGCACGCTCCCGTGGCACCGGCCTCGCCGCAGGTTCGGTACGTGACCGTGGTTGTGCCGGCACAGACCTCCTCGTCGAACGGCGGCGCCCCTCCTCCCACGGAGAACACCAAAGGCTCGTGAGGATGCGGCAGCCCAGCCCGGCCGCGGCGCCGCCGGTCCTCCGGCATTCCTTTCGATCGATGGGGACCGACGTGTCGCTGGCCGTTCCCGGCGGGACACAGCCTTCGCGCTTCCGTTCCTCTTCGGAGGCCGTGGAGTCGGAGTTCTCCGAACAGGACCGGCGTTTCTCTCGTTTCCGCTCGGACAGCGAGCTATGCCGCGTGAACGAGAGGGCTGGGCGTCGGGTAAGGGTCTCGCACGAATTCGCGTCGCTCCTCCGCCTGGCGCTCGCCGCGGCCCGAGAGACCGGCGGGCTGTTCGACCCCACGGTGTTGCCAGCACTCCTCGCCGCGGGATACGACCGGGACTTCGAGCAGGTGACGGTCGACCGGCGGGTGCCCGCTCGTCCGGCCGGTCCGGCGGGGACATGGAGGTTCGTAGCTTTGGAGGGGACCCGGCTCCGTATGCCGCCCGGTACCGGGCTCGACTTCGGCGGCATCGCCAAAGGCTGGACGGTGGATCGAGCGATGCGCTCCGTCGCGGACCTTCCGTGGGCGTCCGTGAACGCGGGGGGCGACCTCCGTGTCGCAGGCCAGCCGCCGGAGGGGGAGCTGCGCGTGGCGGTAGAGGATCCTCGGTCGCCGGGCAACGAGATCGCTCGGCTACTGCTCGCCGGTGGGGCTCTCGCGACGTCGTCCGTGACGCGCCGGGCGTGGGGTCCGGGCCGACACCACCTCATCGACCCGCGCACGCAACTTCCGGCGCATACCGGCGTCGTCCAGGCGACCGTCTGGGCTCCCACGTGCGCGGAGGCCGAGATCCGGTCCAAATGGGCGCTCATGGCCGGGCCTGAGGTGCTCGATCTCGTGCCCGCGCTCCTGGTCATGGAAGACGGCCAGCTTCTAAGGAGCATCGCGGCCGACGAATCGGTGGAGGTGGGCGCGTGACGACGTGGATCGTGCTTCGGGCGGCGGGGGTGGGCGCGTACATGATGCTGTTCCTGGCCGTCGCCTGGGGGCTGATCGCCACTACCGGCGTCGTTTCCCGGCGCATAGCGAAGAACACGTCTGTCCTGATCCACCAGGTGCTCGGAAGCGTCGGTCTCCTGCTGCTCGCGATCCACATGGCCGGCCTATTGCTGGACGAGTTCGTGGAGGTCGACGCCCTCGACCTGCTCATCCCGCTTCGCGTGGAAAAGCGGCCGGTGGCCATCGCCCTGGGCGTCGTCGGGATGTACGTGGCGGTCGTCGTTCTCGTCACCTCCTGGTTCAGGAAGGGGATCGGCCCGGTGTGGTGGCGCCGAACCCACCTGCTCGCGACGCCCGCGTTCGTCCTTGGTATGGCCCACGGCATGGTCGCCGGGACGGACACGACGAGGCCCTGGATGTGGTGGACCTACGTCGGGACCGCGCTCGTGATCGTCTTCCTACTCGTTGTTCGGGCTCTAGCGGGTGCGAAGCAGCGCGCAAACGGGGCTCAGCACGCGCGGCCTTCAGAGGTCGAGCAGAGGGTCGAGGAGAAGGCAGGGGCCGGCGCCGCCAACTGAGATACCGGGGGACGTAGGGGCGGCTACTGCGAGCGGATCGGGTCGGAGGCGTCGGGGATGCGGATGACCCCCTGCGTGACCGGCCGAGCCCGGTACTTCGGAAGCCGGATCGTGAAGGAGGTCCCACGGTCCCTCCGGCTCTGGAGGCCGACCGAGCCGCCGTGGGCCTCCACCACCGCCTTCACTATAGGAAGGCCCAGGCCGGTTCCACCCCGACCGCGCCCTCGGTCCGAGTCGGCGCGGGCGAACCGGTCGAAGACCCGTGCCTGCTTGTCGGGCCCGATCCCCGTCCCGGAGTCGGATACCTCGATCGTGAGGATGTCCCCCTCGGAGCGGCAGCCGATCGCGATCCGGTCTCCGTCGGCCGTGAACTTCACCGCGTTCTCGACGAGTGCGTCAAGCGCGAGTTGGAGGCGTTCCACATCCGCCGGAAGCCACCCGTCGGCGGCGATGTTTGCCTCCCACCGCCGCGAGGCCGTCGGACGCCATCGCTTGATCACGTCCTCGAGGAGCGCGCGCACCGCCACGGGCTCGATGGTCAGGAAATCGGGGTGCTCGGCTGCAGCGAGGATCAGGAGGCGCTCGGAGAGGCGCGACAGCCGCTCGAGCTCATCGATGATAACGCCCGCGTCCTCGGCGATCCGGTCGTCCGGCGCCGACGTCCTGATGAGCTCGGCGTGTCCGGTCGCAACGGTGATCGGGGTTCTCAGCTCGTGCGACGCGTCCCGCACGAACCCGCGCTGCCGCTCGAGCAACCGATGCTCGTTCTCGGCCATCCGACGCGCGTCCTCGACCGCCGCCTGTCGCCGTCGCGCGTGCCAAACCATGGCCACGAACATCGCCGCCATGAGAGGGACCTCGGCAACTTCGTCGAACCCCTCGCCCGATCGCACGACGGCGAACGCGAGCGCCGCCCCGGTCACGACGCAGACCACCAGCAGAACCGCGGCAGTCGTGCGCCCGGTCCACACGCGGTAGCCGTACACGATCGTGAGGCTCACCCAGATGAGGTGGAACGGTATCGTCTCGAACTCGGCGAGGGTCACGATCGCGAGGACGTTCAGCGCAGCGAACGCGATCCACGCCAGCTCCACCCAGCGCCTACGCAGCGAACCTATACCCGACACCTCGCACCGTCTCGATGACCTCGGGGCCGAGCTTGGCTCGCACCCTCCCGACGCATACGTCCACGACGTTGCTCCCGGGGTCGAACCCGTACCCCCACACCTCCTCGAGCAGCCGCTGGCGCGTGCAGACGTCGCCCCCCCGCATCATCAGGTTGCGGAGCATCAGGAACTCGCGCTCTGACAGGACGACCTGACCCTTCCCTGCATCCGCGACACGTCGCACCAGATCGAGCGTCACGCCGCCCCGGTGAAGGACACGCTCGTCCGGGCCGGCGGCCGGCTGTCTCAAGCGCGCCCGGATCCGCGCGACCAGCTCGGCGAGCGCGAAGGGCTTCGGGAGGTAGTCCGAGGCGCCGAGCTCCAGACACTCCACCTTGCTCTGGATATCTGAGAGCGCCGACAGGATGAGGACGCGCTGCTCCGGTCGTGCCTCCATGAGTTCGCGCAGGACGCTCACTCCGTCGCGCCCGGGCAGGAGGAGGTCGAGAACGACCAGCTCGTATCGCCCGCTCCGCGCGAGCTCCAAGCCGCGGATCCCGTCAGGGGCGGCGTCCACCCGGAACCCGTCGGCCGTCAGCGCCCGCGAGACGAAGTCCGCGATCCTTGGCTCGTCGTCGACAACGAGAACCCGGGCCATCACCGCATCCTAGGCCGAATGGTCACCGTCTGGGGAAGGGCTCCATGACCGCGTCGTCATCGAACATCACCCCTTCTCCGTGACCGGTTCATGACGGTTCCATGACGTGCCTGTCACCCTTTCGCCCCGCGTTCGTCGTCCTCCCTACACTGCGGCGCCATCCCGGGGTCGCGGGGTCCCGGGAGAGGGGAGGCCCGTATGGATGCACGGAACCTGAGCCGCCGGTCGGCGGCGATCGTGGCCCTCGCTTCCGCGCTCGGGTTGGTGGCGGCAGCGTGCAGCTCGGATGAGGGGGGCGGAACCGTCGCGGTGACGCTCCAGGAGTTCGCGGTCGTACCCGCCGAGAGCTCGATCGCCGCCGGCGAAGTCACGTTCGAGGTCACCAACGAGGGTCCCGATGACGTCCACGAGTTCGTCGTGTTCAAGACCGATCTGGCGCCCGGCGCGCTCCCGACGGGGGAGGACGGCTCGGTGGACGAGACGGGCGAAGGCCTCGAGCTGATCGACGAGATCGAGGACATCGCGGTCGGCGATGCCCCGACGCTTACGGTCTCGCTCGATGCGGGCAACTACGCCCTGATCTGCAACATCTACGACGCGACCGAGGACGAGGCCCACTACCAGGAGGGCATGTTCGTCGGGTTCACGGTCGAGTAGGGCCCGAACTGACTAGTCAAGTCGGGGGGTCCCGGGGCCGATAACTGGGGAACGGCGAACAAGGCGGCTCCGTGACCCACCCGACATCGCGCCCCTCGGGGCGCCTAACAGCTTTCGACGCGCTGCAGGAGCTCCTCGAGCACCTCGAGGAGTTGCCCGAGCGTGGGCGACGACTCCTGGACGTTGTTCGAGCGGACCTGCAACGGGCAGAGGGCGAGCTGCACGAGGCTCAGGACAGGTACCAGGCCCTCGTCGAGCAGATCCCGGCGATCGTCTACATCGACGTGGCGGACGGAAGCATGGCCACGACCTACGTGAGTCCCCAGATCGAGGCCTTGCTGGGCATCACCCCGCAGGAGTACATCGACGACCCGGAGCTTTGGACCCGGCACCTGCATCCCGACGATCGCGAGAAGGCCCTGGCGACCTACGAGGCCGGACGCGGATCGGGCGAGCCGTTCACGTTCGAGTACCGCCTGATCGCCCGGGACGGCCACCCCGTGTGGTTCCGCGACAGCGCGGTGGTGCTCCGCGACGCGGATGGCCGGCCGACGCTGATCGAGGGCGTGATGCTCGACGTCACGGAGCAGAAGCAGGCAGAGGAGCGGGCGGCGTTCCTGGCGTTCCACGACAAGCTGACAGGGCTACCCAACCGGGCGATGTTCGAGGAGCTCCTCGAGCTGGCGATCGCCCGCGCGCGCCGGCACGAGCTGGCGACCGCAGTGGTGCTGGCCGACCTGGACGACTTCAAGCTCGTGAACGACAGCCTCGGGCACGAGCGCGGGGACGAGCTCCTACGTCAGCTCGCCGAGCGATTGCGCGAGGCGACGCGCGAGACTGACCTGGTCGCTCGCCCCGGCGGGGACGAGTTCCTGCTCCTGCTCGCTGACATCGATCGCGGCGGACAGCCCGGCATGCCGGGGAGCTCGGACGGAGCCGTCCTGATCGCCGAGGCCATCGCCTCTCGCGTTCAGGAGGCGCTCCTGGAGCCGTTCGTGGTCAACGGCACCGAGGTGTACGTGCAGGCGAGCATCGGCATCGCGATGTTCCCCCACCACGCCGCCGATGCCGCCGAGCTGCTCCGTCGCGCCGACGCGGCGATGTATCAGAGCAAGAAGACCGGTCCGGGCGGCTACGCCGTGTACTCGGACGAAGGCGCCGACGCGCTCGGCAAGCTCTCGCTCACGACACGCCTGCGCAAGGCGGTCGAGAACCAGAACTGGGAGCTCCACTACCAGCCGGTGGTCTCTCTCGCCGACGGTCGGATGGCTGGTGTCGAGGCGCTGATCCGCTGGAACGACCCCAACGGCGGGCTGGTCGCGCCCGGTGAGTTCATCCCGCTGGCCGAGGAGATGGGCCTGATCGAGGTCATAGGCGACTGGGTCGTCGAGGAGCTCGCCCGTCAGGACGCCACCTGGCGCGCCGAGGGCCTGGATCTGGAACTCTCCTTCAACCTCTCGCCACGCCAGCTGTGGCAGCCGGATATCGCGGACCGGATCACCGGGCGCCTCGCGGCCGAGGGCGTGAACCCGGCGAAGGTGGTCGTGGAGATCACCGAGTCCACCGCCATGACAGATCCCGACAGGACGCTGCGGATCCTGTGGGACCTTCACTCGCGGGGCCTGCGTCTGGCGATCGATGACTTCGGGACCGGCTACTCGTCGCTGTCGCGGCTCAAGAACATGCCCGTCGACATCTTGAAGATCGATCGCACCTTCGTCCGCGAAGTTCACGCAGACCGACAGGCCGGCTCGATGGTCCAGGCCGTCATCCAGCTCGCCGAGGGCCTCGGCATGACCTCGCTCGCGGAGGGGATAGAGACCGAGGACGAGTGGCGCTTCCTGACCGAGCGCGGCTGCCAGCTCGGGCAGGGCTACTTCTTCTGCCGCCCAGCTCCGGCGGCAGACATCTTGGCCCTGCATCGGCGATCCGGCATGCAGCTGGTCGCCGACGAGACCGCCTAGCTCAGAATCGACGGCGCTTCGGCGGACGCAGCCCCGACCGGCGTCCGGTCCCGCTGGCCGAGAACACCACCCGAGGCGGCGCGACCTTCATCCCTGAGTCTTCGAAGTCCTCGTGCAGGTCCAGGCGCGCGGCCATCCGACCCACGTCGCCCTGCTGGTCGGCGGTGACGAGCGTGATCCCGGTACCGGAGCGTCCGGCGCGCGCCGTCCGCCCGACGCGATGCACGTAGCCCTTGTCGTCGTTGGGCGGGTCGTAGTTCACGACGTGGCTGATCCGATCAAGGTCCAGGCCCCGAGCGGCGACGTCGGTCGCGACGAGCACCTCGACCTTGCCGGTGTCGAACCGCGACAGCGAGCGCTGCCGCGCGTTCTGCGTCATGTCGCCGTGCATCGCCTCGGCCTTGATGCCCTTCTGCTTCAGCTTGTGCACGAGGCGATCGGCGCCACGCTTGGTCCGGACGAAGACGAGCGTGAGCTCGCCGTCGTGCTCGAGCAGCTCGATCAGGGCGTCGACCTTGCCCTGGGCCGAGACCTGCACGAACCGGTGATCCACACCCTCCACGGTCTCGCCGGCGGGGCCGACCTCGTGCAGGATCGCGTCACGGGTGTAGGCGCGGGCGAGGTGGCCCACCGCGCCGTCGAGGGTCGCGGAGAAGAACATCGTCTGGCGCTCCTTCGGCAGACGACGCACGATCCGGTCGACCTGCGGCTGGAACCCCATGTCGAGCATCCGGTCGGCCTCGTCCAGGATCAGGATCTTCACGCCTCCCAGCTTCACGGTGCCACGCTCGGTCAGATCCTGGAGCCGGCCGGGCGTCGCGATGAGGATCTGGGCCTTGGCGTTGCCCCGGGCCTGCTCGCTCATGCTGACGCCACCGTAGGCGACCCCCACGCGCAGGCCCTTGGCCTTGGCGACGTCCTCGAACTCGTCGGCGACCTGCTGCGCGAGCTCGCGGGTGGGTACGAGCACCAGAGCCGAGGGCGTTGCGTCCTCCCGACGCAGGCGCTCGACGATCGCGATCGCGAACACGAGCGTCTTACCCGAGCCGGTGGCCGAGCGGGCGAGCACGTCCCTGCCGGCGATCGCGTCTCTCAGCACGAGCGACTGGATGGCGAACGGTTCCGCCACACCGCGTGCGGCGAGCGTGTCGATGACCCCGTGGGATGCGCCGAGGTCGGCGAAGGTGGAAGTCACATGGACTCCTTCTGCGGCTGCGCCGCGCCTGCCGCGGCCTGCGGTTGTGCCGCGGCTCTGGCCGCGGTCCTCTCGGGGAGGTTCGGCCTTGCCCCGGGACCGCCTGAAGGAGGAACGAGGGGGAAGCGAAACCTCACGGACGGCAACGCCGTCCTCGAGGACCACCTTACCAGCAGTCGTTCAGGCGGAGCGCAGGACCAGCAGGATCATCGCGTAGTGGCACGTGGCCGCTGCGACCATGAACCCGTGCCAGATCTCGTGGTACCCGAAGGTCGCCGGGCGCGGGTCCGGTCGTTTGCCGGCGAACACGATGCCACCCGCCGTGTACAGGAGTCCCCCCGAGATCATCAGGATCGCTTCGGCGGTGGTCATACCCCGCAGCAGCTGGGGCAGCGCGATCATGGCCAGCCAGCCGAGGCCCATGTACAGGATCGCGCTCGTCACGGAGAGGCCCTCTGGGTGGACCATCTTCAGCGTGACGCCGACCGCGGCGCCCGTCCAAACGAAGGAGAGCAGGACCGCCTCCCAGGTCCCATCCAGGACCAGAACGCTCACCGGCGTGTAGCTGCCGGCGATCAACACGAAGATCATCGAATGGTCCAGGCGCCGCATCCACCTGCGCGCGGGCTCGGACCAGGTGCCGCGGTGGTAGGCAGCGCTGGAGCCGAACACGGCCGAGAGGCTCACGGCGTAGATCACGGCAACGGCGGTCGCTGCGGGACCGCTCGCGAGCAGCACCAGCAGGAGACCCGAGGGGATCGAAACCCAGAAGGCGACCTGATGGATCCGGCCGCGAAGGCGCGGCTTCGGGGGGGTGAGGGTCACGTCCATCGCGGCCCATGGTACGGCTCGTCGACGCCGCCTGGTCGAGCCGCTCCCGCTCGAGGTCTAGACCAGCAGTTCGCGGACCCGCTCGGCGATCCGCTCCGCCGAGATCCCCGCCCAGTCACGGAGCTCCTCCGGCGTTCCCGACCCGGGCATGGCGGTCACCGCGACCTTCACGACCCGGCCGGACAGCTCGCCCACGGCCGCGAGCGCCTCGAGAGTTGCATCCCCGAGGCCGCCCTCCGACCAGTGGTCTTCGACCGTTAGGACGACGCCCGTCTCCGAGAGCGCGGTCGCAAGCGTCACGGCATCGATCGGCTTGATCGAGTAGCAATCGATCACGCGCGCCGAGATGCCCTCGGCCGCAAGTGCATCGGCCGCTGCGAGCGATCCGTGGACCGTGATCCCGGCGCCGACTAGCGTTACCCGGTCCTGTTCCGAGGACCGCAGGACCATGCTGCCGCCGACCCGGAAATCGGCGGCAGCGTCGTACAGGGGCGTGGTCATCTCGCGGGTCGTGCGGATGTACGAGATCCCGGGCAGGTCCGCCATCGCGGCCACGAGCTTCGCGGTCGAGTTCCCGTCGCACGGGTAGAGCACGGTCGAACCGTGCACGGCCCGCATCATCGCCAGGTCCTCGAGGGCCATCTGAGACGGTCCGTCCTCGCCGATCGAGACCCCGGCGTGCGAACCAGCCAGGCGCAGGTTCGCCCGGCTGACCGCCGCCATCCGCACGAAGTCGTACGCCCGCGTCAGGAACGCCGCGAACGTGGCCGCGAACACGACCTTGCCGAGCACCTGCATCCCTACCGCCATGCCGACCATGTTCTGCTCGGCGATGTAACCCTGCACGAACCGCTCGGGCGCAACCGCCTGGAAGTCCTCCGTGTACGTGGAGTTCGAGACCTCGGCGTCGATCGCGACGACATCGGGGCGCGCGGCGAGCGCCGCCAGCGTCTCGCCGAAGGCCTTGCGGGTGGCGATCGCCTCCGTGTAGGCGGGCAGTGTGACCTCGGCTCCGACGTTCCGGGGAACGAAGCCGGCCTCGGGCTTGGGAGGCGAGATCCGGATCTGGCGCTCCCCACCCAGCTCGGCGATCGCGCGCTCGGCCTCGTCGGTCGAGAGCGCTTTGCCGTGCCAGCCCTCGGCGTCGGCCAGGAACGACACGCCGTGCCCCTTCTCCGTGCGCGCGATCACCAGCGCCGGCCGTCCGGCGCGCTCGGCCTCGTTGAACGCCCCGTCGATGGCGGCGACGTCGTGGCCGTCGACCTGGATCGCGTGCCAACCGAAGGCCAGCGCACGCGCCGCGTACGTCTCGAGATCCCACCGCAGCATCGTGGGGCCGCGCTGGCCCAGGCGGTTCACGTCGACGATCGCGATCAGGTTGTCGACACCGTGATGCGACGCGTTGGCCATCGCCTCCCACACCGAGCCCTCGGCGACCTCTGAGTCGCCCATCAGGCACCAGACGCGCGCCGAGATGCCGTCCATCCGCATCGCGAGCGCCATCCCGAGCGCGACAGGGAGACCCTGGCCCAGCGAGCCCGTCGCAACGTCGACCCATGGCATGTCGGGAAGCGGCACCGGGTGGCCCTGCACTGGCGAGCCCATCGCGCGGAAGGACAGGAGCTGCTCGTCGGTGATCGCGCCGACCGCCTTCAGAACCGAGAACAACAGGGGCGAGGCGTGCCCCTTCGACATCACGAAGCGGTCATTCGCGAGGCTCTTCGGATCGGCGATATCGGTCCGAAGGTGGTCGGACCACAGGACCGCCAGGAGGTGGGTGGCCGAAAGTGAGGAGGTGGGATGCCCCGACCCCGCCGCCGTCGAACTCCGGATCGAATCCACGGCAAGCTGGTTCGCCACCTCGTTCCAGCCCTCCACCTTGTCCATCGGACCTCCTAGCTCACGCGAGCCGCCCGGAGTGTACGGGTCACGGCGTTGGCGGGTCAGGGTGGACCGCCTGCTACCCTGTGCCGCATGGCCGACTACAAGGAAGTCCGCGTGGAGCGCCTCTTCTTGAAGGTGCCCAACACGGACAAACTCCGGAAGGGCGCCGCCGGCAGGCATAAGCACCTGCTCGCCGACGGATGGCGCGAGATGGAGCGCCGGCAGGAGATCGACCACATCTGGGTGCGGTACGAGCGCACGGGTCCCACCCCCCTGCGCCTTCGCCTGCCCCGCCCCGACAAGGACCAGGGCCGCTTCGAGCGTCGCCCCCGCATGGGCGGGCGCGACGGTGGACGCGGCGGTCCTCGCGGTCGCCGCTAGTCGAGAGGTGGTCCGTTCGGCATCTGAGGGTACGTGCGCCGCGGCCGTGTCGCGCGCGTATCGGTGAACCGAACATGATTCGGCTGCAGTACTTCTACGACTGACGAACCGCAGGTATCATGTCGCGGGTCGGGCGGGCCGTCCGGCCCCCGCGCGCACCACCCGCGGGCGTACCTTACGAGGTGGGAGGTGTTAGCCCGTGAGCGAGCACGTGCGGCCGACGAACGCCCGACCCAAGCGAGAGGTGGGCCGTGCCCACGCCGCGGAGCAGCCCTTCGAGTACCCGCTGAAGCGCGAGTACGTCGAGCCCGACTGGACCCGGCTGTCGGGGTTCGCCGACGTCACTACGGAGCAGTGGGGATCCGCTCAGTGGCAGCGCGCGCACTCGATCAAGAACCTCGTTGAGTTCAAGCGCGCGCTCGGCGGCCACCTCACCGACGATCTGTACGCGGACATCGAGCGCGACCAGCAGGAGCGCGCAACCATGTCGATGTTGATCCCTCCGCAGATGGTCAACACGATGAACGAGACCGACCTGCGCAACGACCCCGTCCGTCGGTACATGGCACCGGCCTTCACGGACCGCGACGAGGAGTTCCCCTCGCACCCCATGGCCACCCGCGACTCACTGCACGAGGCGGATATGTGGGCCGTCGAGGGCCTAACGCACCGCTATCCGACGAAGGTCCTCGCCGAGCTGATCCCCACGTGCCCCCAGTACTGCGGCCACTGCACGCGGATGGACCTGGTCGGCAACGACACGCTCCAGGTCCTCAAGTACAAGTTCGAGATGAAGCAGAACGAGCGCTGGGACGCGATGCTCGACTACCTGCGCCGGACCCCGTCGGTCCGCGACGTGGTCGTGAGCGGCGGCGACATGGCCAACGTGCCGATCAAGCGTCTGCAGGACTGGCTGTTCCGGCTCTTCGATATCGAGAACGTGCGTGACGTGCGGATCGCGACCAAGGGCCTCATGGGCATCCCCCAGCACTTCCTGCAGGACGAGGTGCTCCAGGGCTACGACGCGATCGCCAAGCGCGCGCACGAGCGCGGCGTCGAGATCGCCTTCCACACCCACGTGAACTCGGCACAGCAGGTGACGCCGATCTTCGGACGCGCCGTTGGCGCGCTGCTGGACATGGGCTACCGCGATGTCCGCAACCAGGGGGTCCTGCTCCGAGGAGTGAACACCACGACCAACCAGCTGCTCGAGCTGTGCTTCATGCTCATCGACCACGCGAAGGTGATCCCCTACTACTTCTACCTGTGCGACATGATCCCCAACAGTGAGCATTGGCGCCTCGCTGTCTGGGAGGCGCAGGACCTGCAGATGGCGATCATGGGATACCTGCCGGGGTTCGCGACGCCGCGGTTCATCGCCGACGTCCCCTTCGTGGGCAAACGGTGGGTTCACATGCTGAGCAGCTACGACGACGTCAAGGGCATCAGCTACTGGCGCAAGAACTACCGGACGGGGATCGAGCACGACGATCCCGAAGCTCTCACGCGCGAGTACCCGTACTTCGACCCGATCTCAACGCTTCCCGAGGAGGGCCGCCAGTACTGGCGCGAGTTCCTGGCCCAGCAGCAGGGGCG
>Ga0209324_10002492_pt1 | contig 12670 bp, 5 predicted proteins | sample Rifsed19ft3_FD_184015 | JGI IMG/M metagenome (GOLD analysis project Ga0209324, IMG submission 184015) | Soil microbial communities from Rifle, Colorado, USA - sediment 19ft 3 (version 2) | ecosystem: Environmental > Terrestrial > Deep subsurface > Rock core/Sediment | place: Rifle, Colorado...
GCTGGAGGCTCTCCACCGTGCGGCGGTCGGCGTCCTTCTGCTTCGCGACCTCGCCCGTCTTGTAGTCGATGATCGTCGCCCCCAGCAGGTCCTCGTCCACCCGGTCGAGGCGCCCGCGCACGCGGTCGGGGCCGAGGCTGAAGCCGAACTCCTTCTCGACCGCCGTGGGCTTGGTGCCGCCGGACTCCTCCTCGTGCCAGAAGCGCGTCAGGGCCTCGTGCCCGGCGGCCTTGCGCGCCTCCTCGTGCTCCCAGGTGAGGAACCCCTGGTTGTCCCACTCGCGCGCGTAGCAGGCCAGCAGGTCCTCGAGCGAGGTGTAGTTGCCCGCGGCTCGGCGCAGCAGGTAGTACTCGACGACCTTGTGGATCGTCGCGCCGTAAACGACCGCGTGGTGGCGCAGGATCGGCACCCGCAGCAGGTGGATGTAGCGGTACTTGAGCGGGCACGTCTGGTAGTCGTCCACCTGCTTGTGGCTGAGGAGCAGCTCCGCGTCGGGCGGCATCGGCGGGAGCGGATCGTCCGCGGCCGCCGCCGGCGGGGCGAAGCGCTGGATCTCCTCGATCGCCTTGGCCTTGAACGGCCGCGCCGCGTCCTTGGGCAGGTCGAGCGTCTCGAGCACGAACTGGCTCACCTTGCGCGCGCGCGTGCCGCCGTAGTCGCGCGCGCTCGTCAGGTACAGCTCGCGCCGGGCGCGCGTCATGCCGACGTAGAACAGGCGGCGCTCCTCCTGCAGGTGGTAGTCGCCCGCCGGCAGCGTGTCCTTGATCAGCTCCGCGGGCACCTCGAGCGCCTCGCGGCGCCGCCGGAGCGGGAACTTGTCCTGCGCGAGGTTCACGAGGAAGACCACGGGGAACTCGAGGCCCTTCGCCTTGTGGACGGTGAGCACGTGGACGGCGGGCGTCTCGACGTCCGCCTCCGTCACCGCCGGGTCCTCCCCCGCGTCGATCAGCGCGTCGAGGTGGTTGACGAACTCGCGCACGTTGTCGTAGCGGAGCGCCTTCGAGGCGTCCTGGACGCGGCGGAAGAACCGCGAGACGTTCTGCACTTCCGCCTCGTCGCGCGCGCTCGCGGCCTTGGACATGCGCGCGAGCCAGCCCGAGTCCACCAGGAACTGGTAGAGCAGCTCGCCCGTCGGCATCTCGCGCGCCAGCTCCATGTAGCGCGTGAGGTCGGCCACGAGCCGGCGGATCGCGTCGCGGCCCTCGGCGCCCACCTCGTCGCGCACGCCCTCGAGCGCCTCCACGCCGCGGAGCACGTCGAACAGCCAGCGGTGCCGGCGGTCCGCGTACGTCGCGCAGCGCGTGAGGTCGACGATCGGCACCTGGTAGATGTCCGAGGACGCCAGGTAGTGCACGCTGACCGAGTCGTCCGGGTGCGCGACCGAGCGCAGGAACGCGATGAGGAGCCGGATCTCCGGCCGGCCGTAGAGCCCCGCGTTGCCCGAGAACGTCCAGGGGATCCCGCGGAGGTTGAACGAGCGCAGGAACTGGTCGGCGTCGTTGTTCGAGCGCACGAGGACGGCCACGTCGTCGGGCCGCCACGCGCCCTCGTCCGCCCGCTCGCGGATCATCTGCGCGACCGCGTCCGCCTCCTGCGTCGCGGTCTCGTAGTGGAGGTGCACCGGCGCGCCGCCCTCGCGCTGCTCCACGGCCGTGAGGTGCTTGCTGATCCCGGCCTTCACCTCGAGCCGGTCGGGGTTGTTGTGCACGATCAGCCGGTAGGCCGCGTCGAGCAGCCGCTGGTGCGAGCGGTAGTTCTCGGTGAGGACCACCTGGCGCGTGGCGGGATACAACTCGAGGAAGCCGAGCACGTTCGAGATCGCCGCGCCGCGCCACCGATAGATTGCCTGGTCGTCGTCGGCGACGACCGCGACGTTCGCGTGGCGCGCGGCCAGGAGCTTGACGATCTCGAACTGCGCGTGGTTCGTGTCCTGGAACTCGTCCACCAGGACGTACCGGAAGCGGCGCTGGTGGGCGTTGAGCACGTGCGCCCGGGAGCGGAGGAGCTTGAGCACCAGCCCGATCTGGTCGCCGAAGTCGATCGCGCCGCTCGCGAGCATGGCCTCCTGGTACTTCGCGTACGCCGCGGCCAGCTCGGCGTGCTGCGCGGCGCGGTCGGCGAGCTCGCGATCCTCGGGGTGCGCCGCGGCCGCCGCCGCGAGCCGCTCGGCGCACGCCCGGTACTCCTCGGGCGCGATGTCCTCGTCCTTGCAGCGACTGATGAGCGTGATGATCGCCTGCAGGTGGCGCGTGGGGTCGCCGAGCGGGCGGTAGCGGTCCAGTGGGAAGTCGAAGAGCCGGTCGCGGAAGAAGATGACCTGCTCGGCGCGGTTCAGCACCCGGAAGTCGGGGCGGAGGCCGAGCTCGAGGGCGTGCTCGCGCAGGAGCCGGTCGCCGAAGGCGTGGAAGGTGGCGATCTCGACGTCGGCGTAGCCGTACGGCACGAGCGTGTCGACGCGCTCCTCCATCTCGGCGGCGGCCTTGTCGGTGAAGGTGAGCGCCAGGATCTCCTCGGGCCGGGCCTTCTTCTGCCCGATGAGCCAGGCGATACGGCGCGTGATGACGGTGGTCTTGCCGGTGCCCGCGCCGGCGACGATCAGGAGGGGACCGGCGTCGTGGGTGACGGCCTCGCGCTGCGCGTCGTTCAGGCCGTCCAGGATGCGCTCGCCCGCCATGCTCCCTGGACTATAGCAGGAGGGCGAGCGACGGGGTGAGCGTGGCGACGCCGCTCAGCGGCGCACGTCGGGACCGCCGGCCAGCAGATCGGCGACGTCCTGGGGGCTCACGAGCGCGATGTCTCCCCAGGTGGCGCACTTGAGCGCGCTGACGGCGGCGCCGGCGTCGGCGGCCTCCTGGGCGTCGCGCCCCGTCAGCGCCGCCCAGAGGAAGCCCGCGACGTAGGCGTCGCCGGCGCCGATCGGGTCCACCACCTGCACCGCCGGCGCGATGCGGGGGCGGCAGACGCGGCCGCCGTCGAGCACCAGGGAGCCGTCCCCGCCGCGCAGGAGGACGACCGTCGCCTTCGGCGCCAGGCGCCCGAGCGCCTCGAGCGCCTGCTCGGGCGCGCCCGTGAGGCCGAAGACCGTGCGCGCCTCGGCCTGGCCGACGAAGAGGTAGCGGGCGCGCGGCAGCACGCGCTCCGCGAACGCGCGCGCCTCGGCGGGCGCCCAGAGCGCGACGCGGTAGTTGACGTCGTACGACACCGTGGCGGCCTCCTCGACGGCGCGCTCCACGAGCGCCCGCGCCGACGGGCCGAGGGCCGGCGTGACGCCGCTCAGGTGCACGAGACGCGCCTGCCGGACGGGCGCCCAGTCGACCTCCGCGGCCGTGAGCCGCGCGAAGGCGGAATCGCGCCGGTCGTAGAGCACGCGCGTCGGCCGCGGCGCCACGCCGTGCTCGAGGAAGTACACGCCGACGCGCGCGCCCTCGGTCATCCGCACGTGGGCGCAGTCCACGCCGTGCCCGGCCAGCTCGCGGCGGATCCGCTCGCCCCACGGGTTGGCGGGCAGCGCCGACACCCACGCCGCGCGCAGGCCCAGACGGGCGCAGGCCGCGGCGACGTTGGCCTCGGCGCCGCCGATCAGGACGTCGAGCTGGCGCGCGGTCTCGAAGCGCGCCGGCGACGCGACGGACAGGCGCAGCATCACCTCGCCGAGCGTGACGAGGTCGTGCATTCAGGCGGTCTTCATGTGGATGCGGACCGACGTCCCGAGGATCATGGACAGCTCGATCAATTCCGGCCGGCGGTCGCGCCCGAACGTGACCTGGGCGGGATGGTCGCGCCGGGCCCAGGACGAGAAACCCGTCAGATCGAACTCCGCGATGGGCTTTCTGCCCGCCGGCGCCGCGCCCACCTTCAGCCTGATCGGCACCAGCTCAGCGCGGTAGAACTTCTCGACGTCGTCCGGGCCCTCGCCCTCGTTCCGCTTGCGACGCACCACCCACGTCTCGAGCGTACCGTCCGCGCGCGGCCGCCACGTCCCGTCGCCGTAGTTGAGCGTCGCGCTCACCGCGTCGTCGACGTGTACGTCCGCGGGGATCGGGACGACGTCGTCCGCGACCCGCAGGCGCCGCAGGAAGAAGGTCTCGCCGCGGAAGTGGTACTCGATGGTGCGCCGCGCGTAGTCGTAGGTGATGTCCGAGCGCGACTCGCGCCCCTTCACCGAGAACCAGGTCCGCACCCGCAGAGGCCGCCAGCGGCCGTCCCGCAGGGCACCGCTCGACTCGATCCGGTTCGCGATCCCGTCCCCCTCGCCCACCGCCCGGACGTCATATCGCCCCGCCACGGGGTCGACCTGCTCCGCGATGGTCCCGTCCAGGTGGAAGTTGAGCAGGCCATATAGGATACCGACATCAACCACATAGGCCCCTTGCCGCGTCTCGGCGAGGGCGAAGGCGCGCGCCAGGGGGGTCAGGGCGGCGCCTGCGGCGGCAGCCAGGGGCAGCGTCAGGAAATGTCGACGGTTAATCAGTTTTCTGGACATATCCGGACAGGTTCCCTATTCTAGCAGCCTCACTGTATAGAGCTTGGCCACAAGGCCGGTCTACTGGTAACGTAAGCGCCGAGATTTCATGAGGAAATCGGCCCGCCGATCCAGAGCTCGCCCGGCCGTCGCATGAAGCGCCAACCGGTGATCACCGGCCTCGGCATTGTCTCGCCTATCGGCGTAGGGGTCGAGAAGTTCTGGGCCTCGGCCCTGGCGGGTCGCTCCGGCATCGGCAGCCCCACCCTCTTCGACGCGTCGAAACTCCCGCCGGACTGCCGCATGGTCGGCGAGGTGCGGGACTTCAATCCGCTCGACTGGATGCCCGGCCGCATTGCGCGAATGGCCGGGAGATTCAGTCAGTTCGCCGTCGCCGCCGCTAAGATGGCGCGTCAGGAAAGCGGTATCGACGAAGCAGGACTGTCGGCTGAGCGACTTAAAGTAGCGATCGGCACCTCTATCAACGGGCAGATAGACGTTGCACAGCCGAATTTCCAATCTTTCACGCAGGGCAATCAAATCTGGCCGTGGGCTGCGCTCGAGTACCCGGCTCACGCCGCCACCAGCCATGTCGCGATTGACGCCAAGGCCCTCGGACAAACGACAACTTTCGCCACCGCGTGCGCGGCAGGCCTAGACGCTGTGGGCTGGGCGGCTGACGAAGTTCGCGGTGAAAACGCTAGCGCGGTACTAGCGGGGGCTACTGAAACACCGTTGTCCGAATTCATACTGATGGTCTTTCACTCAGTCGGAGTGCTCTCCAAATGGCAGGGGCCTCCCGAAGAAGCAAGTCGCCCCTTTGATCTTTGGAGATCTGGCCTGGTTCTCGCCGAGGGCGCAGCCGTCGTCACCATCGAATCTGAAAACGATGCTCGAGCCCGGCGGGCTCCCATCTATGCACGCATTCTTGGAATTGCGAGCGCTAATGAGGGTACCCATCTCCGGAAAGTTGACGAGAGCGGGGAGGCCGTCTCGCGCGCCATTGACGGCGCGTTACGAAACGCAGACCTCGCCCCGACCGACATCGATTTCATATGCGCACATGGCAACTCCATGCAGGACTACGACGCCGCAGAGACGGCAGGCATTAAACGCGTCTTCGGCCTCCACGCATGGAACATGCCGATATCTTCGAGCAAGTCGATGTGTGGCCAAGCCCTCGCGGCAAGCAGCGCAATGCAGGTGGTCGTAGCGTGTTTAGCCCTGCGCCACCAGATCGTCCCACCGACAATCAACTACCAGATACCCGATCCTCATTGTGACCTCGACTACGTTCCAAACGTTGCGCGCCCAGCTCGCGTCCGAACTGCCCTGATTCACGCTCACAGTCTCGGTGGCGCGCATGTCGCAATGATCTTGGGCGCTCTCGATTAGGCAAGTAATCCGTGTTTCATCTACCTCTTTTGGCTCTTGTCACTCTTCTTACAGCTTTAGCGCTTTTTGTCTGGAACGCTCGGCCCGATAGCCCGGTCAACAGATGGTTCGCCGCATTTAGTCTTTTCGTCGCGAGCTGGGTCTTCGGAATTGCGGGGCTCCAAGGCGGAACTCATCTCGACGCGTGGGCTCGCTTCACGTTCGCGAGCGCCACTTTTATCCCCGCCTCATTTCTGGCATTCATGCGAACATATCCGACACCGAGCGAGTGGCCTTCGCCGCTCATTCTCCGCGCGACACTGGTAGTTGGGGCAGCAATTGCCCTTCTCTCACTCGCGACTCCTTTGATGGTACACGATACCGCCCTGACCCCGGCCGGCCTTTCAAGAAAGACTGGCGGTTTATATCCGGTGTTCTCGGTCTACTTCTTGGCTACGTGGGCTGCAGCTATAGGTGTCTTCATTTCGAAGTGGCGACATTCACGCGGCATCCCACGCGCCCAGCTCCAATACCTCGGCGCCGGAATCATCTTGTCCGGGCTAGGTGCAACAAGCGCCAATCTGTTGATTCCGTCCATGACAGGGCGTTCTACGTATAGCTGGGTCGGTCCCTACTTCAGCCTCCTTTTGGTTACAATGGTTGGCCACGCAATCATCCGTCATCGCCTGATGGATCTTCGACTGTTCATCAATCGCGGCCTCGCGTACGCTCTGACCATCGCACTGGCTTCAGGCGCCGTCATCGCGACAGCGGGGCTCCTCTTCCCAGCCTGGGACGCTCAGGCTGTTCCTGTACATCCCTATGCCCTCATCATCGGCCTCATGATTCTGACGCTCCTGACGAGTCCCGCCCAACGACTGTTCACCCGAGTGGTTGACCCCTATCTCTTCCGAGGGCGCATTGACTACACCGCTGCTCTTCGTAGCGCAACACGCAGTCTTGGCAAGCTCATGCAACCTGCGGAGTTGTCCACGGAACTTCGCCAACTCCTCACTGAGGCATTTGTACCGGAATCCTTCGTCATGCTTGTTCGCGAATTCGATAGTGGCGACCTTGAGCGACTGACCCCTGACTCACCGATATCTCTCGACATCACGGCCATTGCCCCGCTGCTCACCGCACAGCTAAGTCCGTCAGTCTTCGTGATGAATCCCTCCGGCGTCAGCGAGCCTCTTCACGTCGCCGAAGACGCCCTTCGAAAGACGGGCGTCGAGGTAGTCGTGTCTCTTGTACGACGCGGCCAGCTACTGGGCGCCATCCTCCTCGGACCTCGCCGAAGCGGAGACGCCTATTTCGCCAATGATCTCGTCTTTATCGAGTCTCTTGCAGAACTTGCGTCGATTGCACTGGAAAATGCCCTGCTGTATCGCCAGCGGATCCAGATGTTCGAATATTCGGAGCGCCTGCTCGAATCGCTCGATTCCGCCGTTGTTGCAATCGACGTTTCAGGAAGAATAACTAGCTTCAATCCCGCCGCAAGGCACCTCCTTGGTCTGAATGCGACTAATCGCGGCGCCCTCCTTGAGATCTTGCCGCCCGACGTTGGTTGGGCGCTGAGCTTTGCAATCAGTGATGCATGGCATCCGCGAGAACTCGAGTTCACCATCGATCATCGTTCTCGCGGTCTAATTCACGCGATCTTATCCACTGCGGTCCTCCACGATGACCAGCATCGCGTCACCGGGGCTCTAGCGGTCGTAACAGATCTCTCAACAATTAAGGCCCTCGAGAGAAATCAGCGCCGCGTCGAGCACCTCGCGATCATGGCTAGATTCTATGCTGGCATCGCTCACGAGATTCGAAATCCTCTCGCTGCAATCTCCAACTTTATTTCGATGCTGCCGGATCGATTCGATGATCCCGAGTATCGGGACACTGCGGTGCGGCTTCTTCCAATGGAAGTAAACCGAATCGTGCGGCTCGCGGATCGTCTTCGCTTGATGGCCCCCAGCGAAGGTGGAAAGCTTGCCGCGGTAGCCCTTCCGCCACTACTCAACGACATAGTTGCGATTCATTCGCCCGCCGCCCACGATCAGCGAGTCAAGATCAGCCTGCAGTGTCCTGAGGAGTTGCACAGAATTCTGGGAGATCCTAGTCAGCTCGTGCAGCTCTTCGTCAATCTCCTACGCAATGCCATCGAGGCGATGCCGGATGGTGGCACCGTTACGATCGAGGCAGATCAGATACGAGGAGGCGGCGTCGTTGTTCGCGTGATTGACGAAGGGGCGGGGATAGAACCGACTGTTCGAAATAAGATCTTCGAACCCTTCTTTACTACGAAGCCGGCGGGAACTGGCCTCGGTCTCTCGATCTGTCGTGAGATCGCGGATTTTCACCGCGCACGCCTCAACTTATTTCCGCGGGCCGACCTCGGTGGCACCGTCGCAGAGCTTGAGTTCCCTTCGATCTCTCGCGAGTCCGGAACTGCATGACCTCCTTCTCTCTCGTCGTCCTTGCCGTCATCGTGTCTGCTCTTGCCGTCTTCGTCTGGCGCGCTCGACCAGACAGTCGAATCAATCGATGGTTCGCCACCTTCACGCTGTCCGGCGCAGGGTGGGTTCTTGGCGTAGCCGGACTTCATAGCGGTCTCTTCTTGGATTTCTGGAGCCGCTTTACGTTTGCGAGTGCAAGCTTGATTCCTGCAGCGTTTCTCGCTTTCGCGCGCGTCTATCCGATGGAGAGTCGATGGCCTTCAGAGATCTGGGGCAAGTGTGCTCTATTCACGGGAGTTCTCTTTTCGGTCCTTTCCCTAACAACTCCATTCGTCGTTCATGACCCACTCCTTACGCCGACGGGACTGAGCAGAACGTCCGGCCCCCTATATCCCGTGTTCGCTCTTTATTTCGTCGTTACTTGGAGTATCGCGCTCCTGATCTGCTTCTTGAAATGGCGTGCGGCACGTGGCCAAACGCGCGTTCAACTGCAGTATCTCGCATTCGCAATGCTCCTATCGGGCACTGGAGCGATTGCGTTGAATCTCATGGTCCCGCTGCTAACCGGCCGCTCAGCTCATAGCTGGATTGGCCCGTACTTCGGCGTGCTCGTCGTGGTGTTGATCGCGCACGCGATCATCCGTCATCGCCTCATGGATCTGCGGTTGGTGGTGCACCGCAGCCTCACGCTGACCATCGCTATCCTCGTCTCCCTCCTGCCGGTCGCGCTGCTCCTCGCGGCACTGTGGCCGCGGCTCTCGGCGCAGCTGGACGCCGATGATCTCGCCGCGCTGCTTGCGGCGGTCGTCGGCGTGAGCCTGCTGATTCCCGTGACGCGCGATGCGGCGGGGCGCCTTCTCGATCGCTACGTCTACCGCACGCACGTGAACTACCAGCGCACCGTGCGCCAGGCGAGCGCGGAGCTCACCCGGGTGCTCGACCTGAAGATTCTCCTCCCGTTCCTCTGCCGGACGCTCGCGGGCGCCACGAGCTCCGAGGGTGCCGCCGTGTATCTTCGGCACGACGACGAGCTGCGGCGGGCCATCGGCGGGCAGCGCCACGAGCGCGGGCTCTTCGAGACACCCGACACCTCACCGAAGGTGCTTCTCCAGGCACTCGTCGCGACGAAGGACCTGATCCTCTCCGACGAGATCCCACGCGAGCGGCCGACGCCGGAGCGCGAGCTGCTCTACGCCGAGCTGACGCGGCTCGACTGGGCCCTCGTGCTTCCGCTCCTCTCCGAGGACAGCGTCATCGGCGCCATCGTGGTCGGCCCGAAGCTCTCAGGCGACCCGTTCTATCCGCAGGATCTCGACCTGCTGATGACACTCGCGAACCAGGCGGGTATCGCGGTCAGGAACGGACAGCTCTACGCCCAGGTCGTCCTCGCCAACGAGCACCTCAACAACATCGTGTCCACGATCGAGAGCGGCGTCGTCGCGGTCGACGCCCTCGGGCGGGTCACGCTCTTCAATCGCGCCGCCGGAGCACTCACCGGCCTGTCGCTCGAGGCGCTCCGGTACCACCCGCTGAGTGCGCTGCCCGCCTGTCTCGGCGATCCGCTGCGGCAGAGCCTCACCGACGACCGGCGGTACACGCAGCCCGAGGTCGAGCTCGCCGGCAGTGGCGTGACGCGGCCGATCATGTGCACGACATCCCCGCTCCACGATCAGGACGGCGCGGTGCTCGGCGCGGTGGCGGTCTTCAGCGACCTCACGCCCCTGAAAGAGCTCGAGATCGAACGGCGGCGCGCGGAACGCCTGACCTACTTCGAGGTGCTGGCCGCCGGGATCGCGCACGAGATCAAGAATCCTCTGGTGGCGATCAAGACATTCGCACAGCTCGTGCCCCGCCGCCTGGCGGATGGGCAGTTCATCGACGAGTTCGGGCGCATCGCCATCCGCGAGATCGCGCGGATGGAGCGCCTGCTCGAGCGGCTGCGCACCCTCGCGCGCCCGGCGCAGCGGCCCCGGCACCCGCTCGACCTGCGCGCTCCGGTCGCGGACGCCATCGAGACGCTGCGCCCGTCGTTCACCGAGAAGAACATCGTCCTCTCGGTCGCGATCGGCGCGGCGCCCTTGCTCGTCCTCGGCGACCACGCCGAGCTCGAGCAGCTCTTCCTGAACCTGCTGATGAACGCCCACGAGGCGACGCCGCCGCAGGGCATGGTGCGAATCGAGTTGGCGGCTGGCGCCGATCGGGTTACCGTCGCAGTGGTGGACACCGGCGCCGGTATTCCGCCCGATTTCCTCGAGCGGGTCTTCGACCCCTTCTTCACGACCAAGAAGCAGGGCTCCGGTCTCGGGCTCGCGATCTGCGCGTCGATCGCCCAGGCGCACGGCGCCCGGCTCAAGGCGATCAACCGCCCCGCGGGCGGCGCCGTGTTCACGCTGGAGTTCCCCCTCGTGCCCGCCCCCGCGCCGGTGCCGGTGTGAACGCCGTCCTGCTGGTCACCCCCGACGACGCGCTCCGGACCCGCATCCTCGCCGGCCTCGACGATTACTCGGTCTTCGTCGCGCAGGGTGACGCGGACGCCTTCAAGACGCTCCGCCTGATCGACATCGACCTGGTCATCCGGGACACCGTGGCCCTGCCGCGCACCCTCGGCGCCTTCGCCGCGCGGGTCCAGGAGATCACGTCCGGTGCCGTGGTCATCGCCATCGGCCCCCTGGAGGACGATGAGGACCCCGCCGACTTCCGGCTCGCCGCCGGCTTCCAGCGGCGCGAGCTCGACGGCGTGCTGCGGCACGCGGGCGACAAGCTCCGGCTGGTGCGCGAGCTCGCCACGCTTCGCGCCGGTCCGACCGCCGAGCCGCAGGCGGCGCCGGCCGGCGCCGACGAGGGGTGGGACAGCGCCGCGCTCGGCCGCGTCCTCAAGGAGTTCACGCGCGCGTTCGCGGCCGGCTTCGACCTGCCACGAGCGCTCGAGATGTTCCTCGACGCGATCGGCGAGCTGGTGCGGCCCACCCGGATCGCGCTGCTGCTGCCCGATCCCGACGAGCGCGAGTACCGGGTGGCGACGCACCGCGGGCTCGCGCCGCAGATCGTGGAATCGGTGCGCCTGTCGGCGAGCGCCGGGCTCGCCCGCTGGCTCGCCGCGCAGGCGCGGCCCGCGCGGATCCACGACCTCACCGACCAGGAGATCGTCCGGGAGCTGAAGCTCCTGCAGGGCGTCCTGGCGGTGCCCCTGCTGGCGTACGGTGAGCTGGTCGCGATCCTCGTCGTGGGCCAGCCGGTCTTCGGCTCGACCTACGGTCGACGCGACACCGAAACCCTCTTCGACCTCGCCGCCCACCTCGCCACGGCGATCCGCGACATCACGCTCCACCACCAGCTCACGCGCGAGAAGGAGTTCACCGAGCGGATTCTCGACCACATGTCGAGCGGCGTGATCACGATCGGCCGCGACCAGCGGGTCGGCACCCTGAACCGCCGGGCCGAGGAGATCCTGGGCCTCGCCGCGCGCGACGTGATCGGGCAGGATCTCCGCGTCCTGCCCTCCCCCCTGGGCGACATGCTCTACGACTCGCTGCGCTCCGGGCGCACGATGACCCGCACGGAGCTGCAGCTGGCCCTGCGCGGGCTCTGGCTCGAGATCTCGACGTACCCGGTGCGCGGCGACGAGCCGCTCCCGCTCGGCGCCGTGCTCGTGTTGGAGGACCTCACCGCGCAGAAGGAGCTGCTCGCGCAGAAGCGGCAGGCGGAGCAGACGCAGCTCCTCACGCGCGTCGTCGCGCGGATCGCCGACGAGATCAAGAACCCGCTCGTCTCGATCAACACGTTCATCGAGCTGATCGGCGAGCGCTACGACGACCCCGACTTCCGCAAGCACTTCTCCTCCGTGGTCCGCCGCGACGTCCGGCGGCTCGTGGACGTCTTCGAGAAACTTGCGGGTCTCGTCACCGAGGGTGAGCTAAACTTCACCACCGTGGACGTCCACACGATCGTCGAGGACGTCGTGACGGCGATCGAGCTGTCCGACGAGGGGCTCGGCAAGCCCCTGCAGGTCGAGGTCGCGCGCGAGCCGGCGCCGCAGCCCGTCAGGGGAGACGTCACGCAGCTCCGCCGGGCGATCTCGTACCTCATCTGGTACCTCACGCACAACTCGCCGCCGGAGCAGGCGCGCATCTCGATCTCCGTCGCGCGCCACGCCGAGAGCGACGGCAGCGAGAGCGTGTGGGTCCTGATCGGCTCGCGCACGGCGAGCGTCACGCCGGACAAGCTGCAGCGCGTCTTCGACCCGGTGGAGATGGTCCAGGAGAGCCTGATCGACGTGGGCCCCGCGGTGAGCCAGCGCCTCGTGGAGGCCGTCGGCGGGCACCTCCGCCTCCGTCACGGCCGCAACGAGCTCGCCTTCCTCCTCTCCCTGCCGCCGGCCGCC
>Ga0209324_10002495_pt1 | contig 12663 bp, 16 predicted proteins | sample Rifsed19ft3_FD_184015 | JGI IMG/M metagenome (GOLD analysis project Ga0209324, IMG submission 184015) | Soil microbial communities from Rifle, Colorado, USA - sediment 19ft 3 (version 2) | ecosystem: Environmental > Terrestrial > Deep subsurface > Rock core/Sediment | place: Rifle, Colorado...
AGCCTCTAGATTAATTTAATCATACACCAGCAGTTTATGGACAGGTAGTATCTGTAGGACTGGTTGGAAGTTGACAGCCGGGGGAAATCCATGGCCATTGTGGCTCTACCCCTATCCCCACGAGTTCATTGTAAAAACCCTCACCTTTTGCTGGATCGCAATCGCCATTTTGGTAGATCAAGGCCCAAGCCTGGAGGTCGTTTGTGACCCCGCTTGCCCGACACATGGGGTTACTGGCTCTATAAGTTGCGCTTTTGGCCCTATTTAGAAAACCGGTAATTTGGGCAACGAAACCCTGTCCGGTTACATCAAGAACGCCAAAGTCCCTATCTGATATATTATAGTTACTGGCGTTACTTTCATGGAGCCAGACCCAAAGAGCTAGGGCCGGATTTACCCCAGCCTCTCGCGCTCTTCTAACAACATCGTTATAGCAATCCATTACGTGGTTTCCGGTTTGGCCAGAAATCCAATTTAGTGCCAATTGGAAGGTTTGTTGCTTATTCAGTGTTCCTTTTAAGGAAACATCGGGCGCAGAGGTATTACAGTCTATCTCGCCACTTGAAGGAAATGTCCCTTCGGCGCCTGAGATTATCTGTTCTCCAAAACCCTTGGGCCGAAGGATAGTTTGAATTCCTTTCAAGAAATATTCGGAAATTCCACCGACGTGGGGAAAGTAAAGTTCGGCACTTTGACCGGAGCGTCCTCCGGGGTTCCCGGCAGAAACAAGACCCGACCCTGAATAGGTAACTTTGGTGGCGGCCGGAATATCTAATAGACCCAAGATCGCCCCACCCGCCCCGACCTTAGGGAATATTCTTTTGAAGATTCCGGCAGGACCAGCAACTAAGCGCGACCAGAGCTCATCGGCTTTGGGGGTTTGAGTTACGACACCAAGCCCTACGGATACGTCTTTTTTGCAGGCGCTCGATGATGCGGTTCCTGAGAAATCGCAAGAAAATTCCGCATCATAGGTTAGATTTCCGGTTATGCTTTTAGCAAAAAGGTCATCCCCCTCGTTTGTTCTTATATTTTTTAAATCACAGGACTCGGTTGGTGAAACTCCGGAAACGCCGGAGTTGGTTGGCTGGCCTTCGGCAACAAAAGTCATCTGCAAAAGGTCCGAAAGGCCAGCCGCCTCCTCGGTGTGGGCGAAATAAAGCTCTGCCGGAGTAGTTTGCAAAGAGACGTTTTTTATTTCTAAATCAGGGGAGGCGGCAGTGACCCTTTTGGAGTCTACAGAGACAAGCCCGACCCTGTCTTCTGTGGAAGAATCAACCCCTTTATTTAAAGATGAAAGAGGAATATAGGAAAAAAGATTTGACCAGTAGTTAGGCACAGCCGGGTCATCGTAACAAAGATAAATCTTTTTGTTTATAACGGGAATTGTAAAGTCGGGAGTACAGCGTCGACCCCTCCACCGAAGATAATCTTTCCAATAAACACTGAAGTCTTTTCCCTGATATTTATTGTCGCTGGCCAGGGGAGGAGTTTTACCGTCCCAATCGGAAAGTCTAAGCCCCCTTGTTACGATTTGACTGAAAAGATTGTTTTTGCAAGGGACCGGAATTCCTCCAAGTCTTGTTATACAAGCAACTACTTGGTCGTGGCGGATATCTGCGTTGCCGGCCTTTGTGCTCAGGGCGTTTTCGATGGTCTTGATGCGCGAGCGAACCTGAATTTCCCAAGGGAGAAGTTTATTTAAAGGACCAGAGAAGTCGGCGATCCTTGAGGCATCTTCGGGCTTATCGTTAGGGTTTAGGAATTTGTCTTCGGCCCGGCCGATGACACCGTTTAGGTACCAGCTGACATACTGGTTTGTTTTTTCGGCATCATTTAACTCATTTTCTGTATTTCCTAATATCGGGAGACTGGCATCAGCCAAGTCAATGTTGTATGAAGCCGCCTTTCCGGATATTAAGTAGGAACAACGATAGGTATTGGAGGAAATTTGTTCGCAATCCGGATCCTGCCTGGGAGGAATAGCCCGTGAGCCAGTTACGCTGTCGGTGAGAACCAGCCTGTTTCCACAAAATCTGGCAGTTTGGGCCGGCTCTTTTTTGCAAGGGCTGGCCTGATATGGTCGCAGAGAATTAAATTCGGAGCCGGTATCTTCGCAGTTAACTGGCTGAGGCGGAACTTGGGCGGCAGCTACCTTTCCCAGAAGTAAAAAACCAAGAGCCGAAAGGAGAAAAATTAGCGGTCTAAAATTTATAACCTTTTGGGCAGAGATTTTTAGCAGGTTCATAACTCACGGCTGAAAAATTCTAAACTGGGTTACGTTGGCACCCGTAAATTGTTCAATGAAACGAAGTAGCAAAAAGGATGCGGCCAGAAGAACCATTCCGCCGATGGCATAGGTCAAGGTTTTTTTTGCTTCCTCGACTCCCTTGGGGTCTCCCCCTGCAGTTATATATTTAAAGCCCCCAGAGATGAGCATGATAAAAAGAACAATTCCGGCGAAAGCCAAAGCAACACTGACCACATTGTTAAAGATGGCCTCGAAGCCTTTAAGGGTGGGTACGTCTGTTGCCTCCCCAGTTCCCAACTCGCCTGGTCCGAATTCCCTTACTTGGGCCAAAAAAGAATAAAACATTGTCTAAGACTAGTTTAACCCAATGAATTATCAGGAAGCAAGGCTATTTTAGAAAAAGTTAGAGGTTATCCAGCCGAGGGAAGGGTTAGCTCAAAGATATTGATTCCGAAGAAGGTGTTGACCAACTGGACAATTGCCCAAGCGGCAAAAACAATTACAAGTCCAACCAAAGCGGCTGTTATTTGATTTCTTGCCCCCTCAGTTTGGGCCTTGTCTCCGCCCGAGGCAATCCAGCGAATTCCTCCAATGACCAGAATAAAGAAGAAAACAAGTGCGGCAATAACAAGAATGAGTCTTATGAGTCCGGAAACTATTCCGCCGATGGATAAGCTTTCAAGGGGAGCAAAATCTCCTCCGGGCTTAAGTTTGATGGTCTCGGCCAATAGGCTTAGCATTGACATTATTATTCAATCTTGAGAGGCCCGATGTCAAGTGTCAGTATATTGAATCCAAAAAAGTCCTCAATCACCTTAACTACCGCAAAGACCGCAAGTAAAATGACAATTCCAACTATCGCATTTGAAATTTTTCCGCGTGCCGCTTCAATTGCAGCCTTATCCCCTCCAGAGGAAATCCACTGAATTGCCCCGATAACCATTACAAAGAAAAAAATAAGAGAGCCAATGACAAAGGCCAGCCCAACCATACGGGGGAGGAGGTCTTGAAAAAACTCAATTCCACTTTTCCCTTGAAGGCCGGGCCCCAAGGCGGGGTTTGTTATTTGTTGGGCCAAAAGATTCATTGCTGTATTTGTTGGAAAAGTTCCACCAGATTAAGAATGTTGGGTATCCCGATTAGATTTCCTATCAAATCAACGATAAAGAGGGCGGCAACCACAACCACCAATCCAATAACTCCGGTTGTTATATTTTTCTTGGCCGTCTCCAGTGAGGCTTTGTCTCCACCTGAGGAGATTATTCCAATTGCCCCGGCAACAAACTTAAACACGAACCAAATAATAGCGATGATGGTCATGAGGCCTATGGTTGTAGAAATAAACTTATTGAATTCAGTAATGCCTGTTCCTTGGGGATTACCCAATGGGCCTATTCCCCGAAGAGGATTTCCAAGTGGTATTTCTTGTTGCGATAACATCTTGTTTTATTGGGGTCCGAAAATTCTAATTTGCAAAAGCGCGTTCGGGTCCCCAAAAATTAATTGGCCGAAAATGGCAGCCAAAACAAAAGCCCCGGCGGCAAAAGCTAATCCCAATAAGGTTTGCGAGATTTTGGCCCAAGCCCCCGCAACTTTTTTAGGATCATCTCCCGCGGAAAGAAAGGCGTAGCCTGCAAAGACCAGATTAAAAACAGCGTAGACCCCAGCACCAACAATAAGGAGTTTGAGGATGTTATTAATGAAATTAGTTAAGCCACCCTCGGCTACGCTCCCAAAACGTGATATTCCAGGAGGAGCTTTGACGTCCCCGAAGATTGGATCGGGAGGAACCTGGGCTAATAATTTATTCAACATCTTTATTGAAAGACATTAGGTCTTAATATAGAAAATCCTGTCAAAATTTCAATCAATTGCATAATCCAGTAGGCCGCAAAAACAATTATAAACCCTACTACCGCCGATGTCGCCGCCTGTCTTCCTTTTCCCGCCTGTTCGGGATTGTTGTTTCCGGCCCCTGCAATCATTCCTATTCCACCCAAGACTAAAATAAAAAGAAGAATAATCCCAGCAAGCACAAGCGCATTAGAAAGAATTATTGATACTAGATCTCCTATTCCCAGTTCTGTTCCGAATTTAGAACCAAACTGAGCTCCTATGTCAACTTGTGCAATTTTATTCATGGTCATTAAAAAATCCTAGAAATAATTGTGATACCCAAAAGCCTGGAAATAAGCTCGACTATCCAAAAGGATGCAAAGACGATGATAAACCCAATTACGGCGCCAGTAATTTTATCCTTTGCTGATTGTATCGCCTTGGGGTCCCCCCCAGAAAGCATTAAAGAAATACCGCCATAAAGAAGATAAAGAAGAAGTAGAAGTCCGGCCATGACAAAAAGATATGGCACAAGTTTCGAGACAACGTCTCCAATTGTTGCCCCTGCAAACTTAAAATCAGGAATTGCCTGTCTTTGAATTTGCTCTAGATTTTGTGCAATCATTTGTTAATTTGTCTTTCTATTTTCTTATCGGGCTCCCCAAATCCCGGCAGCTTAAGTATATCAACCCCGATAACTCTTAGTATAAAAATTGAGAAAATAAGAAGAATTAAACCTGCGATTGCGGAGTTTAGAAGCTCTTGTCCGGCTTTTAGCCTTTCTGGGTTTCCCCGAGAGCTCATAATCATAAACGCCGAATACACAATCAGAAGAAAGGCAATCCCCCCACCCACCCCTATGGCCCAGCGCAGAACAAAGGAGATAAAAGACGTAGTATTTTCAAATGGAATACACCCTATTGCCGTATTAATTCCACTTTCACCGGTAGAGGTTGTGCAAGTCGGACTGGGACCCTCTTCTGATTGAGCTAGGACGGTGGCTGGTGAAGTAGCCAGCAGGAATAAAAATAGGGCAGGGATCAAAAGAAACTTTCTCATAGCCATTTTTATTTTAGTCTAAACACGCCAAGAGTAAAAGAGTTTAAGTTGGTATAATGGTTAGACCAAATGAAATTTTTAGTTTCCCCTTTCCAGTTTTTCAATTTCAAAAGACTCCTTCTGGTTTCTTTGTTACTTTTTCTGGTCTTTGGTTTTAAGTCGCTGACTAATTTTTACCCATTGCCCGCCCAAGCTCAGGACTGCGGCACCGACCTTCAATGCCAGATAGACCAAATCCAGAGAGAGTTTGATGCCCTAAGTCCGGCCCACGAGAAAAACAAGGAAGAGCTGGCAAAACTCAAAAAACAGTTAAGTGATTTAAACAAAAAAATTGCATCCATATCCAATCAGCTAAAGACCCTTCAAGCTGAAATTGCCCAAAGAGAAGAAGATTTGGCTTATGCCCAGAGGATTTTGGATGAGAAAGCCCTAAGCCAGTACATCGACTCCAGGCTATATGACCCGGTTCTATTTATTCTTTCTGCACCCGATGCTTCGGAGGCTTTCAAGAGAATTAGGATTAAAGGAATTGTAGCTGACGAGGACAGGAAAACTATAGAAAAATATGCTCAAGACCTCTTAGGCCTTAAGTCCGATAAAGAAAATCTTGAGAAAAATAAAGCCAGTTTGGCTTCCTTGCAGGCCCAGGTAAACCAGAAGACGACTTTTCTCCAAGGCGAGGTAACCAAAACCGAAACTTATCTTTCTTCTTTATCCGCCAAACAAAACGAACTCAAAGCTCTTAAGGAAGGGGGATTTCAGACCTCAATCGGAGATACGCCCCCTACGCTTGAGCCATGTTCCGGTCCTCCTGGGTCATCTAATTTCTGTAGTCCTGGGTTTAGTCCCGCTTTCGGAGCATTTTCTTTCGGCGCCCCCCACAGAACCGGTATGAGCCAGTACGGGGCGTATGGGAGAAGTAAATCCGGCCAATCCGCGGAAACAATTTTGTCGGCTTATTACCAAGGGGCAGAATTAAATAAAAATTATCCGGTTCCGGCAACGATTTCGGTTTCCGGCTATGGATCAATTCCCTTTGAAGAGAATTACCTTTTGGGAATTTATGAAGTGCCGGAGTCTTGGGGAGACAGCGGTGGCTTCGAGGCGCTCAAGGCTCAAGCCGTTGCTGCCAGGAGCTATGCCCTTTATGCCACGAAACCGATTTGTCCGACCGAAAGTTGTCAAGTTTATAAACCACAATTGAAAAGCGGTAAATGGAAAGAGGCTGTTCAGGCAACCCGAGGTTGGGTATTAACCAAAGGGGGCTCACCGGCAGGGGCTTATTATGCCTCAACTTCAGGAGGATTCACCATCTCCCAGTGGGGGTGGAGTGGGATTAAAGATACCGTCGGGGATTGGCCGGGGACTGCTTATGAAAAAGTTGGTGGCTCTCCGTGGTTTTATAAAGGTTGGTACAAAAGCCGGGGTGGGGCTACCTGCGGCAGAAGTCATCCGTGGTTAACCTCGGAGGAAATGGCCGATATTCTTAATGCCTGGAAAGTACTTTATCAGGGTGGAGGGGACGCCTCAAGAATTTTGCCCGTGGACTGTTGGGGAGGAAATCCCTACTCAATGAGTGAACTAAAAAATATCGGAGGTTACAATTCGGTTTCTGGGGTTTCTGTAATCTACTCAAATTCCGGTTTAACCCAAAGCGTTACCTTCTCGACAAACCAAGGAAGCGTAAGCATTTCGGGGGGAGAGCTTAAGAAAGCGGTCAACTTAAGGGCCCCTGGATATATTGGTCTTAAAAGTTCTCTTTTTAACATCGAAAAACTATAAGGTCATGATATAATTGGCCAGGATGCCAGACATCTTTATTTCCGAGGAACCAAAGAAAGAAAACCTTAAGCCCGAGCCCCACCTGTCCGAAAGTCCTAAAACCAAGACCCAAAAAGGAAAATTTCCGGGATCTACCCACAACCCTCTGGCTGCATTTTGTTACTACCCCGAAAACATCGATTTTGAAACCAAGGAGTCCAAAGAAAAGGTGGTTTTACTTCTTCGCCAGCATCCCATAACCAACGTTAAATGGATTCTTATTGCCCTCCTTATGATTCTCGCTCCGATTGTTTTGGGGGCATTTCCTATTCTTTCTTTTTTGCCTTCGAATTTTCAGTTCATTGCGGTTCTGATTTGGTATCTGGTGACAACCGCCTTTGTAATTCAGAGTTTTTTAACCTGGTTTTTTAACGTTTATATAATTACCGACGAGAGGATTGTTGATATTGATTTCTACAGCCTCATCTATAAGGAAGTCTCGGACGCCAACATTGACAAAATCCAGGATGTCACCTATAAGATGGGCGGGGTGGTCAGAACCCTTTTTAATTATGGGGACGTTTTAATCCAAACCGCATCTGAAGTTCCCAATTTTGAATTTCTGGCCGTTCCCAAGCCAGACCAGGTCGCAAAAATTTTGCAGGATTTAAGGATAGAGGAGGAACAGGAGAAGCTGGAAGGAAGGATTAGATAAATGGCAACCATTCCCTTACTTGGAATTTCGGTTTGGCTGATAGCCAAGATTTTTGTTCTCTTGGGACTGGTTATCTATTTTGTTTTTGCCCTGGTTGTGGTAAGACAGGTCCAGCTCATGACCGATACGTTAGAGGTTGGATTCGAATTTCCTATCCGCGTCCTTTCCTGGGCGCACCTTATTTTTGCTGCGGGAGTGTTTCTAATTGCCCTGGTAATACTTTAGCTACCATGGCGTTTAACCTAATTTCTTCCAAACTCACCGGAAATCCCGGAACTTCTGGCTGGGCCCAGGTCCACGAATTTGCCCCCGTAGAGCCCGAGAAACTTGACAGCCGCGGTCGGCTGTATGCAGTGGTGGCAACCGGAAGGCACGAAGAAGGGGTAGATGCGGTTTCTGCGGGCCGTGAGCTTTTGGCCAGACTGCATGAGGAATATTTTGGGGGAGAGGAAGGCCCGGCCTTTGCGGTTTTGCAAAATGCGGTCAAGAAAGTTTCAGATGAATTTGGACAAAGCTGGGGTGAGGTTGAAATTGCAGCGGTTGCCCTGGTTAGCGACGTTGTTTACTCGGTGGTTGGAGGAGGAGCCCAGGTTGCAATTTTCAGAAACGGCATGCTGGCCAAAATCCTGGAAAGTAGCAAGGAGGAGGTTATATCAGCCTCCGGCTATCCCCAGGCAGAGGATCTTCTTATCTTGGGAACCAAAGCTTTTTTTGATTCTTTGGCAGCCGGCGTTTTAAAGGCTGCTCTTCAGGGAAAAGACCCTGCGGCGGCGGTTGAGCAGCTGGCACCAGTGGTTCACTCAAAACAGGATACCGGCAATTTAGGAGCCACAATTATAGTTTTTAAGGAAACCGAAGGTACCCAAGTTACGCCGGTCCAGGAAATTTCGGAGGAAAAGGCGCCTTTGCAGGAAAAACCCCAGCTTTCTTCTTACCTGAGAAAAGGCCTGTCTTTTATTCAGAATTTTGTTTCCAAAAAACTTCCTGAAAGAAGGATTTATGTAAGGCCGGGAGAGACAGAAGAAGAGGTTCCCCAGAAAAGAAAAACCATGGTAACCGTCGGGGCAATTTTGGTGGTTTTATTGGTTGTCAGCATCGGCTTTGGCATCAGGGCAAAAAATGTTCGTGAGCAGAAAGGCCGCTACGAGGAAAGGCTCACCCAGGCCGAGCATGAATTTGATGAGTCCCTAAGTTTGGCCAGCCTAAACCCGGAAAGGGCCCGCGAGCTCTTTGCCAACAGCAAAGGAGCTGCCGAGGCCCTTTTGGGTGAGGGGATAAAAGATAAGAGGCTGGACTTACTCTCCCAAAAGCTTTCTGAAAACCAGGGAAACATTTTAGGTGAATACAAAGTGGACCCTGAACTTTTTGTAGATTTATCGCTTCAGGTTAGTGGTTTTGAGGGACAGGAGGTGGCCTCATCCGGCAAAACCATATTTGTTCTAGATAAGAAGGGTAAAAGAATAATCAGCGTTGATTTCGGAACCAAAAAGACCCAGGTAGCGTCAGGACCAGACCAGATAGGAGAGGCCCAGTCACTGGCCGCTTACGAGGACAGGGTCTTTATTTTAACTCCCGACGGGGTTAGCGAAGTTGGCAAAACCAAGTCACAAGTAATTGATAAAAGCTGGGACGGAGAGGTTCTGGTTTATGCCTATGCAGGAAATCTGTATTTGATAGACAAAGTTGGCTCAACAATTTGGCGCTATCCAGGAACAGGTGAGGCCTTTGCCTCAAAACAAAACTGGCTGGCACCGGGGACAAAGGTAGATTTATCCCAAGTCAAAAGTGTAACCATTGATGGAACAATTTTCCTTTTGTCCTCCTCTGGTAAGCTTTCGAAGTTCTCTCTGGGAAATCCAACAGGTTTTACCCCCCAGGGGGTTTTCCCGGAACTTTCGACTCCGGATGCAATCTATACCAACGAGGAGCTCAAATACGTCTATGTTCTTGAACGCTCAGGAAAAAGGGTAGTGGTTTTGGAGAAGGACGGAAAATATAAAGCCCAATATACTTCTGACAAAATCGGGGAAGCCCAGGACCTCGCGGTATCGGAAAAAGAAGGGAAAATCGTAATCCTTACGGGAGGCAAACTTCTTTCAATCAAAATCAGCCACTTATAATTTGGTGGAGGCGGAGGGAATTGAACCCTCGTCCGAAAAATAACCTCAAAAGACTTCTACAAGCTTAGTTGGTTTTTTGTATTTTCTCTTAATCTTACCTACCAACAGGACGATTAAGAGTGAGGCTTATTGGTCTTTCGCAAAAATCCAAAGCCATGAATTTTTACGGCATCCCGACTGGTTTATGCCTTTTTGGCGCGGTCGAGAATCGTAGCCAAAAGACAATAGCCTAAAAACGTTTTTAAGCGTTAGGCTACAGCGTAAGAATAATTCTTGGCGCTTAGTTTTGATCCTGTTTAACAAGTTTGGATCAAACTTGGCTTGCGGTCTTTTAAAGTACTTTCCGTCGAAACCGGTCGCCCCCTTAAATCTTTACTCTTAACTCTTGGGCAATGTCGCGTTTAATATCGCGAAGCTTAATCTCTTCCTTTTTTTCAAACTTCTTTTTGGGCTTGCCCAAGGCCAATTCAGCCTTGACCAAGCGGCCCTTAGTATACACCGCCAGAGGCAAAAGAGTCAATTTTTGCTGCTTGGCTTTTGTGGCTATCGAGACGATCTCGTTTTTGTGTAAAAGCAGCTTTCTCGACCTTTTGGCATCGTACTTGGAAGAGCCCAGAACTGGAATATTGGCATTGATAAGCCAGGCCTCGCCGCCGACAATTCTAGCCACAGACCCAGATAAATCCAAGTGTCCGGTCCTTATGGCTTTGGCCTCCCCTCCGGAAAGGGAAAGCCCGGCCTCAAACCTTTCGTCTTCAAGTTTGTAATCGAATTTTGCCCGTTTGTTGGTTATTTTCATTGTCTTTAGCCTTATTATATAACTAATGGGCATAATAGATGTTTTCTTCCCCAGAAAATGCTTCGGATGCGGTAAAGAAGGCCAGTATTTATGCCCTCCTTGTTTCTCAGAAATAAGAAAACCTCCCTCAATATGCCCCGAGTGCGAAAGACTCTCGATAGTTGGTAAAACCCACAAGACTTGCAAAAGAGACTTGGGACTTGATGGTCTTTTTTCGCTTTGGTTTTATGGGGGAGTGATGCGAAAAGCGATCATTTCCCTGAAATACAAGTTCGCTCTGGATATTGCCAAGGAGGTCTCCAAAAAGGCAGTTTTGGGATTAAAGGAAGTCAATTTACCGAAAATCACCATTTTGGCCTCAATTCCGTCCCAAAGAAGAAGGGAGAATTGGCGGGGATTCAACCAGGCGGAAGAAATCGGCCGGTTGATAGCCAGGCAAATGGGATGGGAATTTGTCCCCGGTCTCTTGGCCAAAAGGGTAGCCACTGCTCCACAAACCCAGCTTTCCAGAGACGAGAGGGGTAAAAACGTCGAGGGAGTATTTTCTCTTAACCCCGCCTACAAAAAACTTGTTCCAGGAACTAAATTGTTTTTGTTTGACGATGTTTGGACCACCGGCTCAACCATGAAGGAAGCGGCCAAAACTTTAAAGGAAAATGGGGTGAAAATCGTTTGGGGATTAACTATTTGTTGTTAATTTTCTGCTTATGTAATTCGCCTTTTCTTATAAAGAAGGGTTGAGTAATCGAGAAGAGACTCTAATCCTTTGGGTACGCGATTTCCAATGTCTAGAATGAATAGGAGTGAATACAGGACAATGATGGTAATTGGCAGTATTATTTCGCCGAATTTTCTTTGAGAGATTGCCGATATGAGAACTACGATGCCAAGTGATACCACAGCAAGATTGTAAATGATACTTATCAAAGAGGGATTGCTAACTTTCCTAACATGTTTTATGTTGGTGCAGCCCCTAATTTTACCTGAGATCTCAACATCCTTCGAAGATATTCCGGTGTGAATGATCTGAAACACGGCTCCATCGTTTGGATTTAGATAGTCAAAACAAATAAGGCGGCTGTTCCCCATTTTTTTAATAGAGAAATTACTTGATTCATTGTTTGTCTTAACAACGGCAAGATCTAATATTTGAGTTTCACCGGTGGGGCCTATTTTTAATGGATTTACTGTTTTTAGGTCTTTGCCATCAATTGTGACAGAGCCTTTGTTCCAGAAGGCGAGCTTGCTAATAGTGAGGTTTTGCACCTCTCTCTTTTTATAAATAACCGACAGTCCCGTAAGGGTTGAACTATAGTCTTCTACAAGTGTATTGCTTATAATTACCCAGGCGGTTTGTTTTATCTGTTTTCCGCGGAGATAAAAATAGATCGATAAAAAGATTCCCACAACACCGATTCCAAGACCCACAATTGTGAAGACATTGTCCATCTGGCGGTGAGGGTGGGATTCGAACCCACGGTAAGGAAAAATCCCTACTTCGGTTTTCAAGACCGACCGATTAAACCGCTCTCGCACCTCACCTTGGCGGTGGGGACAGGATTCGAACCTGCGCGAGGAGTTTTAATCCTCAGAAGTTTAGCGAACTTCCGCCTTAAACCGCTCGGCCACCCCACCAAGGTGGCTAATTATACCAGATTCAGGCTTGGAACGAAACCTCCCTTGCGGTATAATATGCACTAATGCCTGATGAAACCAGCCCAAAAGAAAGCACGTTTAAAAAATCCGAAGGAAGTCCCAATCAGGAACCCAAACCCGTGGTTATTGCGCGTGAGGCGGAAAAGGAGCTTTTGACCTGGACCGCACCGGCCAGACCTTTTAAGAGGCGGGATAAAGAGTTTTATATAACCCTAATCGCAATCGCAGGGATAGTCGGCCTGGTACTTTTCTTGATAGAAGGCTTTATGCCGGTTGTATTAATTGCCTCCCTGGTGTTTCTTTTTTACGTACTGAGCACGGTTGAGCCGGAAAATATCGAATATAAAGTTACCAATAAGGGGATAAAGGTCGTAGACAAAAGAACGGAGTGGGGGGTATTAATCAGGTTTTGGTTTTCCCGTAGGTTTGACAACGAACTTTTGATAATTGAGACCTTGGGAATTCC
>Ga0209324_10002498_pt1 | contig 12660 bp, 9 predicted proteins | sample Rifsed19ft3_FD_184015 | JGI IMG/M metagenome (GOLD analysis project Ga0209324, IMG submission 184015) | Soil microbial communities from Rifle, Colorado, USA - sediment 19ft 3 (version 2) | ecosystem: Environmental > Terrestrial > Deep subsurface > Rock core/Sediment | place: Rifle, Colorado...
TAGACAGGATATACAGGATTAACAACATAAAAGCTACCTTATTTCATCCTGATTATCCTGTTAATCCTGTCAAAAATTAATTTATTTATATCATGTCTATCCTGTTATCTTGTCAAATCTTTTTCCTCCGGTGAACTATTACAATTTTTCTTTTTACTAACTGCCTCTTTGAATGGCAGGTGGTAAATCAGGTAGTCAATAACAATATCTGGCGTCAGTTTTTCGTCTACCTTGTGAAGCATCCCCAGAAAAAGGACACCGGTTTCACCGTCCTTTAAAGTCTTATCAATTCGATTCGCTATAAACGCATCTCGTTCTGCCAGGTAGTTAGCGCGTCCATCTGTGCCTTTTTCAGCGCCTTTTTGCGCGGCTGCATCTTTGATTAGTTGATATTCCTTTATCAATAACGCCGGGTCTTCGGTTCCCATCAGGGTTGCTCCCTCATGGATAAGTTTTAGCAATAATTGATGATTTCTGCCTCCGCTATTTGCGATATCCTGCACAATTTGTAATTCTTTTCCGCAGACGGGCAAACCATCCTGATAGACCTTGACCTGGTTATAACGAAGATTCCTTTGATTTAAACGTTCTTCAATGCCTGTCCATAGATCGTTTATTTTTTTCAGGTGTTGCTCCCACTTAGGTATACCGTACTTTTTAATATATTCTTTTTTTAATGGTTCTGCCAATGAACCCATATCAACCTCTGTGTGAATGATCGGTATATAGATAAGTCGTCGTCCCATCGTCTACGTGTTAGTGTATTGTTCCTCTAGCCCCTGTTTTATAACCTCCCTGACACATTCAAGGTTAAATGGTTTGGTTATGTAGTCATACGCTCCGAGACTCATGGCTTCTTGTGCTGTCTTCAAAGTTGCATATGCCGTGATCATCACAACGGGAAGCCCTGGTTGAATGGCCTTGATCCGCTGAAGGGTCTCAATACCACTCATTTCAGGCATCATAATATCCAGCAATACAAAATCCACACCTCCATCCAGTACCTTTTCAATGGCATCTTTCCCACTTTTTACTATGTCAGTTACATAACCTTCCTCGTAAAGTGTTGCAGCAATCATTTCACACATATCAGATTCATCGTCAACGATCAGAATGACAGGTTTCTTGAATTCAATTCCCATAAAATTTCCTTAAAATTTGCTAATGAAATAAAAGGTATTTTTATGGAGGACGCGCAAGTTTTATTCCTACTTCGTTTTATATTTTTGGAATCTATCTCGGTAGGCATTCCAATTCAATAAATGAATAATCAAACACCCGTGTAACTTTACTCTAATTATCATTTTAAGTTTTAAGTTGAGAAAGAAATTCCGTTTTAGATTGATTTGAAATTCCTTTGTTACAACGACAGTGTATGGAAATATTCGTAAAAAAGTAGCTTTAACGATATAAATCTATAGCGTTAATTCTATATAGTTGTGGTATAAATTCCATATGTATGGAAATTATACCATAATTTTGATCTATTAAGGTTATATTGGATTTGTAGAAGAATTGCCAGGCGTCAATACTTCAAGGTGACACTTTAGAAGAAGTACGCAATAACGTTAAGTATTTGACTGTAAGGAGTTAGTTGGGGTGAGCGACGGGATTCGAACCCGCGACCCTTAGAGCCACAGTCTAATGCTCTAACCATCTGAGCTACGCTCACCGCACTGCATGTAAAAATTGATATGTTTCATATGGCGCGCCAGGAAGGATTTGAACCCTCGACCGCCGGATTAGAAATCCGATGCTCTATCCAAGCTGAGCTACTGGCGCTTAAACTTTAGGAAAATTATATCAATATTAGGATGAATATCAATACAATTTTAGATTATTTACGCTCGGATCAGTATAAATGTTGCCACCGACTCAATGGTCTTCCCGAGAGGGGTATTTCGTACATATTTTTGGTCAAATAGTAGTCTTTAAGACCTAACCCGAACAACTCGAAAGAGTCCTTGACTGGGAATTTACGATTTTAGACTTCGTCGTGAACTCAGTCGAACGATTTACGATTAGGGATTTACCTCTCCCTTTATCCCCCTCTAGAGGGGGACAGGGGGGAGGGTAATTCGTAAATCGTAAATTTTTGCTAAACTTGTCCTCGTGAAAACGGGGAAGTGTCAAAATTTTTTTTGTAAGAAACTATAATGCCTACGTTAATGCAAAATTGTAAATTTTACGAATTCATCTTTCATTTTTATAAAAAGTTTCTATACTAAAAGGGTTTACCTGTTTTTTTAATGAGGTTATTTCAGACCAGATGAGTACAAAAATAGAACTAAGCACCATGTGTTTCTATCATGGGGATACACTTGCAAAGATCAAACGGTGCAGGGATTATATTGAATCACAAGGTTTTGAATTTGGTATTCAGTTACACAATTCTGTTACAAAAGATTTATATAACAAAATCAAAGACCTTGATGTCGGGTTTTCTGTCCACGCTCCTGTATTTTCTGATTATTTCATCAATCTAGCCAACAACGATTTTAATACAGTCATTGCTGGATTTCAAAATACTGCGTCTGTCATGCAGTCGCTTCGAAGCAACGTCGCATTGTTCCATGGTTTTTTTATGACCCAGAAACCCATTAAAAACGACCCAGCCAACTACGGCAAGGTATTGCGCGATGCTATGGATAATAACTATCGGCTTAATGGCACGCGAGTAATGGACCCGAAATTCCTGGAAACGGAAGAATTTTGTAATTATCAAAATACGGTGAAAACCAACATGAAACAACTCAGGGAAATGTATCCATCCTATACACTCTGCATAGAAAATGACTTTCCCGGCATTGGGAACGGCAATCAGACACCTGCCCACCTCATATATCTCGATTGCCCAATCTGGTTAGATACAGGGCACCTGTGGGCATCTGCCATTTTAAACAAATTCGACTTTTACACGGGTATTGACACGATCTGTAAGCAATGTCGGGTAATTGGTGCGCATCTGAACACCAATCAAACTCCCCTCAATTGGAACTTTAAAAGTCCCGACGGCGACACCCATTCTCATTTCTCCAGAGAATACGATATGGATATGGAGAGAGTTATCCGTATCCTTAAAAAAAATCAAATTACTCATTTCACCATTGAGGTGGTAGACGGAGACATTGAAGACGTAACCTTTCTTATTGAAACGTACCAGTCAATCATTTAATAAGCTTGACAAAATTAAATTTATTTGTATTATCTTGTAAAAATCCCCCTTAGAAAAGGGGGACAGAGGGGGTTGTAAAATAACTCAGGAAAAAACACAACCCCCAGAATCCCCCTTTATTAAGGGGGACTGCGTAGGACTAATTTATTCACAATTATTTCTTCACATTGGAGCAAGTATCCCTCAGATCTTGAATTGGCAAATTGAAACCGATTTATAGAATCCTCAGTGCGTCGGGCATTGCTATTTTTACGTTTTTAGTAATCATGGGCCCGTTGACATATAAAGCCCTTGCCCCTGCCATAAAGAACATGGCTATGAACCACTTGATTTCCGTCCGCGAAATCAAAAAGATGCAAATCCAGAACTTTTTCCACGAGAGATACGGGGATATTAACGTACTCTCGAAAAATCCACTGGTTGTCCAAAGTTTGCCACGTTTTTCGAATGCCTTCAAGGCAGGTGGTTTTGATGACTCTGCCTATAAACAGGTAGACACCTATTACGGCCCACTGCTCGAACACTTTCTCAGACAATATGGTTATAACAACATGTTCATGGTAGACACGGACGGAAATGTATGTTTCGGTGTTAAAAAGGATGAATATATTGGAACGAATCTGAGGACCGGGAAATACAGTTCATTCAGTATCGGTGAAGTATTTAAGGAAGGGTTAAACAACACTAAATTCTCTGATTTAACGTGGTGTGAAGAGGCAAAAGACTTTATCTTCATGGCAGCGTCCCCAGTATATGACCTAACCAACAAACTCTTGGGCACTGTTATTGTCGAGATGCCTTATTCCAGCATCGACATTATTTTAGCGCAAAGAGACGGACTGGGTGACACCGGTGAGATTTATATTGTGGGTGATGACCACTTCATGCGTTCGAAATCAAGATTTATCACCCAAAATACTATTTTAAAACTCGAAATCAATACAGACGCAGTGAACGATGCACTTCGTGGAAACACCGACGTAAGGGTTGTAAAAGACTATCGTATTATCCCTGTGATCAGCGCATATACACCCCTCGAAAATTTACGGGACGTTACATGGGTACTTCTGGTGGAAATGGACGGCAAAGAGGCCTTTTATCCTGTCCTTGTCCTTAAAACAAACCTGATTATCATTGGCGCCGTAATTAGCGTCATTACGGCTGTATATCTTTATTTTACACTCTGGAGAAGACGTTCAATAAATAATCCTTTAGCATCTTCGTAGGATATAGGCAAATGGGATATTCCCGGAATCTCACAACTTCATTATAAGCAAGTTTGTCACGGATAGTATTTATTTCCTTCCGTTTCTTTTTCAGTTCGGGATTTATCTGCGTCAGCATTAGTTTATTCAATTCTTTGATCCGACGAAAATACCGCCTTTTCTCATCGGCGTTACTTACGCCCATTATCTTTAACAATCTTTGTTTTTCTTTAACTCTGTTCATAAACGCTGGCTCACTTTGAGTTTCTTTTGAAGCATATCGCTCCGGATTATAACACATATCACTATCAGTCCGCTGTAACTCCTGTAATACTTTGATATCCAAACCATAGTCGTCCAAAGGTAAAAATAAAGTCGCAGAAATCGTGACGAAGCCAGGAGGGTCTATGCCAAAGAACTCTTTTATAATTTCGTCAGTAATGGTGTCGTATTTTGCCCCCCCAATTCCATGAATAAAGACATCTGAAAAGAACATCCGGGAAAACATCGTCATTGTAATCGCACGTGGACGTATCTTAATACCGGTCTCCATCAACACCTTTAACCTCGATAGATTTTCCATTGCACCTTCATTTTTCTTTAGAATAACTAAAATATCCGCACCATCTGTAATTTTTATATCCTCCCCTTCATTCACCCTGTAACACTTAGCCCTTTGTCCTCCTGCCTTCCATACCCAAAAAGGTATTTCTATTAAATTCCCCATAATCTTCAAATCCGGTAGTGGATTGGCCTTTGAACGAATTTTATGAATGCCCCGGTATTCAGCCAATATCTCGTTATAGATTTTGGCAAATCGTTCCGACTCATATAGAATGTGCAATAAAAAATGGTAGAATCCATCCGTATCACACATCCAGGAAACGGGCACTTCGAGATTTTCAATGCCAAAATCTTCCTCCAATGACCTTCTGGCAGCAGTTAATAAACCCACCATATCACTACAACCTTGTTGATAGCACTCCCCTATGCGATTGATGAATTGTCCAAACATGACCTGCATATCTTCTATGGTTGTTTTTATATCTTCACGAAGGATGTTTTTACTCAGCAGGTCAATAACCTCCTCTTTGAATTGGAGTATCGGTTCAAAATCATCAAACACAATCTCTTCACATGCCACATGGTCTTTATTCTTTACGAATGCCACCTTCCCAACAGACGCTGATATTTTTGACAAAATCGGCACGTACATAAGACCCATATTACAGGCATCATTGTCTACAATCATATTCACACTGATACCACCCAATTTTTTAACTAAATAGTGTGCCAGGTGATTCTTGATCCATATCCCAGGATGATACAAAATAGGCTCATGACCCGTCTGTATTATTGGAATTTTTTTAATTGTCTCATAATCTAATGTCAATTCATTTACGCATAATTTGTCTTGTGCTACCTGCAATGGCGTATCTTTTTTCATGTTATTCCGGTCATATAGGTATGGGCCAGATGGATCTTTTCGAAGTAAGGATTTAATTCCGCTTGTATAATACACAGCCTTGCGTAGTATTTCCATGCGGGTTTTATCCCGTAATATCTGAAAAGGGACGCCGTTAATTTCAAATTTATAGCCAGATATTTTACGTCTATTTTCCAGCGCCAATTCCGGGATATGCTCTATTGCTGGCTCTAGAAATACCTCCCTATTGTTTTTTGGTATCTCGTAACTAATATTTTTCATTGCCATTTTAAATTAATTCTGATTAAGTATGTTTAATTGGATTTGTCCGTCACCAAGACACGAAGACACCAAATAAGTCAGATTATTTTCTCCTTGTCTTTGCGCCTCAGTGGCGAATAATACAGGCTAAAAAGGAATAGTAAAAATTATATCAAGGATAACGAAATGATTGAAGAGAATAAGGAAATAGTTTTAATCCTCGATTTCGGATCTCAATACGCCCAACTTATTGCACGACGAGTAAGGGAGAATAACGTCTTCAGCGAGATCGTGTCACATAAGATTACTGCTGAACAGATACAACAGACTAACCCTAAAGGAATTATCCTCAGCGGCGGTCCTGCAAGCGTGTACGTTAAAAATGCCCCGCGGTGCGATGAAGATATTATCAAACTGGGGATACCCATTTTAGGCATCTGCTATGGTATGCAACTGGGATGTCAGATGCTGCAAGCTACCGTAAAACCCACTGCTACACGGGAATACGGAAGGACGGCATGTACTGTCAACAACACCAGCAAATTATTCAAATCACTCACCAAAGACACAACAGTATGGATGAGTCACGGCGACCAGGTGGTTGAATTGCCGGCGGAATTCGAATCACTTGCACTTACCAAAAATTGCCCTTTTGCAGCCGTAAAGCACAAAACAAAGGCATTCTACGGTGTACAGTTTCACCCCGAAGTTACCCATACCCCACAGGGAAGTCAGATCATTCGAAACTTTCTCTATGAAATTTGTGGATGCACGGGTGACTGGAAGATGCATTCCTACATAGAAAATTCTGTAGCCGACATCCGTAAACAAGTCAAAAATGGACGTGTGGTGTGCGGACTATCGGGTGGGGTTGATTCTGCTGTCACTGCAGCGCTCATCCATAAAGCCATTGGAAATCATCTGTCCTGTATTTTCGTCGATAACGGTCTTTTGAGAAATTACGAGGCAGACGAAGTTATTAAAACATTTAAAGAGAATTTTACGGTAGACCTCCATGCTATTGACGCACGCGATAGATTTCTCACTAAATTAAAAGGCGTAACCGACCCCGAACAAAAACGCAAGATCATTGGACATGAATTCATTGAGATTTTCAAGGAAGAGGCAAAGAAAATATCTCAGGCAAGGTTCCTGGCACAGGGAACGCTCTATCCTGATGTCATCGAAAGTATCCCTGCACACGGAGGTCCGACGGTAACCATTAAAAGCCATCACAATGTGGGCGGCCTTCCGGCAGAGTTAGGATTTGAACTGGTAGAACCCCTTCGATTCTTATTTAAAGACGAGGTACGCAAGATAGGTGAGGAACTTGGATTGCCAGAAGAATTAGTCTGGCGTCACCCTTTCCCAGGACCAGGGCTGGCCATTCGGATTATCGGTGAAGTGACGAAACCACGCCTGGAAATCCTTCGTAATGCCGACAGGATTGTCATCGAAGAAACACGCCAGACAGGGATCTACCGCTCAATTGCTCAATGTTTCGCCGTACTACTTCCCATGAGCACCGTGGGGGTAATGGGAGACGAAAGAAGTTACGAAAACGTCATAGCCATACGTGCTGTAGAAACAACCGATTTTATGACTGCCGACTGGTGCCACATCCCTCACGAAATACTGGGGATTATTTCCAATCGAATTATCAACGAGGTTAAGGGCATCAATCGCGTAGTGTATGACATCAGCACCAAACCTCCCAGCACGATTGAGTGGGAATAAAAGAACAAACACTCGTTCAGGCAGAATTATAAATTTGTTTTACATTTGATAAAAATACTTGACATATTTATTCAAATGAGATATTCTGCCTGCGATTTTATCTTAAAAAAATCGCATGAGTGGAAAAATAAAAGGCACAGGAGATGCCTATTTTACTCTTTTTCAAAAACCATAACATTAAGCTATACGGGCAAGTTTAAAGGGAAAAGAACGACAGTAAAGGTTGTGATCTAAAACGCCTCGATTTTTCTTCGTAAAACTGACCGGATATGGTATCAATCCTATCTTCCGGCGTATCAGTATCAACTACCTTAATAACCTCTGGACTGACACCTGATAGCATCGTTACCATTACGCAAGGAACATCAATATCACGAAAATAAAATTATTCAATTTGGTCTTGACATTAGTGCAGTTGAATATATAATTTCAACGAAATTTGTAAAATTCTTTGCTTGGTTTGTTATTTTGTTTTGTAAAGTTTTTGAGGAGATGTTTTGCAATGATTTTAGATGTTAATTATTCCACCAGTAATCAGCGAAAGAGAATCGAACGGTTGGCTTTTATTAAGGAAAGATATAAAATATTGGTACTCGAACCCAGGAGAGAGATCGAATTTGAGATTGAAAGGGCATTAGACGACGAAGACGGTGAACTGGATAATTTATAATTATTGATTGAATATACTGCCAAACTTATTCCCCGATGTTCCTTTCCAAGAAACCACAAGATTAACATTTTACTGTTGCAGTTATTACGGTTACGAAAACAAAAAAACACCACAATTGACCTATCGCTCAGAAGCATTATGACAATTGTGGTATTTTAGGGGTTTACCCTTACAAGGCGATATTCGTTAGCCACGGTATTTCAAAGTACCTTCAATAACAATATCGTTTGAAAATCTTTTTATTTCAACTTCATCTATTTCTGCAGCTTCGCTTATTTTATTGATACCTGTCCCAAGCACAGGTGATTTCGCACCCTCACCCCCTATAATAATTGGCGCAATAAAAATCATAGCCTTGTCCGCCAGATGACCCTCAATTACCGAGGTAATAACCCTGCTCCCCCCTTCCACGAGAATATTTGTCAATTTCATTTCACCGAGTTGCTGAAAGAGTTCATTCAAATCCACATATCCGTTTATATCATTTGTTCGAACAATCTTACATCCCAGTTGTTCAAGTTTCTCGACACGATTCGGTTGCGCATTTTTGTTTACCGCAATAATTATTTCACCTTCGTTAATCGTACTTAAAAGGCGTGAATGTATAGGAAGTAAGGCATTGCTATCCACGACAATTCTCTTCGGATTTCGCCATCCTTCAATCCTGCAGGTAAGTAACGGATCATCCCGCGCTACGGTATTGATCCCCACCAAAATACCATCCATCTGTCCACGAATCTTATGCGCGTATTTCCTTGATTCATCAGACGTGATCCACCTGGATTCCCCTGTGTGTGTGGCAATCTTACCGTCAATTGACATCGCCCATTTCACTGTTACATACGGCAATCCTTTTTGCATCAATTTAAAAAAAGGGGCGTTGTGTCTTTTGGCCTGCATTTCCATTACACCCACCACAACTTCGACCCCTCCCCCTTTCAGTTTTTGTATTCCTTTCCCAGAAGTAATGTGATTCGGATCAATAATTGCCGCTACTACCTTCTTGATACCTGCCTTAATAATTGCATCAACACAAGGCGCCGTCTTGCCATAGTGCGCACAGGGTTCCATAGATACATAGAGTGTGGCTCCTCTGCAGTTTGTACCACCTTCATGTATTGCATAAATCTCGGCGTGCGCCCCTCCAAATACCTGGTGATAGCCTTTCCCAACAATTTCACCGTCTTTTACAAGCACAGCGCCCACCATGGGATTGGGTTCTACCTTTCCCCGCCCTTTTTCAGCCAGTTCCAGGGCAAGTGCCATATATTTTTCATCAGCATCTGGTGTAGCCATAGGTAAATATTAATTAACCACAAAGTCACAAAGAAGAAGTTATTATTACCCAATATAAACCTCTGTGTCCTTTGTGCCTGTGTGGTAAAAATCTTTGAAAATAATCTGGAAATGTCTTGGATACACATTCAGGGTGTTTTATCGTAATCCCATTTGCACGCAATCCAATTAACGCAAAACTCATGGCCATACGATGGTCATCATAGGTTTCTATCTCAGCCGGCTTCGGTATGGATGGTTCGATTTCAAAGCCATCCTCATATTCCACCGCCGAAATACCCATTCGGCGCAGCTCATTTACCACCGCGGCGATGCGGTCTGTCTCCTTTATGCGCATATTTTTTACATTTCGGACCCGTGTCTTACCACGGGCGAATACTGCTACAGATGCCAATGTCAGCGCCACATCCGGCATATCACCCATATCTACATCAACCCCATGCAGCGAATCCCCCTGTACTTCAATCCAGTTGGCACTTGCATTAACTCGGCAACCCATACTTTTCAAAACGTCTACAAAATGGATATCCCCCTGCAGAGAATTACGTCCAATACCCATAACCCTAACCTTTCCGCCCGTGATGGCAGCAGCAGCAAAGAAATATGATGCAGCAGATGCATCTCCCTCAACCTCGTAATGTTTCGCCTTATACCTTTGCCCGGATTTTACGAAGAATGTCTCATAGTCTTTGTTTTTTACATCCACGCCAAACTGACGCATCAACATTATCGTCATATCCACATAACGCTTTGATACTAGTTTGCCCTTTACTTCTATGGATACATCATTTTTTGCATATGGGGCAGTCATGAGCAGGGCGCTAAAATACTGGCTGCTCAAATCCCCCTTCACAACAACCGATCCACCTTGCAATCCTACCCCTCGGATTAAAACAGGCGGGCAACCATTATTAAATTTAGAAACGACATCAGCCCCAAGCTGTTTTAAACCGTCTAGTAAATCCTGTAAAGGTCTTTGCCTCATACGCTCAATACCGTCAATTTCATAAACCCCATTACCCAGAGTTAACATAGCCGTTAAAAACCTCATGGCAGTTCCTGCATTCCCGATAAACAGATTCGCCTGTTTTGCTGGAATAATTCCGCCTTTTCCCTGTATGATGAACCGGTTCGTACTGCGATCTTCTTTGATGGATATTCCTAACGCATTTAAGCTGGTTGCCATATAATTAGTATCATCGCTAAAAAGTGCATTGGTAATCGTGGACTCTCCATCAGCTAATGCTGCGGTGATAAGCGCACGGTTTGTATAACTCTTCGAACCAGGTACATTCACTACTGCATCAATTTTTCCCGCTACAGGTTTTATCTCTATCACTTTATCGTTACCCTAATAAGAATTTTTAATGTATAGGAATTTCAAAGTTCGCAGCATAGCATACCAGACAACCCCCTCTATCCCCCTTTTCTAAGGGGGACTTGAAGAATTCCCCCTTAATAAAGGGGGCAAGGGGGTTGTTTGTGCTGGACATTTACTGTATATCAAAAAAAGTTGCTACCGAAGGCAGCCTAATTTAAGACCCTTTTCTTTTTTCTTTTTCTGTGCCTGCCATTCTTTATCACTCACAGCACTCAGACCCGCATGGCTTCCACTCATCACCGTTCTGTATTAACCCTGAAAATTATTATAAATAGTATTCAATACTATTTCGAGAATAATACCGAACACCTGAGAAATTTAAAACTAACATATTTTAGTTTACCTAAATCTATTCCACAACAGATAAAATTTGTTGTTTTTTAAATCACAATGATTTATTATTTGTCGTTGTTTCCTTAAAAACTCTGTACTGCAGTAAAAGGTTCTAAAATGAACTATAAACCATACGCAATCTCATGGAACACGACCTATCGGTGCAACCTCCGTTGCAGCCATTGCTATCTTGATGCAAATGCTTTAACCAAACAATCTGCCAACGAACTTAACACACAAGAGGGATTTCGGCTCATAGACCAAATGGCAGTGCTTAATCCAAACCTGTTATTGATACTTACTGGTGGAGAACCTTTATTAAGAAAAGACATTTACGACCTATCCTCCTATGCCTCACAGAAAGGAATGATGGTAGTCCTGGGAACCAATGGGAATATGATCGACGATGATATTGCCAAGACACTCAAAGAATGCGGGGTAACGGGGATTGGTATCAGCCTTGATTCGATCATACCTGGAAGACATGACACATTCAGGGGAATATCAGGCGCCTGGGATGACACCCTTAATGGAATTGAGGCATGCCGGAGACAGGGTATCGAGTTTCAAATACAGACCACCGTTACCAAGGATAATTTTAGTGAAATCCCTAATATTATTGATTTTTCGTACAACCTCGGCGCTAAGGTCTTTAACCTGTTTTTTCTTGTGTGTACCGGGAAGGGTCAAGACCTGACGGACATTACGCCACAACAATACGACCAGGCATTGCACCAACTTTTTGAAATACAAAATAAATATCGTGGAAAGATGCTGGTGGGCGCAAAATGCGCTCCTCACTATCGGAGGATTGTATATGAGCACGACAGCGCTTCTCCGCTTGTCAGGGCTTATGCGGGTGGCTGCCCGGCTGGCACACACTATTGCAGGATTACTCCCGAAGGCAACGTCACTCCCTGTCCTTATATGCCCAATATTTCGGGAAATGTAAGAGAAAAGAGTCTCGTAGAAATCTGGAAAGATACCGCCGATTTCCAAACCTTGCGGGATGCCAGCCTCAATGGCAGGTGCGGCGTATGTGAATTTATGGATATTTGCAAGGGATGCCGCGCACGTGCGCTGGCCACTACGGGGAACCAGATGGACGAGGATGGATGGTGTAATTACGTCCCTGGTAAATACGGTAACAAGGTCATCCGGCTGTCCACATCGGAA
>Ga0209324_10002502_pt1 | contig 12648 bp, 13 predicted proteins | sample Rifsed19ft3_FD_184015 | JGI IMG/M metagenome (GOLD analysis project Ga0209324, IMG submission 184015) | Soil microbial communities from Rifle, Colorado, USA - sediment 19ft 3 (version 2) | ecosystem: Environmental > Terrestrial > Deep subsurface > Rock core/Sediment | place: Rifle, Colorado...
ACTATCCCTGCATATCCCATTGATAGTGTCACTGTGTATACAACCCAGTAAAGAGTACTTATCAAGAGTCCAAGGCCTGCTGCAAAAAGACCTCCACCAAACCTGCTCCTCATCGAAAGAGATATGCCAAGGAGCATCATGAAGAGGTTTATTAAAGGGTATGAGACCTTTGAGTTCAGATCCACAACCAATTTTGTGTTCCTGAACCCGGCCCTTTTCAATCTCTCTACATACCTGTAGAGCTCACCTATGCCCATCTCCTCTGGTTTTTTAATCCCTTCACTGAAGAAATCAGGTGACTCAAGGTAGGGGTAGTCCAACTCCTGAACGTTGGTTATCTTCTTGTCTATGATGTTATAAACAATCACATTTTTCAGCCTCCATATCCCCTTTGAACTTTGAACTTCTTTCCACTCTGCTCCCTCCGCCTCTATCCTCTCCCTGAGTAAATCTTCTCTGAAGACAAAAATGCTCACACCTTTAGCAAGTTTCATCTCCGAGATATAAAGTTCAATCCTTACAGGTGAACCATCCGTACTCCTCAGCCAGAGAGTCCCCTCTTTAAACATGAGTTTTTTATCTTTGTTCTTGATAGTACTTTTTAATTCGTTCGACCTCCTTGAAAAATCAGGGACAATAACCTCTCCGGTGATAAACGCAAATACAGTTACAAGGATACCAGAGATAACAAAAGGGTAAAAGATGGCTTTTAACTTACCTCCAACAGCCTTTATTGCAACAAGTTCTCTATTACGCGATGCCTGGCTGAATATGAAAAGGCTGCATGTGAGCACGGCAACAGGCAGAAGGTACAGGAGATACTTGGGGAAGTTGAACAGGGTATAGAGTAAAAGGCTCTCAAGGGAAGGCCTGCCTGGCATAAATTCATCAATTTTGTCTATGAGGTCAAGGATACTGAATATAAGAGCAAGCCCTGTACCTATCAGAGACAGGAGCTTGAAGAATTCTTTAAGATAATGCCTCTGGATTATCAGCATTGTCTAAATCTCTTAACCTGTCATGCCGAACTTGTTTCGGCATCTCATGAGACCCTGAAACAAGTTCAGGGTGACATTTTGTTTACCGTTTCGCTGACTTGTTTGGTATGATTTTTTCACTTTGAACTCTCCCTTCTAAAAATCCATAATGCAAATATTCCAAGGAGAATGGTTGGGGCCCATGCACCAGCATAATGGGGTATCTTGCCAGCTCTCACGAGATTTTCACCGTAGATCAGAAGAACATAGTAAACAGTAAACACCCCTAATCCCAGGGACAGGCCACCGAGTCTCCCGGACTTCCCGGCCATCAGGGACAGGGGTGGTCCTAAAAAGATAAGAATGAGACAAAGGAAAGGCAATGACAGCCTCCTGTGGAGCTCAAGTTGCAAAGATGAAATTTGCGGCACCCGTTTTTCTATCTCCTCGATAAGTTCAGGAGGGGTGAGCTCAGAATTTTTCCTGGACGGAAGATCTGATTCGAGCCTCATGATAAGGTTATATTTTTCAAAAAACATTTCTGTTGTATCCCCTTTCCTTGCCATGTGAATATATCCGTCCTTCAGGAACAGGTTCGTCTGAAAACCATCTGACATGAAAATCTTTCCTTCCCTTGCCATCATGATCCTCGGTTCATTTTTATTCCTTCCATCATAGATGAAAATGCCCCTGATAGTATTGTCTGATAGTTTCTCTTTTATCATGATAACAATGTCCTTGAAGGATGTATTGAAAGTGCCTTCCTCAATTGCTAAAGGAGTGCGAACGGTAATGATATTTGTTACCTCATCCCTGAGCTTCTGGCTGCTTTTTGGACCAAGATAAAAACCCACTGCAATGTTGAACAGAAAACATGAGACTCCGAGTATAAGAACAGGCTTTGAGATCCCCTGAAAATTCATGCCTGTTGTCCTCAGGATTAAGAGTTCATTGTCATGTTCAAGCCGTCCATAGGTAAGGAGTGTTGTGAGGAGGAAAGCCATAGGTATTGTGAGCAGAAGTAACTGTGGCTGTATGTATAAAAAGATTTTAATCATATCTTCCACAGATGCGCCAGCACCTGACAGAAGCCTGCTCAGCCTGAGCAGCTTTTCCATCATCAGAATAAAATTCAGAAAGGCAAGACTGATGAGAAAAGTAAAAAGTAATTCCTTGAGTATAGACCTATGTATTATCTTCATGATCGATATCCAAATATTGTATCACAATGTTTATTGCCTTTAGCCTGTCATTATGAGGAGGTCGTACCGACCGACGAAGCAATCCCAAGTGAACTCTTTTGTCTGTCATTGAGAGGTCGTTTCGACCGAAGCACTCTCAAGAGGGTCTTCGACTCATAGAGTAAGGCTTCACTTGTCATTGCGAGGCACTAAGTGCCGAAGCAATCTCGTCTTTATCCCCTCTCCTCTCAATTACACTCAGAGCGGATTATTAACATCTTCAAAGACGCATAAGCGAGACGTGTCATAGATTGCGTGGTTCACCTACGTATTCAACATCTTTAGATAGGCAAATAATTTGAAGATTATTTTTAGAAAATTACAACATCAGAGATCTATTATTAATAAGCTATCTCAGACTATACAGCAACATTAGATTAACTATATAAACTAACATCATTCCAACTGAATCCCATGCCAAGATTAATGCTTTCTTCTCTGCACGATAAGTTAGTCCAATGATAGCAATGGCTGTCATTAATAGAGCTGATAAGGCAGAGATTATATGATTTTGATTAGCAAAAGCGAGGATATGCCCCTTAATGAAAAATATATCGTCAATAGCAAGAATAAAAATATTGAAAATATTGCTTCCAAAGAGATTACCGATTGCAAGATTTATAGCACCAATCTTTACAGCGGCTACAGAAACAACCAGTTCTGGTAGAGATGTGGAAATCGCAATGAAAATATTCCCCACAAAGGTCTGCCCCAAACCTGTTCTTTCTGCAATGCCAGCACCTATTGTTGGCAAAAAGATGGCAGCGATAATAATAATAGAAGCATTGATGACATAGTTAACAATGGCAGTCTTGGTTTCGATGTCTTTGTACTTAAGTTCCCTCGCTTCTTTCTGAAACAATGCAGCTATCCGTCTTTTTTCGTAAAAATAGACCAATCTGATAGCAAGGAAATAAACAACTATAAACAGTAAACTGTAAGGTCCAATCCATCCTATTGCAATAATTCGGTTACCAAAAAATAGACTCATGGAAACAATACCGAGAAGGAGTATTCCGAAACCAGCAGAAAGAATATTCCCATGATGTGCCTTTGCAGAAATAGGTGTCCGTCTATGAATGGCATCAAGAAAGGCAAGGATAAGCATATTAAAAGCACAACTTCCCAGCACATCACCAACAGCAATATCAGGGACTCCAGCATAGGTAACTGAACTTATGCCTGTAACAAGTTCAGGGAGCGATGTGATAGATGCCATAAGTACTACACCTATCCATGTTCTTCCAATGCCTGTCTTCTCAGCTATTATATCGCCATATCTTGAAAGCTGTGTACCTGAAAAGACAATTGCCAATGTACAGATAATAAACCCAATGTATAGGAGCATCAATACCTCAGAACATTATTTATTTCCACATGAAGTGTATCAAATTATAACAAACTCTGCCTTTAACGATTAGGAAGTACTTCACGCCGTTCACCAGAACAACAGATCGTTTTCTTTCTATGTGTACTCGCTAAGCACACAGAAAAGGCACATTTTCAGATATGCTTGTCCCCTGCTCTCGCTTGCCAGTTCACAAGTGCAGAAGTTCGGAAGAGCAAAAGTTCAAAAAAACCCTAACAAACTCATGACAGAATTGATACAATATACCCATGGGAAAAATCGAAAGAAACATTGAAGAAATCAAAAATATCCTGAAAGAGCACAAAGAAGAGGTAAGCCGGAAATATAAGGTGAGTGAGATCGGTATATTCGGTTCCTTTGTGCGCGGAGAGCAGAAAAAAAGAAGCGACATTGACATCCTTGTAGAATATGATGAGATACCAGACTTATTTGAATTCATTAATCTCGAAAGATATTTGAAGCGGCTTTTGAGAAAGAAGGTAGACCTGGTAAGGAAAGAGGCGATAAGACCTGAACTTAAAGACAGAATATTGAGGGAAGTGGTTTACATATGAAGCGCGATTACTGGCTGTTTATAAAAGACCTAATGGAAGCCATAGATGATATAGAAGCTTTTATTGGTGAGATGGATTTTGACAATTTTTACGCCGACAAAAAAACCAGAAGTGCTGTTGTCTGGAAATTGGAAGTAATTGGTGAAGCAACAAAGAATATCCCTAATTCCGTCAGGAATAAATACAAGGAGATTCCCTGGAAAGATATGGCAGGGATGCGCGACAAAATCAGCCATCTTTATTTCGGAATTGATTATAAGATTGTATGGGAAGTCATCAGGAAGAAATTGCCGACAATAAGGCTAGTCATTAAAAAGATGATAGATGATCTGAAGGCAGATGAGGACATCGAAAAATAAAACTGTATCTCTGTTAATTCTTCCTCAATATCAAGCATTTTTATTGACTTCAGTCTCCTAATTTAAATTTAAAGATTTTTTCTGAATATATTGCGGTTATCCTGATGTCTTTCTAAGAAGTCTCAAAGCCTTCTCGTGAAGTTTTTCATTCCCTGCTGCTAATAAGGAAGAACTTCTCTTAAGGTTGATTGCAAGATTCTCAATGGAATTTCCTTTTATATCAGTAAAAATACCGCCTGCTTCCCTTACAAGTAACCAGCCACTTGCAAAGTCAAAGCTTCTCGAAAGGGATTGGGTAACAAAAATACTGATTGCACCAAAGGCAAGATATGCAAGATCAAGTGCAGTGGCGCCAAGGCACCGGGTCTTTCTCGATTTTACGAGAAGGGGAGTTATCTTCGGAATATCATTGGAAGGATGCTGTGCCTCATATGCAATGAGATAAAGTTCATCATCTATCTGGGTATGAATCTTTTCACCATTCAAGAATGCTCCTTTGCCTTTCTCTGCCCAGAATTCATCACCGCTTATGAGATTTACAACATAGGCAGATTCTATATCTCCCAGTGTATCTCCATTTGCAACTGCAATAGAAGTGCAGTAAAAAGGGATTCCTGAAATGGCATTCCTGCTGCCGTCAACAGGGTCTACAAGAACCCTTTTCCCCCCGCCTTTTATTTCTTTTATACCAATCTCTTCAGAAATAATCGTCAGAGCTTCTCCAGATTTCTCAAGACCGGAAATAACAATCTCTTCAGCCCTTTTATCCACAAGGTAGGTTGTATCACCTGCGGCACCTATACCAATAGCGGTCTTCGGCTTGAGCCTCATTGAGGGAATTTCTTTGAGAAGAATTCTGCCTATTTTCCTGAGTAACTTAATTTCCATGATTCATTTATATTACGAGAAGATTGCAGGTGAGGGCAATAGCACTTTCTGATTCCGAGCTCCGAAAACCCGGGACTGCAGACAATTAGAAAAGGTGATCAAGAATTTACAAGCCTGCCTTTTATGTATATAATACATTTAATTCAGTTTTAGCCGTGGGAAATATAAATGAGCTCAAGAGAAAATAAAGTGATATGCCTATCCTGAGGTTTTTTGAAAAATTTGGAGATATTTCTCTGTATTATGTCAATCAGGCAGGCAGGATGGGAATATTTCTCTTCGTTGTAATTGTAAACATAATCAAATTTCCCTATTATAAGATTTCCCACATTACGAAGCAGATATATATCATAGGCACTCTGTCAATATTCGTTATCATTTTTACTGGTGCTTTCACCGGTATGGTCATCAGTCTTCAGGGATATAACACATTACGCAAGTTCAGCTCTGAAGGTCTTTTAGGATCTGCTGTTGCCCTGAGTCTCATAAGAGAATTGGGTCCTGTTTTGACAGCCCTTATGGTAACAGGGAGGGCCGGTTCTGCCATCTGCGCAGAAATAGGCATCATGAGGAACTCAGAACAGATTGACGCACTGGAATGTATGGCTATTGACCCTCATAAATATATCCTGGCTCCTAAATTTATAGCATCTGTTGTCTCCATGCCTCTTCTTACCGCTATCTTTGATGTTATCGGTATTTTCAGCGGTTATATGATTGGTGTTGGACTCCTGGGTGCAAATGAAGGTTCCTTTTTTTCAAGTATGTATAAGGACGTTGAATTCAGTGATATCTATATGGGGTTTGTGAAATCCGTTTGCTTTGGTCTTCTTGTTGTCTGGATCTGTTCTGCAAAGGGTTATTATGTTCATATGGAAAGGAAAGGGGGATTCGGTGCAGAGGGTGTGAGCAGGGTGACGACGAGTGCTGTTGTCCTGTCCTCTGTATTAATCCTTGTATTCGATTATTTTATAACATCACTACTCTTATGAATCCAGAACCAGTTATTCAATTAATGGATGTTAAAAAGAGGTTTGGTCCCCAGAATATTCTAAAAGGAGTTAGCCTTTCAATATTTGAAGGGAAGACAACTGTTGTGGTAGGTGCGAGCGGGCAGGGAAAGAGCCTCATCATAAAGCATATTCTCGGCCTTGTGAAACCTGACAGTGGAAAAGTTGTGGTATACGGGAAGGACATCAATGAAATTCGCAAGAAAGAGCTGAAGGAAATAAGGTCTAATTTTGGAGTTCTCTTTCAGAATGCTGCACTTTTTGACTCCATGACAGTTTTTGATAATGTAGCCCTTCCATTAAGGGAGCGTACAAGAGCGAAAGAGGAAGAAATAAAAACAGTTGTGAATGAGAAATTAAAACTGATGGAGCTCGAAGGGAGTAATGATAAATACCCGGCACAGCTCAGTGGAGGGATGAGAAAGAGGGTTGGACTTGCGAGAGCCCTTGTTTTGAATCCTAAGATAGTATTTTTCGATGAACCAACAACAGGATTAGATGTTGCTCTGAGTAATGAGATGTATCGTATCTTCTTTCGTACACAGACAAAATTAAGTTACACTGCTGTTATCGTAAGCCATGACGTTCCCAAGATTTTGAAACTGGCGGACTACGTAGCACTTATGTATAACGGTGTTATTCAGGACTGTTTGCCCCCTGAAGATTTTCAGACTTCTGATAACCCGGCAATCAGGGAATTTGTGCAAAAAACAATGGGATATATCTATGAAAGTGAACATGTGGAGGGATAGTAAATGAACAGAATAACCATTGAGACAGCCGTCGGAATTTTTATTATCGTCGGACTCTTGTGTCTGGCTTATATTTCAGTTAAACTGGGCGATGTTGAACTGTTCGGAACAAAGCAGTATGCCGTCAAAGCTCGCTTTACTAATATATCGGGGCTTAAAGAGGGTTCGGAAGTTGAGATAGCAGGTGTTCCGGTGGGGAAGGTGTCGAAAATAAACCTCGATAGTGACCAGGCAGTTGTTGAATTACTCATTAATCCAGACGTAAAAATTCAGGATGACTCTATTGCAAGCATCAGAACACAGGGGATTATCGGGGACAAATACGTAAAGATTTCGCTAGGCGGATCAGAAGAGTACATCAAGCCGAATGGTTTACTCTCGGAAACAGAGTCAACTGTTGATATTGAGGAGTTAATCAGCAAATATATTTTTGAAAAGAAAGAATGAAATCCCTGTTGAGTAAATTATATGGATAACAAGAAAGTAAAAGAACTTATCCGCGATCTTAGGGAGGAACTCATATTCTCTCTCCTTGAAGATGAGGATATAGAAAAAATTGCTCCATTCATTGAGTTAACCACCTATCCTTCAGGAACTGTTTTATTTAAAGAAGGTGACCCTGGCGATTTTGTCGGATGTGTTATTTCCGGGAAACTTGAGGTTAAAAAACAGACTGAATTTAAAGGTAAGCAGGTGATCATAGCTCTGTTGTCTAAAGGGGCGCTCTTTGGAGAGCTCTCTATTTTTGACAGGCATAGCCGCTCTGCCACTGTTGAAGCTGTAGAAGAAACAACGATACTGAAACTCGGAAGCGAAGCAATAGATACTCTTATAGAACAGCATCCATACACAGGGAATAAACTCTTAAAAGGACTGGTAAGAATCCTATCCCTGCGGCTTCGCAAGGCAACAGAAAGGCTTACCAATATATTTTAGCTACTTAATTAACCCCCAAATGCATTTACATAATGCAGATGTTGTGTCAGACTCGTCTGATCCGCTGTGGCGGAAAAAAATTTGTTTTTCGATACCTTTTCGCCTCGGCGAATCCGACGAGTCGGAAGTGTACATTGCTCACAAATTCAAATAAAAGGCAGGGCATAGTATTTGAGCGGATTTTTTTGCTGATATTCCTTTAAAAATATTTCTAATATAAAGAGGCAAAAGCCTCGGAGTCCCGATCTTATCGGGACGAGAATGAGCGAAAATACTATGTCCTGCCTGTGTAGTATGGTCTTTATTCATCCACCTTCTTCTTCCGGTTCTGTACATAAGCGTCGCGAATTGAGATATAGGGATCAACAGCAGCCTCAATTATATCCTCATAATCTCCGATATGGAGTGAGGTATGATTGACTGTATCGTATGCAGTGATTGCGACGGAGGTTTCAACAGGTTTTATATAGTTAATGGGATTCAAGAAGCCATCTCCAACCAACCCCACTGTGTCACGGAGACTTGATGGTCCAAAAATAGGCCAAACGAGGTAAAAACCATGGCCCACGCCATAAGTGCCAAAGGTTTGGCCAAGATCTTCATTTTTGCGTTTAATGTCCAACTGGCCCTTTGCAAAATCACCGAGACCACCAACACCAACTGTTGAGTTGATGACAAAACGGAGCAGTTCATTCCCTGCGTCTTTCATCTTAAATTGCAGGACGCTGTTCACAAAGCGGATTGGTGTTGTAATGTTATAGAAAAAATTGCTGACACCGATTCTTGCGATTTCAGGAAAGATAAAAGAATATCCCCTGGCAACAGGCTTCAGTAACCAGAAGTAGAACTTATCATTGAAGTAGTACCAGCCCTTGTTCCATATATAAAAGGGATCTGCAATCTGCGGAGACTCTTCTTCTTCGCCTTCTTCTATAATATCTTCCTTATCTTCAGCTAATTTTGTTTCAGTTTCTTTAGCTGTATCTGGTTGTATTTGAGGCGCCTGGGTAGATTTTGTTTCCTGATTCTGATCTGATACGGCAGCCGTCACTACAGGCTCTTGAGAATCTTGCCGAACAGAGTTATGGGCACATCCAAATAAAAATAAGACAGAGAGTAAAACAACTCCAATAAAAAATTTTCTGAGTTTCATTGTGAGTTCTTCTCCTTTTCCCCGTAGGAATGCCTTGTGGCCTGCCAAGGAGATGATAAGCAATTCCAACGAGGTTTGGTAAATAACGTTATGCCTTGCCAACCTTTTTTCTCAGGATATCAAGTAATCCGTCAGGTGATTTGCTTGCGAGGATTTCTCTAAACTGTGTGCGGTAATTGTTGACCAGACTTACACCTTCGATAACGATATCATACACTCTCCATTCGCCCTCCTTCTGGATTACCCTGTAGTGGATAGGGATATCAGCCTTTTTTGTAACAATTGTAGTCTGGATCTCGCATGTTTTCTCTGAAAGTATGTTTTCTTTATTAAAAAGAACCTTTTCATCAGTATATGTTATTAACTTGTCTGCGTATGCATCTTCAAGGATAGATTTATAGAGTTCAGTAAATTCTTTCTGCTGTTCATTGTTGAATTTGCTCCAGTTCTGACCCAATGTCCTTCGGGAAAGCTCTGTGTAATCAAACATCTTTTCTGAAATAGAGCGAATTTTAGCCTTCTTTGCACTTTTTCCGGATTCTCCCTTAAGAGATGAATCGCTTAACACATCAAGCACTTTGTTGATATGTCCTTTAACAGTGTTAAGAGGTGGTCCTGCATATGCAGGGAATGGGACGATCAGCAAAAGGACGAGAATTAATCCAAAAAATTGTTTTTTCATATCTACCCCCTCAGCATATTTTTTCTCTTGATAAGTTTAGCAGGATTTTTTACCAAATTCTATAAAATTTTCAAGGCTGAAATTTGGAAGGCAGGAAAGAGAAGGAAGTACCCCCTGCAGGAATCGAACCTGCGGCACCAGGTTTAGGAAACCTGTGCTCTATCCGACTGAGCTAAGGGGGCATAAGGGTTTGCGGATAATTATAACATTTAATGTCATAAAAACGTCATCGGAAGGCAGCATTTTGACCTTTAAGGATGTCAGGTGGGGTGGTTATTTCTTTATCAAGGTAAGCATATTAGATATTAGTCACAGATTGCGAAAAACACCTACAATGCCGCAAAACCAGGAAAAGACTAAAATTGAAGATTCAAAGTTGAAACATGATAACGTTGCAAATCACCGGAAGGCAAAACGGAGCGAAACAACGCTTTTGACTGTCCGAGTGAATTTGCCTTGTTAGATTGCATCTGACGCATGCCACTGCTCCAGCAGTTCTTTTGCTTTTTTATCGATGTATTCCTCAGTCACGCCATGTTTCTTCACGTGAGCTTCAGAAAGGGTACCAATTTCCCTCAATAGTGAGAGCGATTCCTCTGCTATTTTATCAATCCGAACTACAAGTCGTTGCATTTCCAGAGCGCTGTGAATTGCACTCCTACTGTCAGCTCGTGACCGGTGAACCAACCAGTTGCGCTCTGACAATAGATTGGTAAAACGGTTCTCAAGCTCAGAGCTTAATAACCCTGCTTTCGAAACGTGGTGAATGGTTGCACCAAACGTTTTTTTCTTTGCCTTTTCATCAAGAGCGTTTCCGGCAGCCAGTCCCATTCCTTTTTTGGCCTGCACCACCAGAACAAAATATTGAGCGGTTATGCCCTCCAGCTCTTGAACTTGCCATAAGGCAAATCCAATGCGCTGTGTAATTTCGGCAAGTCGATCTGCTTTCTCTATCTGTTGCCTAAGTTCTTCCATGCAATCTAAACCAGTTCCCTATATATTATCGTTATTTTAAACATTATATGGGATATACATAATTTCACAAAACAATATTCTTCATCAGATTACCGGTTGAACTATGCACCTTTCAGGTTCAGTTCTCAGGAGAGTGTTACAAGAAGGAAGAAGTAAATCGGATTTCGGGTTCGGGATGATAATACCCTATCTCCTTCCTATCCAATTGCCATCTTCATCAAAATTCAATGATTTGGGCTCCCCACAGGCATTCCATATCAAATCAAATATAGGTTTTAATAACTTCTCTATATTATCATTATAATTTTGAACCATTATTTCAGGTAGTGTTAAAATATCTCTTTCAATTGAATCCTGCGAGTAAGGGGCAAATTGATTGCCTGTTGTAATTCTATAACCCTTAACATTAAGCATTCTTAAAAAAATAAATACTGGTGGCTCAATAGATAATTCAGACAAGAGATTAAGATATGACGAAGTACTTTTGATTATTTTCTCCTCGAACAATTTAGAAGAAATGATTTTCAATATATTTCCTCGTATATCTCTGGGTATTAATATACGAGAATCAACCGCTTCAATGATTCCCTTACGATATAATTGAGTATATGAACTGTAGATATCACCTTCTTGACGATCAGAATAAGTAACAATACCATCTAAATTATATCTCCCATTTAAGACAGAACGATATAACAATGGCAATTTTTCATGACGGTTTTCGAAAATAGAATCAATTTCATATATTCGAGCTGTTTGGAATGCTTCAATAGTAATAATGTGCAGAACTGTTTTAGGATAAGGCTCAAGAGCGACTGGAGTCTCATTTGATAATATTTTTGAAATTCTGTCAGTAATAAAATTTCTGATATTCTCAATAAAGGTTTCTGATAAATTAAAAGCAATACGAAGTTCATCAATATCCATGTCATATTTCCCAGATGAATTTCTTGCATAAAATTTTGAATGCCCACTGAATATGACTCTATGTGGGCTTATCCAACTTTTGGGGATTCTGATGAGGACAGCATATTTCGAGTTGTTAAGGAAAATTGGTTTTATTGTTACGTTGAGTAATCGTGGCTCAACTCCTGTCCTAATAATATTATCCAGTCTCGTCTTTTCAATATCTATATTTTCAACTTCTGTCCCTATAAGGCTTCTGGGTTCATGTGTTGAATTATCTTCTTCAATGCCAAAAATTAAATCTCCACCGCTGGTATTAGCAAAAGAAGTTACATCTGCAAGAAACTCCTTCTTGTTGGAGTCTGTATTGCCAGGAAGCTCTTTCTTATACTCAATTGTTTTACCTTCAAGAACATTATTAGCAATCAATGCTTGTAAATCAGCTTCTGTAATGTCTTCAATTTTTTTGTTTATCATAATCTTAGTTCTTTTTGTTTTCCTATAACATATGTCTTACATCCTTCAAACAAAGGCGATATAACCTTATCAATAGCCAACAAAGAAATAATAGGGACAGCGACCATTATCTTGAATTGTTGGATTCTGATGGTCTATGATTGCCCCCTGCCGAGAATAGCTCATGCAGTAGCAATTGGCCTCCCTCATCATATAACACAACGAGGCAATTATAGACAGCCAGTCTTTCAAAAGGATGAGGATTATCTTCAGGGGGGAGACCGCAGAAGGCATAATTAATGGTCGCTGTCCGTATGCCGTGCATGACGCATGACTTGTCGGTTAGAGTCCGACCGTGGGAATTCGGCAGTTCACCCACGTAGCTTGAGG
>Ga0209324_10002505_pt1 | contig 12637 bp, 11 predicted proteins | sample Rifsed19ft3_FD_184015 | JGI IMG/M metagenome (GOLD analysis project Ga0209324, IMG submission 184015) | Soil microbial communities from Rifle, Colorado, USA - sediment 19ft 3 (version 2) | ecosystem: Environmental > Terrestrial > Deep subsurface > Rock core/Sediment | place: Rifle, Colorado...
AAGGAGTACATCAAGACGCGGACAGTTGGTTTTGACAAGTGGAAAGACTACGTCCTGGGCAAAGAAGACGGCGTTCCAAAGACGCCTGAGTGGGCGGAAAAGGAAAGCACCGTTCCAGCGCGAGAGATCAGAGCCCTGGCCAGAGAATGGGGCTCCAAGAAGACCATGCTGGCTGCGGGTGGTTTGGGCGGCTGGGGCGGTGCCTGCAGGGCTGCAACCGGAGGAGAATGGGCCCGTCTGATGATCTGCCTTCAGGCCATGCAGGGTCTGGGAAAACCAGGCATCAACATCTGGGGAACGACGCAGGGCGCGCCGCATAACTCGGAATTCCTCTTTCCGGGCTATGCCGAAGGAGGCATATCCGGAGACATTGACAATTCCGCGGCCGCGTATCGCTTTGTCTACCGCATGAAGTTCAAGCCGACTCGTTCCAGCATCAATAGTCCCATGGGCCAACATGTCCCCAGGCTAAGGATCCCGGAATGCATCCTCGACGGCAAGTATGAGTGGAGAGGCAAGGGCTTCTGCGGACAGTCCATTGAAGCCCAGTTCCATCAGTACAAGTATCCCGCTGACGGCTACCCGGAGATCCAGATGTACTACCGATACGGCGGCTCTTTCATCGGCACCATGAATGAAACCAACCGCTATGTCAAGGCTTACCAGACCGACAGGCTCCCCTTTGTGGTGAATCAGTCCATCTGGTTCGAAGGCGAAGCCAAGTTCGCCGACGTTATCTTGCCGGCATGCACCAACTTTGAAAGATGGGACATCAGCGAATTCGCAGGTTGCCTCGGCTATATCCCCGATTCCACCTGCCAGGTTAACCACAGAGTCATCAGCCTGCAGAAAAAGTGCATCGAACCTTTGGGAGAGTCGAAATCAGACTACGACATCTTTGCTTTCTTGGCCGGCAAGCTGGGGTTTCACGACCTCTACACCGAAGGGGGTTTGACGGAACTCGATTGGGTCAAACGCATGTTTGAGGCCAGCGATCTCCCAAATCATATCTCCTGGGAGGATTTCTTCGAGAAGGGCTACTTTGTCGTTCCCATGCCGGAAGACTACAAGTCGACACCTGCTCTGCGATGGTTCACCGAGGACAGAAAACGGGATACACCGGACTGGGGGCCCCACCCCGAATCTCAGGAAGAATTCGGCAAGGGACTTCAGACGACCTCAGGGCTTTTAGAGTTCGAATCGTCGAGCCTCAAGAAGTTTGATCCTGCCGATGAAGAGAGACCGGTCATCCCCAAATACATTCCGTCCTGGGAGGGCCACCATACTACAGAGCTTTACCGCAGGTATCCCTTGCAGTTAGTGTCACCGCACCCGCGATTCAGTTTCCATACCATGGGCGATGCCAAAGGAAGCTGGCTAAACGAGATCAAGGATCACCGGGTCCTGAAAGAAGACGGCTACTACTACTGGGTCATACGGATAAACTCGAAGGACGCAGAGAAAAGAGACATCAAGGAAGCCGACCTGGTCAGAGTTTTCAACGAGCGGGGAGCAGTCATCTGTGCGGCACAGGTGACCGAGCGACTCTCTCCCGGCACGGTTCACTCCTATGAGTCTTGTGCTGAGTATGATCCACTAGGTAAGCCAGGCGAGTCCGCAGATCGAGCGGGATGCATCAACATCTTGACCCCAAGTCGTTTCATCACTAAGAATTCAAGCGGCATGGCACCTAACTCGTGTCTCGTAGAGATAGAGAGGTACGAAGGAGGTGAGGCATGAACAAGTGGAACATGATCATCGACGTGGCAAAATGCCACGACTGCAATAACTGTTTCCTGGCATGCAAAGACGAGTTTGTCGGAAACGATTGGATTCCATACTCCGTGTCTCAGCCTCTGCATGGCCAAAGGTGGATCAACATCATGCGAAAGGAACGGGGTCAGTTTCCACTGCTCGACGTGGCCTACCTGCCGACTCCGTGTATGCACTGTGATGATGCCGATTGCATAAAAGCGGCGAAAGACAATGCCGTCTATAAGCGAGAAGACGGAATCGTCATCATCGATCCGGCGAAGGCCAAAGGGCAGAAGGCCATCGTTGACTCGTGCCCTTACGGTGTGATCTGGTGGAACGAAGAGCTGGATGTTCCTCAGAAGTGCACTTTCTGTGCCCATCTTCTGGATGAGGGATGGCAGCAACCGAGATGCGTTCAGTCTTGCCCAACGGGTGCGCTGGAATTCTTGCAGGTAGAAGATGGCGAAATGGAGCGCCTCAGCGAGACGCAAGGGTTGGAGGTTGTCCATCCAGAATATGGACTGCAGCCACGCGTGTACTACAGGAACCTGTTCCGCTACGAGAAGAGCTTTGTTGCCGGCAGCGTGGCGCTGGAAGACACCGACGAGTGTGCCGAGGGCGCGAAGGTCACTCTGACCAATGACTCCGGGCAGGTCATCGGCACGGCGATGACCAACAACTACGGCGATTTCAAGATCGATGGCCTCGAGAAAGACGGCAAGTACAGTCTGGAGATAGAGTACGCCGGATACAAGAAGCAGGAGCTAGCTGTGAGCTTGGTGGATAGTAGAAACGTCGGCGTGGTCTTCCTCTAGATGACCGCCCGGTCACGACAGAAGAGGGTGGCCACGCCTGATGGCGCCGGCAGAGAGGATGGCCCCACAGGAACGACCAAACATGGATAAGCTCATTATTACCTCAGCTCTCACCGGTGCGATCACGGTTCCCACGCAGACCCCACACTTGCCCTACACGATCGAGGGCATCGCCAACGATGGAATCGCTTGCGCCACGGCAGGCTCTGCATCGATCCACATCCACGCGCGCAATCCCGAGAATGGACAGCCTTCTTCAGACCCAGAAATCGTCGGTGAGATTGCGGCCCTCATCAAGGAGGGTTGTGACGCCATCGTCTGCATCACGACCGGCGGCGGTATGGGTATGACGCCTCAAGAGCGATTGAGGGGAGCCGCCGCGTGCCATCCCGAACTGGCTACCTTCAACCTGGGTTCGATGAATTTTTCCATGCACCCAGTCGCGCGTCGCTACAAACCGGAGGATTGGCAGCACGATTGGGAACCAGGATACGTTGAAGGCACCAAAGACTTCATCTTCCGTAACACCTTTGGCGATATGGAGGTTTTCGCCAAGACAATGGAAGAGAATAACGTCAAACCCGAATTCGAGGCTTATGACGTGGGTCACCTCTACAATCTGGAATTCCTGGTGAACGATGGCCTCGTCAAGCCCCCCTTCTGGGTTCAGTTTGTGCTTGGGGTCTTGGGCGGCCTGGCTGCGACTCCCGACGACCTGATTACGATGAAGCGAACAGCCGACCGCCTGCTTGGCCCGGAAAACTATCGCTGGTCGGTGATTGGTGTAGGGTACCCGCAAGAGTTCCATATGGCCGCCATGGCAATTATGCTGGGCGGGCATGTACGCGTTGGGCTGGAAGACAACATCTTCGTTCGCCGGAAAGTCCTGGGGACCAACGTCGATCTGGTCGAGAAGGTCAAGCGGATTGCCGCCGAGTTCGAGCGGGAGATTGCCTCTCCGGATGAAGCGCGAGAGATGCTCGGCCTCAAGGGCCGCGATGCAGTGAACTTCTAGTACGGCGGATTTCCCAAATCATGTAACGCGGGAGGGACTGTGAGACCAACAACGACGACCGGGGATTTGCCTGCAATGACCCTGTTGGTCCAGCTGTTGGACAAGTCCGCTGCCGGGCACGCCCATCTGTGTCCCCGGCAGGTGCTTGGCGTTCGCATGGGCCTGCTCGCGGGGCGGTTGCTCGGCCTAGAAGTGCCCAACGTCGACAGGCGCCTCCTTGCTCTCATTGAAACGGACGGCTGCGCCGCAGACGGGGTGTCTGCGGCGACCGGTTGCACGGTCGGCAATCGCAGACTGCGCGTTCTGGACTATGGCAAGGTTGCTGCCACCTTCGTGGACAGAGGAAACGACAAGGCGATCCGCATCGTGCCTCGGAAGGACGTGCGTGCGCTGGCTCAAAGGCAGGTGCCTGACGCAAGAAGCAGGTGGCATGCTCAGTTGAAGGCCTATCAGATAACGCCAGACTCGGATTTGCTGGTGGCCCAAGAGGTCACCCTCACGATCTCCCTCGAACAACTGCTGAGCAAGCCCGGCTGCATGGTCCGCTGCGAAACATGTGGTGAAGAGATCATCAATGAGCGCGAAGTCTTCATGGAAGGGGCCATGCTGTGCCGGCCATGTGCGGGTCAGAGTTACTATCTGATGCCCTGGCAAGCCAGCGTGCAAACTCTGGGAAACCGGGAGCTAGAGGTCAAGAGCCTACCCGAAGACCGATTCTCTCACTGACTGACGAAGGGTTGGGCTTCTCGTCTGTTCTCTGTCGACGCGTTTTCGAGTGACAGCGCAGCCTCTGCGCCCAACTCGGGAGGTCATACTCCATGAACGACCTAGCCACACTGATACTACGCATCGCGGTGGGAATCATCCTATTCGCCCACGGCTTACACAAATTCCAGAAATGGGAGGAACTCAACAGGATCTGGCGGTATGACTACGGTCTGCCACCGGGATCCGTTGGCCTGGCAGGCGTTGTTCAGATCGTGGGCGGCGTGACAATCACCCTGGGGGTCCTCTCGCCATACGTTGCACCGATTCAGGTCTTCGTCATGCTGGTGGCGACGTGGGTCGCCATATGGAAGCACCGTGAACCGTTTCGCAGTACGCCCCATGGAAAGGGATGGGATGTCAACTTCTTGCTGATTGTGGCGCTTCTTGCGCTGATCTTGCTCGGAGATGGGGAGTGGTCCTTGGTTCAGTGGATGATGTAGGGTCGTGGAATCCCGCTCCGCCCCGTCAAGGAATGCGGATGCCTGACGCCCATTCTTGGCGGCATCACCGAGCGACGCGCGGACCCCCTTCGTTGACGTTACCCAGGTGCCGTTGGTTTATCTCGCCCCGGAGGGCAAGATGAGCGATCACCTTGAGCTGATCCACACCGAAGAGAACGATCCCGCCTACAACATGCCGTACACGCCTGCCATCAAGGTACGATCTGGGCATACGGTCTACGTTGCCGGAGTCACAGCCGCGCCCGTCTATCATCATCATCCTCACATCAAGTCCGATTTTGAGCAGATTCCCCCGCATGCCGGGGAGCAGACTCGGATGGCTATGGAGAACCTGCGACGAGTTCTGCAGGCCGCCGGCGGAAGCCTGGCCGACATCGTCCAGCTTTTCAGGTTTGTCCGCGATATCGACACGAATCAGGACGCCATCAACAAAGTCATGGCCGAGTATATGGGCGGACACCGGGCGACGAGCACGACGGTTGAGGTCGCCCGGCTTGCGACAGACGATCGATTGGTGGTTGAACTGACTGCGATAGCTGTCGTGCCGGAATGATGATCGCCTTGCTTCAGGCCTCGGCGAAGCGGACTACCTTGGACCCAGTTCGCCAGATGATGGACCACGAGCTCCACTCGCCCTCCCCTGCCTTACCATGCTCGTGGGGGGCCTATGAACGAAAGGCGCCTCATTGAGCAGCCTGAGACGCTTCTGCTCCCGTATGGTCAAACGTCACCTCTTTGCTCATGAGGTGACATTTTCACTGAACCAATGGACCCTGACATTTTCATTGGACTATAGCACTGCAGGAAATGCCGGTTGACTCGCGGAGAAATTTGCCCTACGATAGCCGTGATCATACCACTCGACCACCATACCACCCGACCCCTTCGCCGGCGGGGTGAAGCGTGTATACGCCGATACAGTCCTCCAGGCTGTACGAGCAGATCGTTGAGCAGATCGAAGCCCGGGTATTGAGCGGCGAGCTCAAGCTGGGTGATCAGTTGCCCCCTGAACGCGAACTGGCTGAGCAATTCGGCGTCAGCCGCACGGCCGTCCGCGAAGCCATCAAGGCCTTGCGCGAGAAGGGCTTGGTGGAAGTGCGGCCGGGAAGAGGCACGTTCGCCACTGACGGCGCTTCCCGGGCGATGCGCCATTCTCTGGGCCGCATCCTACTCTTCAGCCAAGGCAAGGATGCGGAAGACCTGGTGGTCGTGCGCGAGCTCCTCGAACCAGAGATCGCCTCCCTGGCCGCGCTGCGCGCCGACGAAGAGCAATTGGAGGCGATGCGCAAAGCCGTCGAAGCCATGGATGCTGCGATGGACTCGCCCGAGCAGTTCATCGAAGCAGACCTCGATTTCCATCTGGCGCTTGCCGAAGGCACCGGCAATGCCTTGATCCCATTCCTGATCGATCCCGTCGTCGACCTCTTGCGCGAGCAGCGAACCCGGATCTTCAATGTCCGAGGCGGCCCCGCCCGCGGTCAGAAGCATCACAAGCGGATCCTCGAAGCCGTCGCCCGCCACGATCCGGAGGCGGCCCGCCAGGCCATGCGGGACCATCTCAAGCAAGTCCGCAAAGACAGCGCCGCCTCGAAGGACGGCGGCTGAGGCAGGGGTAATCAGGTGGCCAACCTGGGATACGTGGGACTGGGAGTCATGGGCGGGCGGATGGCCAAGCGCCTGCTGGATGCAGGTCACACTGTAGTCGGCCACAACCGGACTCGATCCAAGGCCCAATGGCTGATTGAAGGCGGGATGCGCTGGGCCGGCTCGCCCCGCGAGGTCGCCGAGAAGGGCGACGTCGTTTTCAGTATGGTGACCAACACGGCCGCGGTCAACGCTATCACCTCCGGCAGCGAAGGGATCCTCGAAGGTCTCACGCCGGGGAAGATCTACATCGACATGAGCACGACCAGTCCGGTCAACAGTCGCGAGCTGGCGAAGAAAGTCGCCGAGAGGGGCGCACGCATGCTCGACGCACCGGTGTCAGGCAGCGTGTCCACCCTGGAAGAGGGCAAGCTGTCGATCATGGTCGGCGGCGAAAGACAGACTTTCGAGGCCGTGCTTCCCATCCTGCAAGATATCGGGCCTAAGGTGACCCACGTCGGGGAGAACGGGCTCGCCGTGGCCATGAAGATCGCCACAAACCTGAGCCTGGCGGTGCAAATGCTGGCCTTCAGTGAAGGCGTCCTTCTGGCCGAGAAGAGTGGTATCAAACGCGAGACTGCCGTTGAGGTTCTCCTCAACAGCGTCATTGCTTCTCCCATGGTCAAGTACCGCGGGCCCTTTGTCCTGGGAATGCCGGAAGAGGCCTGGTTCGATGTCAACATGATGCAGAAGGACATGCAGCTCGCCCTCGAGATGGGGCGCTCGCTGGATGTACCGCTGCCGACAACGGCCGTCACCAACGAGTTCTTGACTGCGGCGCGTGGCATGGGACTAGCGAAACAGGACTTCGCCGTCCTGTTCCGCGTGCTGGCTTCGCTGTCGGGCGTTGAGAATTGATCGCGCCCGGTCAACCGTCTTCAATGCTGGAGCTACGTAGGGTTAGTCAGCAACGTGCCCTCGTTCATCGGGCACGAAGCTGAGGAAGCGTCATGGCCGAATCCGATCTGAAGCCGGCTGTGCATGAGGCACCGGAACTCGCCGATGTGGGCATCGAACAGTGGCTGCAGATGTATCAACAGATGTTCCGCATCCGGTCCTTCGAAGAGCAGGTCAACCAACTCTATCTCACGGCCAAGATGCCCGGGCTGGCGCATCTGTATATCGGGCAGGAGGCCGTCGCCGTGGGCGTTTGCGAGGCGCTGCGGCGGGACGACTATATCACCAGCACCCATCGCGGTCACGGACACTGCATCGCCAAAGGCGCCTCAACCGACCGCATGTACGCCGAGCTGTTGGGCAAAGCGCCGGGGTACTGCGGCGGCAAGGGCGGGTCGATGCACATCGCCGATCAGGAAACCGGCAATCTGGGCGCCAATGCCATCGTCGGCGGGAGCGCCGGAATAGCCACCGGCGCCGCCTTGTCGGCCAAGTTGCGCGGGTCGAACCAGGTGGTGGCATGCTTCTTTGGCGAGGGTGCACTAGGGCAGGGCCTGCTGTACGAGGTCATGAACATGGCTTCCCTCTGGCGCCTGCCCGTGCTCTACGTCTGCGAGAACAACCTGTACAACGAGTACACCCGCTATCAGGAGACAACGGCCGGGACGCTGGCAGATCGGCCTCAGGCATTCGGCGTCCTCACGGAGCGAGTCGACGGCCAGGACGTTCGACAGGTCTACGCTGCGGCCGGCCGTCTCGTCGCCCGCGCCCGGCGCGGCGAGGGGCCGGCATTCCTCCTGTGTGACACCTATCGCTTCCTCGGCCATCATGTGGGTGATATCGATCGGACCTATTACCGCAGCAGAGAAGAGGAGCAGACCTGGCGGGCGGAGAAGGATCCATTGAAGCTGATGGCCTCCTGGTTGCTCGATGGTGGTCAGGCGGACCAGACAATCCTGGCTCAGATCGAGACCGATGTCCGGGGAGAGATCGGATCCGCCGTGCAATTCGCCCTGGCTGCCCCATATCCGGACCAACGCGAAGTGGATCAGCAGGTCTATGCCTGAAGTCGGCCAGGCCGTCGGTGTCCGTGAACTCACCCTGGCACAGGCGATTAATGAGGCCTTGGCTGAGGAGATGCGTCGCGACCCGCGTGTCTTCATCATCGGCGAAGACGTGGCCGAAGCGGGCACGCCGTTCAAGGTCCTCAAGGGGCTGGTGGAAGAATTCGGCCCGGAAAGGGTGATCGACTCACCGATTTCCGAGGCAGGGATCACCGGCATCGGGCTCGGCGCGGCCATGACGGGCATGCACCCGGTCGTCGACATCATGTTCGGAGACTTCCTTACACTGGCCATGGATCAATTGGTCAACCAGGCGGCGAAGGTGCACTACATGTCGGGGGGAAAGCTCAAGGCCCCCATGGTCATCCGCACGACGCTGGGCGCGACCCGCCGCTCCGCCGCCCAGCACAGCCAGAGCCTTCACGCCTGGCTCAGCCACGTCCCCGGTTTGAAAGTGGCCTTGCCGGCCACGCCCTACGATGCGAAGGGTCTGCTCAAGACGGCCATCCGCGACGAAAACCCGGTCGTGTTCTTCGAAGACAAGCTCATGTACCAGCAGAAGGGCCCGGTGCCGGTCGAGGAGTACACCCTCCCCTTCGGCGTGGCAGATATCAAACGCCAAGGCTCCGACATCACGCTGGTGGCGACGAGCAGCATGGTGTACGTCGCCCTGGAGGCGGCGGAGCTGCTGGCCGAAGATGCCATCAGCGCCGAGGTCATCGACCCGCGGACGACCTTCCCTCTAGACAAGGCAACGCTGATCGCCTCGGCCAAAAAGACCAGCCGGGCCCTGGTGATCGATGAGGGTTATGAGCGTTACGGTGTGACGGCGGAGATCGCTTCGGTGATCGCCGAAGGCGCGTTTTATTCGTTGGACGCACCGGTGAAGCGGATGGGTGCCATGGACGTGCCCATTCCCTTCTCGCCGGCGCTGGAAGACCTAACCGTGGCCACGCCCCACACGGTGGCCGCGGCGGCCAGGGCCCTGTGCGGCAAGGCCTGATAAGGAAGAACAAGATGGGACTCAAGACGTACGGCCTGATGGGTGTCGACTGGGAGGAACGGGTCAACTTCGACCGCCTCAGGCTAGAGCGCCTGACGCGGATCAAGAACCTGTTGAAGGAGTCCGAGCTCGGCGCTCTGCTGTGTTTCGACATGGTCAACGTGCGCTACATCACCGCCACCCATATCGGCACCTGGGCGATGGACAAGGTGGCCCGTTTTTGTCTGCTCCCGCAGGACGATGAGCCGATCAACTGGGACTTCGGGTCAGCGGCGCGCCACCACACGCTCTACTGCCCCTGGCTGAGCGACGGCCGATCGCGGGCCGGCATCTCGACCTTGCGCGGCGCGATGTCACCCGAGGCCGGCCGGGCGGAAGCGGTGGCCCACAAGATCAAGGTTGAGCTCCAGGAGCGAGGTCTCGAGAATGAGCCACTGGGGGTGGACATCGTCGAGCCCCCGGTCCTTTTTGCCCTCCAGGCCGAAGGGATCAAGGTCGTCGACGGACAACAGCTGATGCAGCAAGCCCGGATCATCAAGACCCAGGACGAGATCACCCTTCTCAACACAGCCTGCATGATGGTCGATGCAGCCTATGAGGAACTCTACCGCGCCTTGCGGCCGGGCATGCGCGAGAACGAGTGCGTCGGATTGGTGAACAAGGTTCTCTACGACCTGGGCTCGGAGCACGTAGAAGGGGTCAACGCCATCTCCGGCGAACGCTGCAACCCCCACCCGCATGTCTACACTGACCGGGCCTTGCGCCCCGGCGATCCGGCCTATTTCGATATCCTCCACAGCTACATGGGTTACCGCACCTGCTACTACCGGACGTTCTTCATTGGAAGTGCCAGCCTGGCCCAGGTCGACGCTTACAAGCGCTGTCGGGATTACTTGGATGCGGCGATCGAAATGATCCGCCCCGGCGTCACCACGGCCGAGGTTGTCCGGATCTGGCCCAGAGCCGAGGAGTTCGGGTTCCCCGACGAAGAAGCCGCCTTCGCTCTGCAGTATGGCCACGGCGTTGGGCTGTCCATCTGGGAGAAGCCCGTGTTCAGCCGTCTGGTTTCGCTCGACCACCCTGAGGTTATCCGAGAGGGAATGGTGTTCGCCCTCGAGACCTTCTGGCCGGCGGCCGACGGCTGGTCGGCAGCGCGCATCGAGGAGCAATTGGTGGTCACCGGCGACGGGTGTGAAGTGATCACGCGCTTCCCCGCCGAAGAGGCGATGGTCGCAGGCACGGCATACTACACCACCACGGGGCCGCTGCCCAGGATCCGTGAGTCGCAATCCAACAAGAACAACGCCGGTGCGCTGGATCGAATCGGGGCAGTGGTCCAGAGCGCCAGGGGTGAGGGCGCGCGAGTCGGGATCTGACGATGACCGGAGATCGATCGCAGGTGGGCGCCCTTGGGATGGTTCCACGGGAGGCGAAAGCTGGCGACTGAGATCATCATGCCCGCCCTCGGTATGGCGCAAGAGACGGGGAAGATCCTGCGTTGGCTCAAAGCCGAAGGGGAGATGCTGCGCGCCGGCGAACCGGTCATGGAGATCGAAACCGACAAAGCCGTCCTCGAAATCGAGGCCCCGGCCTCCGGCATTCTGAGCCATGTCACGGCCGGTGAGGGCGATGAAGTTCCGGTCGGCCAGCCGGTAGCGCTCATCCTGGCTGAGGGCGAGACGGCACCCGAGCCTGCGCCCGTGTCTGCTGCGCCGACGGCGTCGAGGAAGACGGCAGCGGTCGGGAAGGGATCGGTGGCTGCCAGCCCGGTGGCGGCCAGGATCGCCGCCAAGCATCATCTCGATTTGACCAGGGTCAAGCCGAAAGGAGGCCGGATCAAGAAGGATGATGTCCTGGAGTTCCTGGCATCCGCCGGTGCAGCCGTCCCCGGAGGACGGGTCAGAGCCTCGCCCAAGGCGCGACGTCTTGCCGCCCAACGCGGGGTGGATCTAGCGGCGCTGGCGGGCAGCGGCCCGGCCGGGGCTGTGCTGACTGCCGACCTCCCCGCCATGGCGACGGCGTCCGAGGAGGGGATCCCGACGCGTGAGGCAATGAGCAACACCTGGCGGCTGATGGCTGAGAGGGTGACTCAGTCGTGGACGCAAGTCCCTCACTTCTACCTGCTGCGCGAGCTGCGCGCTGACGGTCTGATGGAATGGCTCGACGAGGCCCGGCAAGGCGCGCAGGTCAAGGTGACGTTCACCGACCTGCTAGTCCATCTGGTCGCCGCATCCTTGAAGGTGCATCCGAACGTCAACTCTGCCTGGCAGGGCGGCTCGATCGTGCGTCAGGCGGAGATCAACATCGGCTTGGCGATGGCCGTAGCTGACGGCCTGGTGGTACCGGTGATTCATCGGGCGGACACGCTCGGCTTGGAGGAGATAGCCGACCGACGGATCCAACTGATCGACCGGGCCAACGCCGGTCGGCTGCACCTGGACGATATCCAGGGTGGGTCGTTCACGATCAGCAACCTCGGGATGTATGGGGTGGACGCCTTCAATGCCATCCTCAATGCCTCCCAGGCGGCGATCCTGGCCGTGGGCAAGATCGCAGACCGGGTGGTCGCGGTGGGAGAGAAACCAGAGGTCCACCCGACGGTCTTCCTGAGCCTGACTTGTGATCACCGCCTTGTGGACGGTGCGCGCGGCGCGCAATTCCTGCAGACGGTGGCAGAGCGCATCGAACGCCCGCCGGCATTGGCTGGATGATTCCCAAGAGGAGTTGCGCATGTCGGCAATAGAGCGATTGCGAGAAGCTGCGACCCGTTCGGCCAAGGCCGGATCAGGATCATCGTCGACCCTCGGGGAGTTTGGGATTCTGGTCGACGGCCGGTGGGTGGAGACCGGTGAGGCGATCGAGGTCCACAGCCCGTATGATGATTCCCTGGTGGCTGTCGTCCATCGCGCCGGCCCCCAGGATATCGAAACTGCGATCAGCCGGGCGGTGGAGGCTTTCGAGGAGACCCGACGGATGCCTGCCTGGCGCCGAGCGGGCGTGCTTGAATCCATCAGCCAGGGCATCGCCACGCGACGGGAGGCGTTTGCCCGGACGATTGCACTTGAAGCCGGCAAGCCGATTCGTACGGCGCGCGCCGAGGTGGATCGCGCCATCTTCACCTTCAAGGTAGCCGCCGAAGAGTCCAAGCGTATTGGCGGGGAGATCGTCTCGCTGGATTGGCTCCCCGGCATGGAAGGTCGCGTCGGTCAGATCTG
>Ga0209324_10002506_pt1 | contig 12635 bp, 9 predicted proteins | sample Rifsed19ft3_FD_184015 | JGI IMG/M metagenome (GOLD analysis project Ga0209324, IMG submission 184015) | Soil microbial communities from Rifle, Colorado, USA - sediment 19ft 3 (version 2) | ecosystem: Environmental > Terrestrial > Deep subsurface > Rock core/Sediment | place: Rifle, Colorado...
GAATAGTCCTTTCTCAGTGGATGACCTTCCCAATCATCTGGAAGAAGGATGCGTTTAAGATTTGGATGACCAATAAACTCGACCCCAAAGAGGTCATAGACCTCACGCTCATGCCAGTCAGCACCCTTATATATTGGGGCTAATGATGGCACCTTAGGATTTGAAGTATCCAGGCTAACCTTCCAGATATTTTCTTCATTCTTCTCGAATGAACGAACTGCATACACTAGATCGAGCGTAGTGCTATAATCCACTGCAGTGATATAGCTCAAGTAATCAAAGCCGCTTTCCTTGAGATTAAGTGCATGTTGTGTAAGTTGATCTGGCATCAGATAGATTCCTGTCTTAGACAAATCTACTAATTTTTTAGGTACTGGTTTTGTGGTTTCTTGTCTGATTCTATTAGCTATATTTAGATGTGGTGTTAACTTACCTTCAGAAATGATTTTTTGAAGCTGGATTATGCCGTCCATAAAAGCCTCGGGTGTAGGTGGACATCCTGCAACATATACATCCACCGGAATAACCCAATCAACACCTGGAACAACACTGTATATATGACGATAGTGGTCCCCCGAAATAGCGCAGCTCCCTGCAGCTATTACCCATTTTGGGAAAGGCATTTGGTCATAGAGCTTTTTAATGCGCTCTGCCATCTTCACTGTAACAGTTCCTGCGATTATCATTAAATCAGATTGCCTTGGCGATGCCCTTGTAACCACTCCAAAGCGGTCAAGGTCAAATCTAGAGGCAAAGGTCGCCATCATTTCAATAGCACAGCAGGCAAGACCGAATGTAAGTGGCCAGAGGCTTGATTTTTCCGCCCATGAAAATAGTTTTTTTGTAGAGGTAAGAAATAGGTTTGCACCGGGAAGACGAATAAGTTCTCCAAGTGCTTCCAGTCCTAATTTAGGTTTGTTTTCATCTACTGGCGTTCCCACCTTAAGTCCCCCTTTTTAAAGGCATAAAACCATCCAAGAAAGAGAATTGAAAGAAAAATAAGCATCTCTATAAAAGCTAGTAGACCAAGTTTTGACAGGGAAAGGATCCAAGGAAATAGAAAGGCAGCCTCAACGTCGAAAAGGACAAAAATTAGGGCAATTAAATAAAAAGATACAGGAAAGCGAATCCGTGCGTCACCAACTGGGTCTTCTCCGCATTCATAGGTCGCAACCTTCACCGGATTAACATTTGGGTCAATGTATCGAACTAGCTTAGATAAAATTAGGGTTCCAACTGCAAATAAGAGCACTAGACAAAAGAATATGAGAAGATTTATATAAGAAAGCAATATACTACTCCTAATTTATATAGAGAATCAGCTTTTAGACGTTACTTATTAAGGTAACACACTTCTTCGCAAAAGCAAAAAGAGTGGTTATGGATTTACAAACCGCCGAATTGCCTGTTAAGAAGAACCTGATAATAATAATCTACAAGTTTTTCAAGCACTGAAAGAAAAATTTCTACAACCTTGTTTTGTCCTTCTTTGCTTCTAAGAAAATCAACCCTTTTTTTATCAAGGCCTTCTTTCTGTAAATACTCATCAACACCCTCTATAAACGATTGCTCAAGAAGCCTATCCCTGTCTCTAAGAAGCGCTTCGATTATCGCCTCGTCTTGAACATCAAAGTCTCTCCTTTTTAATAGGTACTGCTTTAATACTCCTTTTGCTTCATCTAATGAAAGCTCAGGATAGTTACTTACCATTTTCTCATAGGCGTTAAATAAAACATCAATGTTCATGTTAATCTCTCTCATTTAGTAATATACCCAAAATAACCATATGTATATTTTATAGAACCTGCATTTAATATTGACTACTACTCTTGTCTATATAAAAATTGTTGTAACAACTCCCGAGGAGGTAAAATATGACAAATACAAGGATTGCGTATGGTGATGAGTTTATTTCTGCAAGACTCCCAGAGAGGACCCAAATTCTAGAACCGCCATCTCCTCTTCCACTACTAAAAAATCTAGAGCAGGCCATTCGAGATGCGCTTTATTCCCCTATCGCTCATGATCCAATCTCAAAGTTAGTAGGTCCCAAATCGAAGGTCACCATTGCTTTTGATGATCCTGTCATACCTCAAGTACCTATGAAGAAGCCTGATTTTAGAGAAATGGCTATTACAATTCTTCTTGAAGAATTAGAAAAGGCTGGAGTAAAAAGAAGTAATATTAAGCTTATTTGTGCTAATGCACTTCACCGTAAGTTTACAAACGGAGAACTGTCAACGATTTTAGGCTCTAAAATTACCTTAGGATTTGGACCCAGCCATCTCTACTGCCATGATGCTGAAGACAAAGATAATCTTGTACTGACTGGCGAAACGGAGCGGGGTTTTGAGGTTGAGGTAAATAAAGCTGTTATGGAGTCAGATCAGGTTTTCTATATAAATATTACGAGTCTTCCTTTTCATGGCGGATGGAAATCTATTGTAGTAGGGCTAAGCAGCTTTCGCAGCATTCGCCAGCATCATAGACCATTTCGAGGAGCAAGCGGCAAGTCTGTAATGGATGCCAAGCGCTCATCTTTTCAGAAGCTTATCTGGGAAATGGGTGCAGTTGTTGAAAGAGAGTTAACTATAAATGGAAGGCGAATTTTTACTATTGAATCCGTTTTAAACACTACTCAGCCACAAGAACTAATAGCAGTATTTGCGGGGAATATTTCGGATGTGCATGAAAAAACGCTCGAGCTACTCTACAGGCAGCAGGTGATTTCCCTTTCCAAGCAGACGGACGTAGCTATATATGGTATTCCTAACCAGTCTTATTATGCAAACCTTTCTAAAATCAACCCTATTTTAGTTAGGAACCAGGCCCTTTCATATGCATTTGGACTCTACCATAATAAACCCCTTATTCGTGAGGGCGGGATCGCTATCTTTGTAAATCCCTGCTTAGCAGAGTTTAATGAGATGAACCACCCATCATATGTGGAGTTTTTCAATCGAGTTCTTCCACACACACAGGATCCATATGATATATGGGACTTCTACGCAGAGGATTTTGCGCACAGGCCTGAGTATGTACATAAGTATCGCTACGCCTATGGATTTCACGGGGTCCATCCACTTATACTCTGGGGTCAGGGAGCGTTTCCACTTCGTCACCTGGGCAGGGTTTTTCTTGCCGGGGCAAAAGACTTCGAGACCGCAAGACGTATAGGTTTTGAGCCTTTTAAAACCTTAGATGAGGCAATTGCTGAAGCGGAAGCAAGCCTTGGAAAGGATTGTGCTGTAACATACCACCACTCTCCTCCGGCTTTTATTACTTCTGTAGAGTTATAGAGGGCTTGAGAAATAAAGGAAAATTTATTTCAATCTGGAGGCATTCCCCAGGGGATACGAGGGAGACGAGCCTCTTTGGATTTTCTTCTCTATTTTGGCAATCATCTTTTCTGCCATTTCTTTATTTAGATACCAATCAGGGTAAACAGAGGGGTTTTTCTCTTCTATAACTTCTTTAAGTATCTTTTTTGCATCCTCGTATTTCTTCTGTTTCATGAGAGTTTTTGCAAGGTATATTTTTAAGATTGTAAGGTTTGGGTCAAGCCTCATAGCTCTTCTCAAATATATTTCGGAGATATAAAGATCACCTCCCAAGAAACCAGGAAGGCTGTAATACAAAAGACCAGTCATGCCCAAACCATAGATATGGTCCGGGTCTAACTCGAGTATTAGTTCTAACTCTCTTCTTATCTCAGGCAGCAAAAAAAGAGACCTTAAAACCCCGTATGCTTCTCCCCAGGAGCCTAAGTTAGCTGCATAGAAAAAATGTGCGTCTGGGTTATTGGGCGAAAGTTCTATTGCATTTTTTGCCACATCCATACCATTCTTAAACACTCTTATTCTTTCCTCATCATTTGGGGCTTTTGCATATCCATATGTGAGCCAGACCCTTGAGAGGAAAATCATTGCCTGTAAATTCTTTGGATCCACCTCTAGAATCTGATCGAGGATTTTTATTGACCTATCCAAGTTCATAGAATCCTTATAGTAATCAAAGTAAATCGTCTTTCCCTCTTCGAGCTTAGTATTAATCTCTTCTTTTGTTAAAGAGGTGTAATTTTCAATATATTCGTCAGCTATTATTGGAGTTAAGAAAGGAGAAAAGTTAAATGTTAAAAAGGTTAGAAAAATTATAATATATTTCATTCAATTGAAATAAATATGGACGAAGCCAACACCGTTTAGGCTTTCAGATTATGATATTGAATCTCTTCTAAAATTGCAACAACAAGATTTATAGCTTCTTCAATATCTTTTTTATAAGCTAGACAACTCGGGGTGTGAAGATAACGAACAGGAACAGAAACTACCGTCGCTCTGCTCCCTTTGCCAGTAACCTGCAACGCAGTAGCGTTTGTGCTGCCTGCCTTTTTGACTGTTATTTGATATTGGATATCACGCTTTTCTGCGAGTTCTATTATGAATTGGCTTAAAGCTCGATCGGCAACTAGATATTTATCTGTGAATCTTATTTCTGGCCCTTTACCAACCTTGGCTAGGGTTTTATGTTCTGGAATACCAGGAAGATCGTTAGAAACTGTGCCTTCAAGGGCGATGACAAAATCGGGCTCATATGCGGGGACGATAACATTTGCTCCTCTAAGTCCTACTTCCTCCTGAACGGTGGCAGAAACATAAAGATCGCAATTTATTTTGGGTTTTCGTTTAAGTGCTTCTAGTATAACAAAGAGACCTACTCTGTCATCTATGGCCTTAGAGATTATAGCGTCTTCAGTTTCTATAAAAGGTGAAAAATATGAGACTACATCTCCAACCTTTACTAAGCTTGAAACCTTTTCAGGTGCGAGTCCGAGATCAATAATACATTCCTCAACCTCTGGCGCCTCCTTTTCATGCTCTTTATTTACAATATGTGGTGGTAAGGCGGCGACCATTCCTACAAGTGGTTTTTTACCCCACACAACTACTCTTTGACCATAAAAAACCCGGGGGTCAATCCCGCCAAGAGGAATTACTCTTATAAATCCCCTCTGGTCTATGTGCTTAACCATAAAGCCTACTTCATCCATATGAGCATCTAAAAGAAGCCTTGGACCATCACCTGGAATGTGGGCGATAACGTTGCCGAGGGCGTCTATTTTAATTTCTTCCGTATTCTCTTTAAGATTAGAAATTACGATTTCCTTAACAGGCTCTTCAGCTCCAGGTAGTCCTGGCACCTCGCAAAGTTGTTTTAGAAGCTTTATTTCCATAATAAATTTTGATTATATACTAACAAAGAAAGGTTTGCTAATATCATAGGAATTGATTTACAGTTCAATATTAGCGGATTTTTTGGAAATGATACCTTTCAGGTCTAAAGGTGAAGATATGAAAAGAACTCTCAAAGACATTCAACCAATTCTTAAGGCGGCAAAAGAGAGACTTCAGAAAATTTATGGAGACAGGCTAAAGCAGACTATTTTATATGGTTCCTATGCTCGAGGGGAGGCCGATGATGGCTCGGATATTGACCTTATTATTGTTTTGGAGAATGTAATTGACCCAGTCTCTGAATTAGAAAAGTGCTCAAAGGAAATTCATGAATTAGGGTTTTTATATGATACCGTTGTATCCATAATCCCTATTGATGCAAATCAATATAAGACAAGGAGATTACCGATTATTCTTAACGCCAAGAGGGAAGGCGTTACAATATGAAGAAAGACAATGATATTTTGGAACTTCTAAAGAAGGCAAAGTCTAGTCTTAAAGCAGCAAAGAATTTATTTGAGGATGGATTTTATGATTTTTCTGCAAGCAGGTCTTATTATGCTATGTTTTATGCTACAGAGGCAGTATTGTTGACTGAGAATCTATCTTTCTCTAGACATTCAGCGGTTATCAGTGCTTTTGGAAAAGAGTTTGTTAAAACAAAAATTTTCCCTCAAAAATTTCGTGAATATTTAGTCTCAGCTTTTGATATAAGACAATTAGGTGATTATGGTGCTCCTGGTTCCGTAAGTAAAGGGAAAGCCCAAAACCTGCTAGAACGGACAAAAGAATTTATAGATATGATTAAGGAATATTTAATAAAAGAGGGGTATAGAGTTTGAAGATGGTGGACAATTTAACATGGAGAATATGGACTAGAGGTTTATTAAACCTTTGATATTGGTGATGATGTATGAAAACCATCGAAGAGATAAGAAAAGTCCTTGCAGAGCATAAGGAGGGGTTGTAGGAAAAATTCAAGGTAAAACGACTTGGAATCTTTGGGTCTTATGCAAGAAATGAACAAAGTGAGGATAGTGACTTAGATCTGCTAATTGCATTTGAAGATGAGAAGTCTATCAGAGGCTTTGAATTTATAGGTCGGATGATGGATTTAGAGGAATTTTTGGAAAATATATTAGGGATAAAAGTCCATCTTGCAACCGAAAGGCAAGCAATGAACTCCAATAAGTGGGAATATGTAAAAAAGGATTTAATTAGTGTTTGAAGAATGTAGAAAAACGTAGATGGGTGGTAAGTTTAAATCCACAGGACATAATTGAAAATTTAAGGGTTTGACGCTTTGCCTGTCAAATGGAATTCATTTGATTTTTGAAAACTCTCTTCAAAACCAAGAGACTCTGCGGCTACTAGCAGAGGGCTTTGGAAGACTCCGTCAAAAGTTTTTGTAGACTCTATTGTCAATTCCCCATATCCATATCAGCAAATTCTTTTAGAGAAGAAATAACGATTTCCCTAACAGGCTCTTCAGCCCCAGGAAGCCCCGGCGCCTCACAAAGTTGTTTTAGAAGCTTTATTTTCATAATAAATTTTGATTATATACTAACAAAGATGTGATTACCAATTTAAAATAAATGTTAATATGGACACAATTTTTACTGTTAAAAATGAGGACTTAGCGCGATTAAGCCCCGTTGAGGCAGTGGATTTTTTCCGTGAATTGCTTTGGGCAGAAGCAACATCTCTTGGAATAGGGAAAAACCTTATCAACGTTCCAAGTGCAATTACTGTTGCCGATGGTGGAATAGATGCAGAGATACAAAATGTTCAAATGAGTGGCGGACTGGGAATAATTAAGGAAGGCTCGACTCGTTACCAAATTAAAACTGGTGACTTTTCTATAAGCAAAGACAGTTATATCAAAAGCATCTTGTTTAGAGATAACTCCAACGAACTCAAACCCAAGGTTAAGTCATGTTTAGATATTGACGGAACTTTAGTTATTGTGCTTTTCGGATGGGACAATCCAGAGATTAAAGATAATCAACTCATCAATAAGTTTAAGGAGAAGTTAGCCACTATAGATCAGAAATACAATAACGCAAAGATTGAAATATGGCGGCAAAACAACCTCATTGGTTTCCTTAAACAGTTTCCATCGTTAAAGTTGCGAGTCAACGAACACGATCGGGCAAGATTCCAAACACATCAGAGTTGGTCACAAGAAGACGATATGAGAAAGGAATTTAAGGCTGGAGAAATACAAAAGGATCTTATCTCGAGACTACAAACAGAGTTACGACGAAAAGATGAAGCTGTGCATGTTCGTGTGTGGGGTGAAGCAGGAATTGGCAAGACAAAGCTTGTTTTGGAAGCAACAGGTGTAGAAGATTTACTGTCGCTTGTTATTTACTGTGATTCTGCTAATAAATTTAGAGATAGTGATTTAATGAATGAGATTTTGAAGGATGACAATCAATTCTATGTAATCTTGGTTATTGACGAGTGCGATCCAGACAGCAGGTCGTATATTTGGAATAAGCTTAAACATCGCGGTCCGAGAATCAAACTCATCTCAATCTACAACGAATATGATGATACTGGAGGTAATATTACCTACTGTGATCCCCCGCCGTTAGGTGAAGAACAAATAAGCGGCATAATTCAAGAATACAGTATTCCTAAAGACCAAGCAGATAGATGGTCGGAAATATGTAGTGGATCTCCTAGAGTGGCCCATGTTATAGGTCGGAATTTGAAAAATAATCCGGAGGATTTGTTAAGGTCTCCTGACACAGTGAATGTGTGGGATCGTTACATTGTTGGTGGAGATGATCCAAATAGCCAACAGGTTCAACAAAGACGATTAGTGCTTAGACATATAGCACTTTTCAAACGATTCGGTTATGGACGGCCAGTTTTTGCTGAAGCTCAAGCTATCGCAAAGATTGTTGAGCAGGCAGACTCACAACTTACCTGGGCAAGATTTCAGGAGATCGTTCAAAATCTGAAAGCGCGTAAAATTCTCCAAGGAGAATATACGCTCTATATCACACCAAAAGCACTCCACATTAAACTGTGGGTTGATTGGTGGAATACTTACGGCAACGGATTTCACTTAGATGAATTCTCTAATAACTTATCTGCAATATTACTTGAGTGGTTTTATGAAATGTTTAAATATGCTTCGGAGTCTGAAATCGCGTCTCAGATTGTCAAAGAACTTTTTGGGAAAGACGGTCCCTTCCAAGATAATTATTATTTAAAGACACGATTAGGTGCGCATTTTTTTTTAGCCCTCACTGAAGCTGAACCAAAATCAGCTTTGGAATGCCTCAAAGAAACAATTGGAACCTGGACTAAAAAAGAACTATTAGAATTTAAAACTGGCCGTAGAGAAGTTGTTCAGGCACTTGAGATGATCGCGATATGGAAGGAGCTATTTTCAGATGCAGCGAGTTTACTTCTTATGCTTGGTGAGGCGGAAAACGAAACCTATGCAAATAATGCAAGTGGCGTTTTTGTAGAACTTTTTTCCCCAGGATTCGGGCAAGTTGCTCCTACAGAAGCTTCACTACAAGAACGATTTCCAATTCTTAAAGAAGCCTTGGGATCAATCTCCCAAGAGCGACGAGCACTCGCTTTGCAAGCTTGTGATCAGGCATTAGAGTCAGAACATTTTGTCCGCATGATTGGTTTTAGCCAACAAGGATTAAGGAAGGAGCCTCAGCTGTGGATGCCAACGACATATGGAGAATTATATGATTCTTACCGTCGAGTATGGAAACTACTATATGAGGAATTAGACAGTTTGTCAGAAGATGAACGGCAACAAGTCGTAAATATTCTCCTTAAGCGTGCTCGTGGCTTAGGAAGAATTCCGAATTTAGCAGATATGTTTATTGATACTATAAGTGAATTAGTACAAAAGTCGTATGTGGACAAAAAGAAAGTACTTGCTGAGGTAAGCCGTATTCTACATTATGACGGTAAACTATTGCCACAGCAAATACGACAGCGTTGGGAACAACTTAGAAATGATATGATTGGTAGTGATTTTTCGTCACTTATGAAGCGGTATGTTGGTATGGATCTTTTGGAAGATAAATTTGACGAACATGGAAAGTATGTTGATCAAACACTACCAGAAATCGAAAAATTAGCACAGCAAGCAGTTGATAATAATGACCTCTTGCAACCGGAATTAGAATGGCTGGTGACAACGGACGCACAGAATGGTTACCGTTTTGGATACGAACTGGGAAAGAAAGATAAAGATTTTTCCCTCTTGACGGAGCTTCTCGAAGTACAGCAAAATACGACTGTGAATGCAAGTGCATACTTCCTTGGTGGATATTATCGGGCACTCTTTGAGAGAGATCAGCAAAGATGGGAAAAACAATTGGATGCTCTTGCTGAGGATAAAAAACTCAGCTTCTGGGTTCCTGAATTAACTTGGCGGTCAGGTATTTCCGATCAGGCGGTGTTGCGTATACTTGCACTTGCAGAAAAACGTATAATCGGCGTTGAGCACTTTCGGATGTTTTGTTTTGGAGGTGTTGTTTCAAACTCATCTGAAGATGTATTTAAAAAGTGGATTGAGTTTTTACTCTCTCATTCAGACGTTTCCGCAGTCTCTATCGCATTGGATTTATACAATTTTTACTATATTCGTAAAGAATCCAAATATATATTGCCAGAAGAATTAACTCTGAGACTGTTGACTCACTACTCACTATTTCAGAGATCCGAAATAGGCAGACGCGATCAAATGGATGATTATCATTGGGCAGAGATTGGGAAAGCGTTTATAAGATTTTATCCTAAAAGGAGTTTAGAGCTTGCTGATAAAATGCTAGAACATTTTGGAGAGGAAGGTACTATTCTTTATAGTTTTTACTCTCAAACCCAAGCTGTACTTAACGAAATTACTCGGCAGTATCCTCAAGAGTTATGGAAGCGAATTATAAAATACTTGGGACCGCCGATAGACTCACGGGCATTCTATATACGTCAATGGCTCCGGAGCATGGATGTTTTTAACAAAGAAAAAGAAGGTGCGTTATCTATTATCCCTCCGGAAGAAATTTGGAAATGGGTTGATGAAGATATTGAGAAACGAGCATGGTATCTTGCTAGTTTCGTTCCTAAAACGCTTTACCCTGAAGAGGGAAGGGCTTGTTTAGCTAGAGAAGTTCTTGTGCGTTACGGTCAACGTGAAGACGTAAGAAATAATCTAATGGCAAACTTTTCAACCGAAGGCTGGTCGGGTCCAGCCAGTTTGCATTATCATGAGACAAAACAAAAATTACTTGATTTCAACAAGGTAGAACATAACGAGAATGTAAAGAGGTGGATTGATGAATATATAGCCATTTTGGACGAACAAATTAAGCAAGCAAGAATTGAAGAAGAGCGGCGTGGTTTTTAGATAATTAGTTCAGAACAGAACCAGATGTATTTTAAATTATTCCGTATAAAAATGAAATAAGACCTTTAGCATGAAGACTTACTTGTTAGGTAAATGTATCAAGGAAGGTTGATATGAAAGAGACGGAAGAGATAGCGGTTAGCCGGAAGGGTACATGAGCCGTTCGGCGACGGCGAGTTAATACCTGAAAGAGGAATTTTAAAGAAAATCCCTCGTTATTGATTTCCATTCTATCTCACTCTAATCTTGTTTATAGTAAGAAATGGGTAAGAAGTATTTGAGAGAAGATAAGAGTGGTACTTCGCTATTTGCACCGCCAAAATCCACTGTACCTCTAGCTGAGAGAATTCGACCAAGGGATTTTAGTGAGTTTGTGGGTCAAAATCATCTTGTTGGTTCTGATGGAACAATTCGCAAGATGATTGAAAGCGGTAATATCCGTCCAATGATTTTATGGGGTCCAGCGGGAAGCGGCAAAACTACGCTTGCACGAATTATTGCAAATAAGATAGATGCAGACTTTTTTCAAGTTAATGCAATTTCTTCGGGTGTCAAAGAAATGCGTGAGATTATCTCTCATGCAAAAAGCTCTCTTGAATTCGGAAAGCGAACGATTTTATTAATTGACGAAATTCATCGCTTCAATAAAGCACAGCAAGCTTCACTTCTACAGAGTGTTGAAGACGGCACACTCATTCTTATCGGCGCTACTACTGAGAATCCATCGTTTGAGGTCATATCTCCATTACTTTCCAGGTGTCATCTATATATACTTGAGCCGTTAATGGAAAATGATATTGAGCGTATTTTAAGTAGGGCATTAACTCAAGATGAATTCATGAGAAATATTGAGCTAACTAAAGAGGCTAAGAAAGAGCTTATTCGTCTTTGTGGTGGAGATGCAAGGGTAATGCTAAACGCTTTAGAATTGTCACTTTCTCTAAGTGATGCTGAGAAACCGATTAAAATAGATAAAGATAAAATTCGTGAGGCTTACCAGGTCCGGCACTATAAATATGACAAAGGCGGAGAAGAGCACTACAATACAATTTCAGCATTCATAAAGAGCGTGCGGGGAAGCGACCCGGATGCTGCAGTATATTATCTCGCACGAATGCTCGAAGCCGGAGAAGACCCTAAGTTTATTGCACGTCGTCTTATCATTCTAGCTTCAGAAGATATCGGCAATGCAGAACCTTACGCCTTAACGCTTGCAACTGCCTGTTTTACTGCTGTTGATTACATCGGTATGCCAGAGGCGTTAATAATTCTCGCACAAACTACAACCTACCTTGCGAGTTGTCCCAAAAGTAATGCATCATTTCTAGCAATAGAAAAGGCGCTTACCGATGTTCGCGAAAGGCCCTACATTCCAGTTCCTATTCATTTAAGAAATGCTCCTACGGAATTGATGAAGGGGATTGGGTACGGGAAGAATTACAAGTATGCCCATGATTATAATAGTCACTTTGTCGAGCAGCAGCACCTTCCAGATGAGCTTAAAGATAAAATATATTACGAGCCGACCGATATTGGAAAGGAAGCAAGTCTAAAAAAGTATCTTGAAAAGATATGGAAGAGAAGACGAAAGTAAAGTTATTAAATTCGTCTAATTAGGCTACCATAAAGGGGTATGGATATTCCAGAGAAAATGCAAGCGATGGTGCTTGAAGCATCGGATAAGCCCATTAGAGCTATGGAGGTATTGGTTCCCCGGCCTAATCCTCACCAGGTGCTGATAAAGGTGAATGCATGCGGGGTTTGCCGTACGGATTTACATATTGTTGATGGTGAGCTTCCAAATCCAAAGTTTCCTTTAATTCCTGGACACGAAATCGTTGGCACCGTGATTAAAACTGGGGATCTGGTAGAAAAGTTTTCCGTCGGAGACAGGGTTGGTGTCCCGTGGCTCGGTTATACATGCATGGAGTGTCGTTACTGTAAGAGGGAGCAAGAGAACCTGTGTGATAGCGCCTTATTCACTGGTTATACGATTGACGGTGGCTATG
>Ga0209324_10002516_pt1 | contig 12605 bp, 7 predicted proteins | sample Rifsed19ft3_FD_184015 | JGI IMG/M metagenome (GOLD analysis project Ga0209324, IMG submission 184015) | Soil microbial communities from Rifle, Colorado, USA - sediment 19ft 3 (version 2) | ecosystem: Environmental > Terrestrial > Deep subsurface > Rock core/Sediment | place: Rifle, Colorado...
ATCATCTCCTGGAACACCCCTTCAGATATATCAGGGGACTGGCAGGTCTTATTGAATGACGGCAATTCTGACCTGACATCTCCTGCCTCCGTATTCCTTAATGCGGGTTCTGAAAAGGTTTATACCCTGAAGGTCACCCCTTCTGCCTATGCCCCGGCCGATTCCACACAGGACATTATCCTGAATCTCCGATCGGAGAATGATTACGGCAAGACGGACTCTGTTAAGGCAACGACGCGTGTCAACACGTTCTATCAGGCGGACGGGATTATCGAGGGAGATGGGGATAATCAGTATGATCCCAACCGGGGAGGAGGTGGAGGGACATCCCCTCAGAAAGAGGGAGGCCCCGGTGATACAATATCCTATACGGTTGTTTTACAAAACGAGGGGAATATCTCCGATAGATACACCCTTTCACTCCTCAATCCTCCACCCATAGGATGGACGGTATTGATAAACGACGGGTCACAGGATATAAATATTACATCTACTGCATATACAACGCCTGTCATGGACCCCTTGCCAGGCAGCGGTTCTGAACGTACCTATACATTGAAGGTTATTCCCGGGGGGCCCCCCATGGATACCGCACTCATTTTGAATATCTATTCCGGCGGGGTTGCGGGATACCTCGATTCACTGACGGCTAATGTACGTTTGAAGGGAGTTTACAGGGTTGATGGTCTGATATACGGCTATGGATATGATAGCGCAGGGATGTTCAGGAATTATGGCTCAGGTACAGGCTGTGGGACAGCAGGTTCTGGTGAAAATATTTACGGGGCAGCGGGTTCAGGGGATGGTGGTTGTGCCGCTATTGATATACCTGCCGGTACAACCCGTGAGATAACGGTGGGTGTTCAGAACGAGGGGAATATCCCTGACAGGTACATCCTTTCCTGGGCTCCTCCGGTGGGCTGGGGTGTGGCGATGCAGGAGAGGCTGAACGACGGTAGTACCGTTGAATACAGCGCATCCCCTGTAAGTATCCCGACGGCGGTCCCAGGGAATCCTTCTGCATACAACGGGGGTGAGGTTCCGTCCTTCACATTCAGGATAACCCCGCCGTCCACATTTACCACAGGTTCCAGGACAATCCTGTTTGATATCAGTTCTGCAGGAGACAGCTCCAGGGTGGACTCCCTCAAGGCGGTTATCAACAGCAGCGATACGACCCCCCCTGCATCTGTAGTCCTGGGTATTAGCAGTATAACAGCCACATCTTTAAAGGTATCATGGACGGCGCCGGGGGATGACGGGGGCAGCGGAACAGCAGCCTCTTACGATCTGCGCTATTCCACATCCCCCATTACAGAGGGCAACTTTACACAAACGGCCAGGTTGGGCAGTTGTAAATCCGGTGAGAGTAACCCTGGAAAACCTAAAGCTGCAGGTAGCTCTGAGTCATGCACGGTCTCACAACTCTTTGCCAATACCAATTATTATTTCGCGCTGAAGACATCTGACGATGCAGGTAATGTCTCTTCTGTCTCTACCTGCTCCGGGTGTCCGGCACATACTCTCGTATCGGATGATACGACAAGGCCAGGGGCGATTACAGACCTTGTGGTGACAGACGTATCAAAGAATGCCATGACACTCTGCTGGACTGCGCCGGCAGACGATGAGACAAACTCATCATCAGGGGCTGTTACAGGATATGATCTGCGCTATTCCACAAGGGGTATTGTCGGGGATAGTTCGACACCGGGTGCCGGGCAGGTTACATTCTCCACTGCAATCTCTGCAACCCCGACTGGAGGGTTTCTAACCCCCAAATCACCGGGAATGAAGGAATGTTACATAGTTCCCGTTGAAAATAAGATTGACACAGGCGGAGGGGTGATTGATGACAGGGCGCTCAATACAAGGTTTTATTTTGCCGTCAAGTCGCTGGATGAGAGGGGAATGGATGCAGACCCCTCTGTAGCGGATGCCCATAAGTCTCTTATATCAACCGGAGAGATGATGGGTGACGGCAGTGGTGACGAGGATGGTGTTTGTGAAACAGGTGAGGCCTGCGGGCCGGCAAGGGGCCTTACCCCACTTGTCCCCTATGCCTATAACATGGTCTCTGTGCCTTATCACCCCAGTCCGAATACCCCGAAGGATGTATTCGGTGATGACGTCGGTGCACAGCTCTACGTCTACCGGTGGGATTCTATGGGGCCGAACTTCGATAGCGGGTGTTATAGTGGTGAACCGGCTCCGTATAGTGCAGACCCGGCGAAATATACATGCTCAAAGCTGACTTCCATCACAGAAGGAGTCGGATATTTCCTCTGGGTACCACCCGGAAATATTGCACTCGATGTCCCCGCTGCATCAACCCAGTCCCCGGCTCAGAGTTGCGTGGATGATATGGGGCTTCCATTCCAGTGCAATGTTTTATCTCTTCAGGACGGATGGAATATGATTGGGGCCCCCTATGACAAGGAGATAAACTTCAGTTCGAGGGATATCAACAATAACAGCAGTATTGAGAATGGTGAGAGAGGTTTATATATCAGGAGGACAAGCCAGAGCGGTGTGATAGTGGCTACATTCCAGAATGCCGTCACAGCGAGAAACTGGATAGATGCATCTGTATTTACATACAACGGAGTGAATTATACCTATGAGGTTTGCGATCAGGACAGAAGAGGCGAACCACAGGGCATTCGATGCAGCCTTGTCATGCAGCCCTGGAAAGCCTACTGGATCAACGTGCATGGAGGGGGCGCACAGATAACTTTTGAATTATTGGCGCCACAGTGATGATAAGAGGGTAGAGCAGTGTTTAAACGTTCGGTAATCATCATCGTATTGTTCTCAATCAGCATAGTATCCGCAGCCTTTGCGGCGGAGAGCGACTGGTCTGTCCATATCAATGTATCCGTGCCCGACACAAGGGGGGCCGATGGGACGGTCTGGAATCACCTCGTGGCCGGAGTCAGGGACGGGGCTACTGACGGGTTCGACAGTTCCCGGGATACCGTTTCTCTGGTGGAGGCAGATGACCCTGTACAGTCACTCTTTCCCCACGGCATTATACCTGAAGACACAAATAGTGACGGGGTAATTGATAAATGGGCCTGCCGCAGCCCGGAAGAGGGATACAGTAATTACAAATGCTCCCTATGGAGGGATATCAGGACATCCGGGACAGAAAAGGTCTGGCTATTTATGGTCCTTTCAACTGTAAACGGTGGAACAATAACCCTTAACTGGTCTTTTGAAGAAAGTCCTGAGGATCTGGAGTTAATGCTTGTGGACAGTTCCAATCCTGAAGCCGGCATGGATATGCTCAGTGACGATAACCCAAAACAGCGTTATACATATACGAACATATTCGAACCGGGTAAAAAGTACGGGATACGGTATTTTGAGATCCGTATGAAGGCAACAGGGGAGTACCAGAGCAGCTCAATCCCCCAAATTGATGCGGAGAGCCTTCCTGACGGCCAGGTAGCGGAACCTTATAGCGGTCAAATTTCCGTATCCGGCGGGAGATTACCATTGACATGGGATATTATGGGGAATATTCCGGAAGGTCTTGCCATAGATACCACTACAGGCATCCTGTCAGGGACGCCGATTGTCTCAGGCATATATGACTTTATGGTCACCATTCACGATACAGACGGTGCAGCGGATTCGAAGAGGTTCAGAGTTGCAGTGAAAGATCCCGGGGATCAAGTCCTGCCGGAAGGGATCAACAGTCTGAAGGGTATGTACATCAACGACACCTCTATCCTCCTGATCTGGACTGCGCCAACGGATGACAGTATGACTAACACCTCTGCCCTTTATGACCTCCGTTATCTGGAAGGCTGTACCACCACGTCAGGGTTGGATGACACTGCATGGGATGTTGCCATCGAGGTCAATGGTGAACCGAGGCCCCAGGCAGGGGCGCTCCAGACCTATACGCTGGCAGGACTTGATCCCGTTAAAACCTACTGCATAGCCATAAAGAGTGTAGATTCATCAGGGCATATATCGCCGGTGTCCAATACTATCACATTCCCGTTGTCGTCTGACACATATGCAGGCACATCAGGCCCTGTGGAATGGATCTCGTCAATTACACTGAGAAAGGGATACAATCTCGTATCCATCCCTCTAATGCCTGTGCCGAATGAGAGGGAATCCCTCTTTGCACCGAGCGTTGGGTCTCCTGTTGCCTTATACCGGTGGTATTCCGCCTATCCAGGAATTACTCCTCCGCAGTATTATTTGGAAGATACAGTTCTCCCTGGACTGGGATACTTCCTCTATTCCCCGGTAGATGGTATTAACCTGCTGATTGATGGGATCAGAGTTGAACGCCCGGAATATGGGATGGTATTACAGGCGGGGTGGAATCTTATCGGGACACCTTATGACAATAAGATCCTGATGAAAGACACCTTTGTGAGGGATAGTGCCACAGGCGGGGAGAAGTCCTTCATAGATGCGGTAAAGAGTGGTATGATAGGAAATACCCTTTATTACATGAATGAGGGGAACTATGATTTTATCTCCTTTAACGACGATCCTCCGGCAGCCTTTGTGCCCTGGACAGGGTACTGGATCTATGTAAATGACGGGGATGGTCTGGAGATAGTATTCAGGAGACCGGATTAAGATGAACAGAGTAATATGGAAATGCACCATATGTATTTTTGTCCTTGCCCTGCAGTTGATACCCCTGTCATCTGTCTGGGCATGGAAGGTGCCTATAGAGATTGCTATTACCGGGGATAACAATGCAAAGTTGTACAGCAAACTGATAGTCGGCATAGAGCCGGATGCGACCGATGATTTTGATAACCTCTGGGATACACAGGCACTCATTTCTCAATCTGATCCTGAGAATCCGGTACTATTGAGGGCTTATATGCAGGGCAGGGCTGCAGGTGAAGGGGCGGCAAAATATCTCTGGAAGGATATAAGAGGTGCGAAGGCTGCAGGTGATACTACATGGGAGATTACCGTGGACTCAGTACCTGCAGGGCAAAGGGTTGAGGTAAACTGGAATGTACGGCGAGGCGTGTTAAAACCTGGTGAAACCCTTGTCATGAAGGACGGCGAAAACGCCGGGGCAGGGAATGAGGTGGTGCAGGTAGATATGACCCGGGAGTCCAGCTATGCCTATGTATCAGGTGGTGAAGAACCCAAGGTTCTCTCTCTGGTATTATCAAAAGAGTCTTCAAATACCGCTGGTTCAGGCAGTGGAAGTGGTTTTGGATGTGGGACGACCAAATCTCAGATTGGCAGCCCTCCGGCTTATGGAACGGTTGTCACAGGGATGATCATGCTCTTTTCGCCGTTAGTTTTGCTGAGATTGTTCAGGCTGAAGCGGTCAGCCCTGCTGTGACCTGAGTCGCTGAGGCGATTTGCAGGAAATCAGAGGAGGCTCCGTTGACAGGTTTAAAATTATCTATATAATAATTCAATGCTCAAAAAACTCCTGCTGCCGGTCACATTAATAGGTATTTTGATCTTTCTGTCTCTTTTTTTCTGGCTGGAGGAAAGAGGGCATTCGCAACTGCCGCCGCCTCTGCCGCCTGCGCCTGTCCCGTTAGTTCCATCAGTACTTGAAGACATCCGGAATACGAAGCACAACCTTTCTTCGATAGGCCCGGCAGGCCGTGCTGTGTTTACACAACAGACAACAGAGATATGTATCTTCTGTCATACGCCGCATGGTGCTGTCGGTGATGAAGAGGCTGCAGGGTTAAATGCTCCTTTGTGGAACAGAAGACTTTCTACAGCCCGCTATATCCTCTACGACCAGGTATGGAGCACAAGCTTTGAGGCTTATGAAACCAAACCTAAACCTAATGCGCCGACAGGGTACTCAAGATTATGCCTGTCATGCCATGACGGAACAATAGCGCTGGGGACAGTTGTCAATCCACCCGGCTCAGGGGTTTATTACCAGCCCTTCGATATGATATATCCCACAGGTCAGTCGCCGGCAGGAGGGGCAGGAACGATACCGGCCGGCTCAGGGGTTACAACAGCGGACACGAGGGTGATTGGGACGAACCTGCAGAATGACCATCCGGTATCGTTCATATACGACAGTCTGCTTGCCGTAAGGGATGAAGAACTCGTGGATCCGGGACCTGCACTTGTGCCGCCGGCAAAAGTCGGCGATTCAACGCCTATATCCCCGATGAGGAGATACGCAGGTACGGTCCTGGACAGATATGACTCTGTGCAATGCACCTCCTGTCATAACCCCCATGCAGCTACATATCCGAAGTTTCTGAGGACAAGTTATTTTAATAATGATCCCGCAGACCCCAACTATCCTTCGGCGAGCAAGATTATATGCCTCTACTGTCATGATAAACCTGGATGGTCAAGCAGCACGCATGACATAGCGGCCTTTGTCCCTCCGGCAAGTCCTTCATCGGGCAACTCATATAATTATGATGGGAATCATACTGTCGGCCAGTATGCCTGCCGTGCCTGTCATGACCCGCATACAACACAGGGGGCAAAGAGGCTCCTTCGGGAGGGGGTTGATTTCAACAATAATATTGCTGTTGAGAACACCTGTTATCTCTGTCACCGGCCGGCATCGGAGATGGGGAATCCAACCAGTCCGCCTCCGGATATCAGGAGCGAATTCTATAAAGATAAGAATATCGGAAAGGGCGGCACAGGGAGTGCAATGAACCTCATGATGGGACAGGGGCATGAGCCTGTCTTTGTCGGCAGGCCGCAGGAAGGAGTGGAGCTGTGGAGTTTTACCGCCCCGCTCTTTAACGAATACACGCCCGGTTCAACCCTGCTGGACACCGTACATGTCGAGTGTGTGGATTGCCATAACCCCCATCAGGTTACAAAGACCAACAGGCTCAAAGGGATGAAAGGGATTGATATCAACGGGAATGTTGTCGGTTCAAAAATACCTGGAAACAGCCGCGAGCCTTATGTCTATGAGGTCTGCCTCCGGTGCCACGGGAATAGTTACACTAACCTTTTCATGGGTAACCTGTATCCCGAGAATACCATCTACCGGTCAGACCCGAGGGATGTTATGCCCACGGATGCAAATCTGAGTTTAAGGGGGTATAGCAACAAACGAAAGGAGTTTGATCCAAACAGTCAGGATGTTGACGAGAACCATACAAGACAGTTAAGAAATCCGTCCTATCATCCTGTAGCGGCGCCTGGCAGAAATGGCACACGACAGCTCTGTAATCAGCTTGCTGTTGCCTTTAACATCAACTCGCCGGTCAATCCCGGAGGGACGAACGGAAGCTGCGATGCTGATCCTGCAGGGGCGCTCAGGAACATCACTATCCAGTGTACGGATTGCCATAATAACAATGCGACTGGGATTGGAGACATCAAAGGCCCGGTGACAGGTCTTCCGGATGGAACCTCTTACCGCAGGATAACGGATAGTGCTTCTAAGATCAGTGAACTTACGAGTTACGACCCCACGAAACCACAGGGTCCCCATGGGTCTTTATATCCGCGCATCCTGAGGAACAACTACATTACCGATAACCGGAATCCTAACAGAGACTTTGGCAATGACGGGAGCGTCGGCTCCTTTTATGATAACTTTCTCCTCTGTTTTCAGTGCCATGACCGGAGGGCCTTTGACCGCAACATACCGGGAGCGAATAGCAGAGATACTGCGTGGACGAACTTTTTCGGAAATCCTGTCAGTATTGCTACTGAATGGGACATAAACCTCCATATGTACCACTTTACGTTGGCGGGCGCTTACTGTCACGAGTGTCACAATAATGTCCACAGTAACATAGAGGCAAAAAACACAATCTATGGAGACGGCACAGGCAGGATCTATCCGAATTGCGGTGCAGGCTCCCCAGGCAATCCGGGCGGAAATCCCATGAGCGATCCCCCGGGATGCCTCCCGCCTGATGGGGAGGATGGCATGATTGACGGGGTGGTCTCTACCCACCTGATAAATTTTGCACCTGGTATGGTGGAGGGGGCTACGGCGAACCTTCCTCGATGGTATCTGGAAGGCGATGATTCGCTTACCCGCTTTCGATGTGATTTAAGGTGTCATAATATCACTATGTCAACCTGTCACTACAAGCCGTCGGATAATTTACCAAACAGGCCTGACTGGTGTGCCGGAACTGCAGGAGAGGAAACGCAGTAGAGAGGGATTTTCGGTTGAAGCAGGCAAGTATGGTGGTTTTTTTATTCCAGGCATTTGTGGCAGGGATGGTTGTGACCGCGTCATCAGCCGGACAATTACTTCCAGGCGAAGGGATGGCGCTCATTCCCGCAGGGGAGTTCCTCATGGGGAGCACGGAGAAAGACGGGTTGGTAGGCCAGTCCGTAGGTGTTGATGAGATCCCGCAACACACAGTCTTTCTTAAGACATTTTATATAGACCGGTATGAGGTGACTAATGGTCAGTATAAGTCCTTTGTTGACGCCACCGGTCATTCAGCACCGTCTGAGGCAAAGGAAGAAGTCCCCATCACGAGTATAAGCTGGAATGATGCAGATGCCTACTGCCGGTGGTCTGGGAAAAGGCTCCCCACAGAGGCGGAATGGGAGAAGGCTGCAAGAGGTATTGATGGTCGTCAGTGGCCCTGGGGAAATGACCTTAGAGAACAGGCCTGTAACACCCGGTATACAGGCTTTGGGAAGATACTGCCCCCTGGAAGCGTTTCCGATGATGTCAGCCCTTTCGGGGTTTATGATATGTGCGGCAATGTGAGTGAATGGACCAGCTCATGGTACCTTCCCTATCCCGGGAGCACCCTGAAAAGAGATTCTTTTGGGGAGATCTACAAGGTTACGCGAGGCGGGTCTTTTGTTATGCCGGCGATGCCATACAGCAGGGCGGCCTACCGGGCCAATACTTTTAAACCTGATTACAGGCATAGGGGGATAGGTTTCCGCTGTGCAAAGGATGATGGCGCACATTAAGATTTGCCGGGCTGTATCTCTTATAATGACTCTGTTATTTGTGGGGTGCAGTCATCCTGTGACTGCAGTGAAACCAGTTTCCACCCCCGGTGACATGGTGCATATACCTGAAGGGTGGTTTCTCATGGGGAGCAGGGAAGATGAAGGCATCCTCGGGATATCGGTGGGGGTAGATGAAATCCCTCAGCACAGGGCATATGTGCAGGGATTTTATATGGACCGCTATGAGGTTACGGTTGGGAAATTCAGAAGTTTTCTGGAGGCCACAGGGAGAAAGGCCCCCAGGATATGGTCGGTTGAGGAATGGGTTAAGATCTATCCTGAACCTGAGGATGATCATCCGATGAACGGCGTCTCCTGGTATGATGCAGATTCTTACTGCCAATGGGTTGGAAAGAGACTTCCGGCAGAAGAGGAGTGGGAAAAGGCTGCAAGAGGAACCGACGGTCGTCAGTGGCCCTGGGGAAATGATTTTAATAGTCCGGAAGGAAAGATAATGGCGAATACGAGCGAGGCCAGGGTGGGCTGGACAATGCCGGTCGGAAGTTATCCTGAGGGTGTGAGCCCTTACGGGATTTACGATATGGCCGGGAGTGTGATGGAGTGGACTTCATCATGGTACCAGCCGTATCCCGGCAATGACATGCAAAGGGAGGCCTTTGGGGAAAAATACAAGGTTATACGCGGCGGGTCGTGGGAGAATCCGTCCGTACCCTTTGCGAGAACTGCCTACAGATATTCGGTTGCCCCGAAGTGGGACCACCCGGCCCATGGATTCCGGTGTGCCATGGACAGCCCATAATGTTATTCCCGATGAAAGGAGACAAAAGATGCTTCCTGTGATCCTTCTTATAGCAACCCTCCTGGTTGGTTGTAGTCATCAATACCACGCGCTTAGAAATTCGCCGCCGGAAAATATGGTCTTCATCCCGGCTGGATGGTTTGAGATGGGGAGTGATGGAACTGAAGGCCGACTCGGCATGGCTATAGGAGTGGATGAAATCCCAAGGCACAGGGCCTATGTAAAAGATTTTTATATAGACCGCTATGAGGTTACGAATGCCCGGTTTTATGAATTCCTTATTAAAACAAACAACGTATACCGTCCCGCTCACTGGTCCGAGAGGGGAACCTTTGAGAAGGGTGAGCATGACCATCCGGTAGTTGATGTGGATTGGATTGATTCAGATGCCTATTGCAGTTGGGTTGGTAAGCGGCTTCCCTTAGAGGTGGAGTGGGAGAAGGCTGCCCGGGGAACGGACGGCAGGCTCTGGACATGGGGGGATGAGTACGCCAAGGGTGCGGCAAATACCCTCGAATCCGGAAGAAACTGGACCGCACCTGTCGGAAGTTATCCTGAAGATGTCAGCCCGTATGGTGTCTATGACATGGCCGGCAATGTGAGGGAGTGGACGGCCGGGTGGTACCAAGCCTATCCCGGGAATACTTTACCGCCTGGGTTTTACAAGGGTTCTTACCGGTCGGTGCGGGGAGGATCGTACGTGACCCCTTTATATCGCTATGCGCGAACCTCCTCCCGCTATGCCATCGAATCCACCCTCGCTACGAGGGGGCTTGACTGGCACACCACCTATGATCAGGGCTTCCGGTGTGCGATGTCCCCATGAAGGGTTACAGACTCTGGATTCCGGTCGTCGTTACCCTTCTTTCTTTTTCCCTAATCGGCGGACTGGTCTACTACAACGCCATCCACAATCCATTTCAATACGATGATGCCCATCACATCACCATGAATCCCAGTATCCGGGATCTATCCGGATTATCTTCTCTTTTTTCCGATCCATCCACATTCAGTAATGAGAGACTGGAGAGAGGTTCCCCGTACAGACCCCTGCTGATGTTGACTTATGCACTGAATTACCGGTTGAGCGGACTGAACCCAGCCGGTTACCATATCGTCAACCTGGTCTTTCATGTTGGTGCGGCATTTCTGGTGTTTCTGATAGTGCAGGCCATTCTGACCCCGGCTTATTTTGCGGCCCTGTCAGCCGGTATCCTCTTCCTCGTCCATCCCTTCAACTCAGAGATTGTGAATTATATTTCAACACGCTCCAGCGTCATGAGCGGTTTCTTCTATCTGTCAGCGTTTTATTGCTGGGTGAGGTTCAGGGGGGAGAAGTCCGCCTCACCTCTTACTTCGATCTTCTATCTTGCATCCCTCCTTGCCTTTGCAGCAGGGATGCTGAGCAAGGAGTCAGCGGTCACCCTTCCCGCAGTATTGTGGCTGTATGACCTTTACTTCTTCCGGGGACGCGACTCTGCATTCCGCTCATTGCTTGACTGGCGCACCTGCATCCCCTACATTCCATTTGTCCTCATCGTGGTCATCCCCTATCTCTACATCTGGGGATTTGCCTTCAGCGGGGTACCCTCCTCATTCAAAAGAGGCCCGGGAACCCAGTTTTTTACGGAACTGCCTGCCCTTGTTAAATATCTACAGATGTTTATTATCCCTGCTCCATTGACCATAGTCCACGATATGGAGGTCTACCGGACTTTCCTCGCTATTCCTGTCCTCTTCTCCGCGGTTGTGCTGGCGGTCTATACTGCTGCAGCGCTGTTCCTTGCAAGGTCATCCTCACACCCGTGGAGGGTTGTTTCATTCTTTATGTTCTGGTTTTATATTGTACTATTGCCGACTACCGTAGTCCCTCTGAACCTGATATTCCAGGAGCACAGGGGGTATCTGGCGGTAATAACTATGACCGTCTTTGCAGGGGTTGTCCTGGAGAGGTGGAAGAGTTCCGTGTCCCAAACCACTGCGGTGCTCCTGCTGATTGCTCTTTGCACAGCGTATTCTGCAGTGACCGTTACACGAAATGCGGAATGGAAGGATGAACTGACCCTCTGGACAGATGCCGTTAAAAAATCCCCCGGTTCTTCAATCGCATATACAGGGCTGGGAATTGTATATAAAAACAGGGAGATGTATGATCAGGCCATTGAGACATTGAACAGGGGCCTTGCGATTCATGATGGACAGGAGCAGGTGACAGCGCGCCATAATCTTGCCCAGATATATACTGTTCAGGGGAAACTGGACCTCGCGGTCATGGAACTGGAAGGCATACTGAAAAACAGTAGTGGTAATCCGCAAATCTATAACGATCTCGGGATTATCTATTATAACCAGAACCGGCCGGGGCTTGCAGAAGATATTTTTCTAAGAGCGATCAAACTGCGGAGTAACGACTATTTACCCTACTTTAACCTGGGTGTGCTCTACACAAAGCAGGGGAGGGTGGAGGAAGCGATACATGCCTATGAGAAGGCCGTTGCCCTGAACCCCTGGAATACGGAAATCAGATTCCGTCTTGGTATCCTTCTGGAACAGACAGGGGAAAAGGAGAGGGCAGTGAAATATTTCCGTGAGGTCGTGCAGATGGAGAAGGGAAAGAATACATTGCTGGCACGGGAGGCACAGGAGCATCTTCAAAGGACAGGACGATAAGCCTGCATTGCTTTAAATGGGAGAGGTAGTGAATTGGTAAAATACCGTTTAGTCATTCCAGTAATTCTCATTACACTTTCAGCCCTTTTGACCTACTCGAATACCTTCACATCCCCATTCCACTTTGATGACATCTCCCAGATTGTTGAATATCAAAGGATAAGAGACCTCTCTAAATTCTTGGATTTCGAGGGAGTACGGTACATCGGGGAACTCTCTTTTG
>Ga0209324_10002518_pt1 | contig 12603 bp, 11 predicted proteins | sample Rifsed19ft3_FD_184015 | JGI IMG/M metagenome (GOLD analysis project Ga0209324, IMG submission 184015) | Soil microbial communities from Rifle, Colorado, USA - sediment 19ft 3 (version 2) | ecosystem: Environmental > Terrestrial > Deep subsurface > Rock core/Sediment | place: Rifle, Colorado...
CACATCGCCGATGCGATGCGATTTGGCTTGAGTCTGGATGATATCTATAAATGGACACATATCGATCACTGGTTTCTTTACAATATCAAACAAATACTCGACATGGAAGCCGGGATTAAACAACATTGTAAGGGTGAACGGCCATTCCCCCTTACATCTCAAGGTGAGAACAGCTTTAAAATGGACAGGGAGATGTTGACTGAGGCCAAGCAATATGGTTATTCCGATAAATATCTTGCTTCTCTGTGCAATGTTGAAGAAAAAACCATACGGAAATACCGTCAAAAAGAGGCAATCCGGCCCGTCTTCAAACACGTGGATACCTGCGGTGCAGAATTCAAGGCATTTACGCCCTACCTGTATTCCACGTATGAAACCTCTTGTGAAGCAGAGCCTACACAGAAGAAAAAGATTATCATTCTCGGCAGCGGCCCCAACCGTATCGGTCAGGGAATTGAATTCGATTACTGCTGTGTTCATGGAGTGTTTGCATTGAAGGAGCTGGGTTACGAAACTATTATGATTAACTGCAATCCTGAAACGGTGAGCACGGATTACGACACCTCGGATAGGCTTTATTTCGAGCCTCTTACCCTGGAAGACGTCCTTGAGATTATTTATAAGGAGAAGCCTGAAGGCGTGATTGTTCAATTTGGAGGGCAAACGCCTTTAAAGCTGGCAGTGCCTTTAGAAAAAGAGGGAGTACGAATCCTGGGGACTTCCCCGGAAAGCATTGATATTGCAGAGGACCGGGAACGATTTGCTGCCCTGATCAATCAATTAAAATTAAGGCAGCCCGACAACGGCTGTGCCCGTTCGGCTGCGGAAGCAAAGGTCGTCGCCAACAAAATAGGTTATCCTGTGCTGTTGCGTCCTTCTTACGTCCTGGGAGGCAGGGCGATGCGCATTGTTTACGATGAAATGGGCGTGGAAGATTATATCACGCATGCCGTACAGGTTTCGCCCGAACACCCTGTCTTGATTGACCGGTTCCTGGAAGACGCCATAGAAATTGACGTGGACGCAATCTGCGATGGCAAGGAGGTATTTATTGGCGGCATTATGGAACACATCGAGGAAGCCGGCATCCATTCCGGTGACAGCGCCTGTTCGCTGCCGCCCTATTCCATTGGAAATGACATCATTAACGAACTAAAAAAACAAACGCAGATCATGGCGCTTGCATTGAATGTGGTAGGACTGATCAATATACAATATGCAATTAAAGATAAAACGGTGTATGTGCTTGAGGTCAATCCCCGTGCCTCAAGGACGGTGCCCTTCGTCAGTAAGGCGATAGGCATACCCTTGGCCAAGATCGCAGCCAAGGTGATCGCCGGAAAGAAACTCAGCGAATTAAATATCTCCATGAACATGAAGTTAAAGCATGTTGCCGTAAAAGAGGCCGTCTTCCCCTTTATTAAATTTAAAGGTGTAGATACGGTACTGGGACCGGAAATGAAATCGACAGGCGAGGTCATGGGACTGGACACGGATTTTGGCCGTGCCTATGCCAAATCCCAAATGGCCGCAGACTGCAGCCTTCCTTTAACAGGCACTGTTTTTATCAGCGTGAGGGATAAAGACAAAAAGTCCATGATACCCATTGCAAAGAAGCTCATACACATGGGTCTTAAAATTGTTGCTACACAGGGCACGGCAAAAGTGCTTTCCGAAAATAACGTCTCAGTTACTCCGGTTTTAAAGGCTACTGAAGGACGGCCAAATATTGTAGATCACATCAAAAACAACGAAATCCAGCTCGTCATCAACACCACAGAAGGCAAGGTAGCCCAGGAGGCGTCGTATTCCATACGGCGCACGGCGTTGGTGCATCGTGTCCCCTATTTCACAACCGTTGCCGGCGCAGTAGCCGCCACCAAAGCAATCGAGGCGCTCAAAAACGGCAGCCTCGACGTCAAACCCATCCAGGAATACTACTAAACATAAATCCATTTTGATTTAACAACTCGCAATAAAATCACTCTTGTAGTGTCAAATTAACAATGTAATAAATATAAGTATTACATTGACTTACACTTTAGTTGAAAAAAATTATTTATTACCATTAAATTTCCCTGGGTTTTTGCCGATAATTAAATAAGTAACAATGTAGTCTTTTGAAAAATATTATTTTCAATGACTATATAAGCAGAGGGGTGGATTTTGACGTGAAGGCCCTGTGTCATAGGATTTCCTTGGTTAGACAGCAAGGCGATAACTTTTCCTTTATAATGAATATGAAATCTAACATTTACCCGGCCGACGCATCCACCCTAATTGACAATACTATTGACTCCGCAGAAACTCCACGCAGGATTGCAGCAGAACAACTCAGCATGTTGTCCTGTGCCGTTGAACAAAACCCATGCTCAATTATCATCACAGATATAAGTGGTAATATTAAGTATGTCAACCACAAGTTTACCAAGCTAACAGGATATACACCGGAAGAAGTAGTGGGACAAAATTCACGCATCTTAAAATCCGGAAAAATACCACCTGAAGAATATAAACGCATGTGGAATACAATTACCTCCGGCAGTGAATGGCATGGTGAATTTCAAAACAAAAAAAAGAGCGGAAAACTTTACTGGGTGCATGCGTCTATTTCACCTGTTAAAGACTCGAATGGGATCATTACCCATTTTCTCGCCGTTATTGAAGACATAAACGAACGCAAGCATTTAGAAACGAAGCTTGTAAATATGGCTGAGCGGGACCCGCTTACCAATCTCTTTAACCGCCGCCGTTTTGAGGAGGAATTGGAAGACTGGCTTGCACAGGCAAAGCGCTATACGACACACGGGGCATTGTTATTTATTGACCTTGATAATTTTAAGCATATCAACGATACCTTTGGCCATTATACAGGAGACAAACTCCTTAAAACGGTTGCCAATACTCTACAAAAAAGGTTGCGTTATACAGACACACTCGCCAGATTGGGTGGTGATGAATTTGCCATTATTCTGCAACATACCAACATAGGACAGGCACAATTGATCGCCGGAGAAATGCTGGGTTTGTTGAAATATAATACTGAAGGAAAGGAGGGAAAATGCCCCGGCATTACTGCCAGCATAGGTATTGCCTTATTTCCCGAACACAGCGCCTCGCTTGAGACATTAATTGCCTATGCTGATCTTGCGATGTACAACGCAAAAGAGCAGGGAGGCAACCGTGTTTGTGTTTATTCACATGATCAGGAAATGCAAATTGAACTCCGGCTGAAATGGAAGAAACATATCTGTGACGCCCTGAAATATGATCGTTTTGTGTTATATGCACAACCCATACTCGACCTCAGACAAAACCGCATTGTCAGACACGAGGCATTACTGCGCATGATAGGTGAAAATGGTGAACTCATTCCACCATCTGTTTTTCTCAATGTTGCGGAACGTTTTGGGCTCATTCACGAAATAGATCGCTGGGTAGTTTGTAAAGCGATTAACATCATCGCAGAACTCCGCAGGGCTGGTAAATTTCAGTGCCTTGAAGTTAACCTCTCCGGCAAGACAGTCGCAAACACAGATTTTTTATCACAAACCAGGCAAGAATTAGAAGCAACTGATACCAATCCTTCGAATCTCATTCTCGGAATTCCTGAAAATGCCATCGTTGAAAATGCGGGTGAAATACATAGTTTTATAACCTCCTTTAAGGATATTGGCTGTCGTTTTGCGCTGGATGATTATGGCAGATTTTCCTCATTCAATCACCTCAAACATTTACCCATAGACTACCTGAGAATTAGTGGAAGTTTTATCAGCGACCTGCCGCACAACAGGGTGCATCAACATTTAGTCAGGGGAATGGTAGAAGTGGCGCGCGGGCTGGGAAAACAAACTATTGCCAATCACGTTAACAGTGATGAAACGTTACAGCTTTTGCAGGAATATGGTGTAGACTACGCCCAGGGCTACCACATTGGACTGCCCACTGCAATCTCCGAGATACAGAAAACCTCGTAACCCGGCAAAAACACAACCCAAATAACGAAGATGAGACAATTGACAGGTGTTGTTTCGCGCCACCTGTCACTCGCCAGTCCCCCTCCACTCCCTATTCCAGATGTTTTTTCATTGATTGTCCCTGCCTCGCGGCGGGTTCAGGTTTGAAACCTGAACCCATGAGTTTATTTGGGTAATAACGCTCTTTGCAAGCGATGGCGAAATCAACAATATAAAACGTGGGGTTCGGGTTACAAACCCGAACCCGCAGAAGCTTAACAATACCGGAGCTATTTTAATTGTACAGATGAGTTTTCACTCATTAGAAAGAACTTGACATTGTTTTGCCAATTACTTACTATACCGGCAAGTTATATATAAACTTTATTATATGCCCAAATGGCCGTATAATAAGTCACCAGTACAAAGTATTATATGTACTAATAGCCGTAAAGCAAGACGGCTTTTAGTACACCTAATTCATGTTAGATGACAAATGAACGTCGCCATCGATACAAACATCTTTTGTCAAGATTTCAACTTGGATGGCACGCAGTTCAGGATATTCCTTAGCGGCCTAGACTTGGTCCCGGCAAAGCTGTTCGTGCCACAGGTTGTAATCGACGAGACTGTAACCAAGTTCGCTGAAGCTCTAACCGACCAGGTACGTACTCACGAACGCTCCTCACGTAATCTACACCGACTGCTTCCAAAGTCAAAGCATGTACCTATAGTGCAGATGGACATAAGCACGGAAAAAAGAGACTACGCTTCTCGTCTGCTTAAGGCCCTTGAAGCCCACGGAACAAAGATACTTCCGTATCCGAAGACTTCCCACGAGACGATTGTGGCTCGCGAATTGCTGCGAAGGCGGCCATTCCAGAAAGACGGTGGAGGATATAGGGACTTCCTGATATGGGAATCTGTTCGCCATCTAATTCTGGAGGGGCCGGAATTGGCGGCGTTCATAACAAACAACACACGAGACTTTGGGGAAGGGCCTGACCTTGAGCCTGATTTGGCGCAGGACGTGATGAATCCCTCGCAGTTCAAAATCATTCGTTCGCTTACCGCATTCAACGACGAATTTGTTGTCCCCCGACTCAAGACCATAGATGACGCGAAAAGGAAGCTCCAAGAGTCGAATCTCAATGGTTTTGATCTTAGACAGTGGCTTCGGTTGGGCTTGGTAGAGCTACTGCGCAACTACGAGCTAGAAGACGTTCTTGCTGGGCTCGAGCCTCACATGGTAAGTACATGGATTAAGGAGGTCTCCTGCTTCTCCAACATTGTCGTCGAAGAGGCCAAAACACTAGAGGGCAGCCGCTCCTTTGTGAAGGTGCTCGTCGATCTCGAGGTGTTGTATTCCGTCAGTGTTGACTGGGACAAATACGTTCACTACAGCGAGGTCCGTGGCTTCGTTGGTTCGAGCGAGGCATTCACTTATAGCAGTTGGGCCGAAAGCGCAAAACTTAAGGTACGGGTCTCGCTCATTCTTACTTCAGAAGGGAAGGTGGAGGAGCAGGAGTTGATGGAGATAGAGGGCGCCGGTGGACGGACGCAGTTTGTCATCTAACTACAGGTTCCAGCCGACGTCTCAGCCTCGCGTCGTTCGCTTGGCCGCGGCTGAACCAGGGCGTTAGGCTGACCAAGTTCTGCGGTATTGTGAGGGATTTATATGTCTTTAAACAGTAAGTCAGTAGAAGAATTTAAAGAAAAGCTCAAACAGCAGCAATGGATGCGTGATCGTTCCTACACCTTATTCCCGCAAATCTGCAACAAAGATGAGCTAATTCCTGCATCTGAAATTACCATTCAGAGTGATGGCAATCTCTTTCTGAAAAGCGATTTACGAGTTCGCATTTATGCAGACTGGCGAATCAGAGATGTACTTGAGTATCTTCTTACTCGTCCGTCTTTGTGGGAACAAACAGCTATACGCGTTGGGCCGAGTGATCATATTGTCGGGAGAGCCCCAATATTCGGCGTACCTTTTCAGAGAGCTATAGAAATCGCATTGCGTGAAGGTTTGACAAAGTCTGTATTTTGGCTTCCGTTATCAGGTCAGGATGAAAACGTATTGTATTCGCAACTTCTTGTTCGTGTTACCAAGCGTAAGGAATCTAATGGCCAATTTATTATTGTCGAATCTTGGGAATGGATTGGGGAGGGAGTTGAGGTCTTATATACCCATATGATTCTTACCCATGATGTTAGCAGTGCTATTCATCTTGATGGCGCAATTGTCACATTCGAGTCCGATTGTGAGATCGCATCAATTTTTCAGACTGGTAATAAACGTAAAGGATGTAGGTATGAAAAGTATTTCAGGCTTGATGGAGAGATTAAGATTGAAAACGCGCTTCAAATTATTCGGGCATTCTTTTCAGTTGAAGAACTTGTTGATGAATACTTTGAGTATAGTAATGGGTGGCCACCTATACTTGAAGGGTCAGCCTAACAAGCACATGCACCGGAGAGCGGGCAGCGAAGTTCGTATGAAACAGCCAGTGTTGTCGCCCGCGCCCGGTTATGCGGCGCGTTAGGCAGAAATAAATTGAATAATTCTCAATAAGAAGTAATAATATTGCTATGATTGATTTAATAAAACTCAAACCGGAAATTGAACGTATTTGTCGTTTATTACCAATAAAACGTCTCGGTCTTTACGGATCGGCTTTGACTCAAAGTTTTTCACCAAGCAGCGATGTTGACATACTGGTAGTTTTTGATTCGGATGAAAACGTTGACCTTTTTGAGAAATACTTTGAGCTAAAAGAGCAATTGGAGAAGTTATTTGGGCGGGAAGTTGATCTTGTTGTAGATAAACCATTCAGAAACCCTGTTTTCAGGGAAAGAGTCGAGAAGACAAGGACTATTGTTTATGAACGATGAGACAAGAAAAAACCTTATTGATATTCTTCAGGCAGCAGAAGAGATACAAATTTTTACTCATGGGATGGACTTCAAGGCATATCAAAACAGTCCGATTACACAACGAGCGGTTGAGAGGGATTTTGAGATTATTGGAGAAGCCCTTAACAGGATTAAACAAATTGATACAGAATTGATAGGAAAAGTTTCAGAGCATCATCGTATCATAGGGTTCAGAAATATTTTAATACACGGGTATGATATCATAGATGAGATGATTGTTTGGAAGGCAGTTGAAAATCATTTGCCGATTCTGGTAAAAGAGGTAAAAGAAATTTTAGATGCCTAACAATCAAATTCAGCAGACGCGGTGCGACTACACCGCTGATTTCAGGCGTTCGACTGAATAATTATACGATTAGGAATTTCAAAGTCACTCGTACCCACGAAATATACGAAAAAACACGAAAGGGAATATCTTCACAAATTATCAGGACATATTTTCGCGACCTTTTCGCGAATTTTGTGGGGTTGGTAGAGTTGCTAACTAAAAATAGTATGGATTACATCCCAAACACAGGCCGTGACAAAGAAATAATGCTCAAAGAGATGGGAATATCTTCTTTTGAATCGCTCTTAGAGGACATCCCAAAATCCCTGCGAAATTTCTCCTTAACCTTGCAAAATGGCCTTTCCGAGCCAGAGGTATTAAAATTATTACAAGATTTAAGTAAAAAAAATACCCATACAGATAATTGCATTTCATTTCTGGGCGCAGGCGCTTATGAACATTATATCCCGACGATTGTAGACCATCTGGCATCAAGGAGCGAATTTTATACCTGCTACACCCCCTACCAGCCTGAAGTAAGCCAGGGCACACTTCAGGTAATTTACGAATTCCAAACGCTCATGTGCGAACTCACCGGCATGGACGTAGCCAACGCATCCATGTACGATGGCTCTACTGCCCTGACCGAGGCAGCGCTCTTAGCCATACGTTTGAAGGAAAGGAACAAGGTCGTTTGCTCACGGGCAATCCATCCGGAATACCGTCAGGTGCTCAAGACTTACTTAAAAGGTTTTGGGACGGAAATTGTAGAAATAGGTTCACCTGAAGGAATAACGGATGTCAATCAATTAGAAAAGGTTTTCAACGACAAAACCGCTGCCGTGCTCATCCAAAATCCAAACTTCTTCGGCTGTATCGAAGACATGGAAGCCATCTCAAATATTACCCACAAGCACGATGCGCTTTTTGTAGCCTGTGTAAACCCCATTTCTTTGGGTATATTAAAACCTCCCGGCGAATATAATGCTGATATTGCCGTTGGCGAAGGACAGGTTTTAGGGAATTATTTGAATTACGGCGGCCCGTATCTCGGCTTTTTTACCGTTAAAAAGGAACTGCTCCGAAAGATGCCGGGAAGGATCGCAGGCGAGACGGTTGATAGTAATGGGAAACGGTGTTTCGTCCTCACCCTGCAGGCCAGGGAACAACACATTCGGAGGCAAAAAGCAACTTCAAACATCTGTACCAATCAAGCGCTTCTTGCACTCAGGGCATGCATCTATTTATGCGCATTGGGGAAAAAAGGTATAGCAGAACTGGGTAATCTTAACTTGCAAAAGAGCCATTATGCCTGCGAAAGGCTTTCTGCCTTAAACATTTTTGAGCCGTCATTTAAAAAGCCATTTTTCAATGAATTTGTATTAAAAGCACGGGGCAATCAACGCATAAACAAAATTAATGAATATCTTCTGACAAAAGGGATTATTGGTGGATTAGACATCTCCGCATTTTATCCCGAGTTGAGTAACAGTATGCTCCTGTGCATAACCGAGACGAAAACCAGGGAATCGATTGACTGCCTGGTTAGCGAGTTATCCCAATATTCTCATGGACAATAGAGGCCGTCTTCCCTGATTGCCTTCAAACATTGGTCAATCGTCAAGCCCCGTTCCGTCTCTATCCATTGGCCAGTGTGTCGCATAAATGCTAAATTGAACCGTCCATTGCCCACGTACTCCAAACGCGCAAAACGCGATTCAAAGAATGGTGATATGGCAGCAGCGCCAGGGCAGGCATATTTAGCGCAAAAATAAAAGTAACTGCGAATCCAATTGGTGTAGAGTTCGACAATGTAATTAAACTGGAAACCCTCCGGCGGTTGCTTAATGTGGTTTGGTCGCAACTGTTCAATCAGTTCTTCGGCTTTCTCCGTGACCTGGGCTTTCAGATCGTCAGGTACTTTCGACTTAAGCGGCTTAGGAGTTGTGTATATCCACATCTTAGACGGTTTCTTTGGTCGATTGGGCATTACTCACCTCCTTGGTTTTGAGCATAGTCATCCATAATTGTTAAGTGGCTCCCACGCACAATGGGAACGAGTTAAGCTGCCCAAGTGTTTCCTAAACCTTCGATGACAAGGACACTCCGGAAGTGATAACTCACTGGTTAGGGCACGCATGAGGCGGACGGGGCAACGAGATGTCAAGCGCGATTCTTCAAGTGTTAGTACGATTCACACACGCTGATGAGACCCTTTTCCTCAAGTTGGAAGATTAGGTCTTTTCGTTCCCTTACCAGGAAACGAAGCCTTTTTCTTTTATAGGGGTGCACGTTACCAATTTCCCATACGAGCGTAGCCATTCGAGCTATTTCCGAGTTGGGTGATGCCGTGAGTATCTTGAGCCGATCAAGATTCTTCTCAGAGATGTTAGATGGACTCAGAAAGCATTCAATCTCATCTCGTTCCTCAATGAATTGCCTTTTTTCTTTAGGCAATTGCATACAATTTTTGCATACGTGGATATTATGTCCCTTACCGGAAAATTTCTCGTTAGGTCGTTGACGTTCGCAAATTCTACAATAGTGCCCCATAGACTATTAGCCTGACAATTTACCCTGTTTCACCAGGATGCTGTTGGGGAAGTAACGGCGCTAGCTTTACTAATAAATCAGGCAAGTCCCGACTCGCCGTTTTCCACACCTCTTCCCAATCAACCGTGTCATAGGCATGAATCAAGTGGTCGCGCATCCCCGCTATCAACGACCATGGGATATCTGCGTGTGCCGCACGAAACTCAGTCGATAGCCGTTTGACTGCTTCCCCCATGACCATCAATTGGTACATCACTGATGATTGGGTCTTAATATCCCCAAGAAAAGCCTCTTTGCCCATACCTTGGATGAAAACCAATATGAGACGGGCTGACTTGACAATATCCAGGAGTGCGACGTCATCGCGTAGCATGCGCTGCCTCTGGTTCGGAGAAAAGGATGAGTGCAGTGTTTAAGATTTCTTGACGACGTAACCAATTCTGACTTCTGTCAACTGCGCGTTTGCTGATAAGGTCTACGCTCCGATGCAACAATGCTTGTAGTTCCTGTTGCATGGCCACATGGTCGAACAATCCCCACTCAGCATCGGCAACAAAGGTGACCAAGAAGTCCAAATCGCTGTTAGGGGTAAAGTCATCGCGCAAAGCAGAACCAAACAGCGCCAACTCGCTGATTTTCCAGCGATGGCAGAACTTGGCGATTTCATTTTGGGGAATTGTTTTAGTGATATCTTTCATGCTTCTCAAACTGACCTCGCTATACAGTATGTCCGACTACTGGAAAGTTGAGTGATCCAAAGTTTGTTCACATCGCCTGCGGCGTTACGAAATATATTTATACAGAAATATTCTGTCTATCACAATATTCTTGATTTTTGCGGGATGTTATATAAGATTGGTTTTATTATATCCATTAACGAGATTGAGTCAATCCAAATTACTGAACAAATGACCAATAAACTCTTAGAATAGCGGTATGTGTCGAACTCAACATATGGTTATTTTTTACCATGAGTTTTTAACAAGGTGATAGTATGAACCCGACGGAACCCCTCATATTTGAAAGATCGTCCCCCGGCAGGCGATGCTTTAGCCTGCCTGCCTGCGATGTGCCGGAAAAACCCGTAACAGAGTTGCTCTCACCAAAAATGCTGAGAAAACAAGAGGCAAAATTACCAGAGGTTTCTGAGATTGACGTCGTGCGGCATTTCACACGAATATCGCAGATGAACTTCTGTGTTGATACGAATTTTTATCCGTTGGGCTCCTGCACCATGAAATACAATCCCAGGATTAATGAAGAAACCGCGCGCATGGAGGGTTTCACGAAATTGCACCCTTATCAGCCAATCGAACAATGCCAGGGTATCCTGAAACTGCTTTACGACCTTGAGCAAATGCTCAAATCTATTTCCGGGATGTCTGCCTTTACCTTACAACCTGCGGCTGGCGCACATGGAGAATTAACAGGGATGCTGATAATCCGCGCCTTTATGGAGAAAAAGGGTGAAACGAGACACAAGATTATCGTCCCTGATTCCGCACATGGCACCAACCCTGCATCTGCCGCCCTTTGCGGCTATGACGTTGAATCAATTCCATCCAATGCCGAAGGGCTTGTAGATATAGAGAAATTAAAAGCTTCTTTTAATCGTGATACTGCGGCGCTCATGATTACCAATCCCAATACCCTGGGTTTATTCGAAAAGGATATTCTGGAAATATGCAAGATTGCCCACGATGCGGGCGGACTCGTTTACTGTGACGGGGCAAATATGAACGCCCTCCTGGGCATAGCAAGGCCGGGTGATATGGGCGTAGATATCTTGCACCTGAATCTCCACAAGACCTTTTCCACCCCTCACGGGGGAGGCGGCCCTGGCGCTGGGCCTATTGGCGTTACAGAAGAACTGAAACCATTCTTGCCTATTCCACGAATAGAAGTATTAGCCACAGAGGACACAGAGAAAGACAAAACAAATACATATGTTTTAAATTTTAACTACCCTGACACAATAGGCAGGGTTCGGGCGTTTTATGGCCATGTCGGGATGATGGTCAGGGCATATACCTATCTATTATCTCTGGGCAAAGAAGGTGTTTGCAAGGTGGGTGAATATGCCGTTCTTAATGCCAACTATCTGCGACACAAACTCGAAAAATATTATGACATCCCGTATGGAAAGACCTGTATGCACGAGTTTGTCATTTCTGCCAGGAAGCAAAAGGGAAAAGGGGCATCAGCCCTGGATATTGCCAAGAAACTGCTGGATTACGGTTTCCACGCCCCGACGATTTATTTCCCATTGATTGTAGAAGAGGCCATGATGATAGAGCCTACGGAGACAGAATCACGCGAGACATTAAATGCCTTCGCAGACGCCATGATCCTGATAGCTACAGACATTGAGCAGCAACCGGAAACAGTACGCAATGCGCCTCAAACCACACCCATTGGCCGTCCGGATGAAGTCAAGGCCGCCCGAGAACCAAAGTTGAAATGGGAAATGGGGATGGGTTAAGCCTGTCCTGAGTGTACGAAGGGCGGAGCGAACCCACCAGAATAAAGGTGGATTTGGCACAAAAAAACAGTGCCTTAATCGTTCGACTGAGCGCTCACGACGAAGTCCACCCTACCGGACTTTTACCACAGAAAATAAAATGCAGGGGCGAGTAGCAAGGGTACTTGACCCTTGTAACATGACACTTAATGAAACATTTCAATAGATTTATCGTTAATCAGGAGTTCTATTCTGAGAGGGGTCTTTTGCTGGTTCAATCGAATACGATTGAACCAGCGAAAAAGCAGGGTTTTTACGACATTTGATGTGGTATTTTTCATAAGGTTGGGTGAAGCCTGTCTGCGTGCGGACACGCACAGGCAGACGGAGCACACCCGACAATCATGGCTTGCTCCCCTCTAGTCCTC
>Ga0209324_10002523_pt1 | contig 12579 bp, 8 predicted proteins | sample Rifsed19ft3_FD_184015 | JGI IMG/M metagenome (GOLD analysis project Ga0209324, IMG submission 184015) | Soil microbial communities from Rifle, Colorado, USA - sediment 19ft 3 (version 2) | ecosystem: Environmental > Terrestrial > Deep subsurface > Rock core/Sediment | place: Rifle, Colorado...
GCTTTTGGATGGGATGGCTTTGATTTTAGGGCTATTTGTAGAATCGGCGGCTTTGATCATTGGATTTCTGCTGGTGATTTTCATCATGGCCTTAAGTTCGGCTGTGATTCGGGGTTTGGATATCACCTGCGGTTGCTTTTCTACTTCTCCCTCCAGTGAGAAGGTGGTCTGGGATACTATCATCCGGGATTTGATTATGCTCATGCTGCTGGTGCAGGTGTATTATGGGTATGGGGGGTTTGCTGGTCTGGAAAGGCTTATCAGCAGGAAGAAATAGATTATTTCACAAATCGAATCCTCGGAATTAAGATTTTGTTATCGCTAAAGACGTGGCCGAGAATGTGAAGCTGAAGAAGGTCAAATTTGATGGGGAGATCATCCAGCTTTATTCTGTGAACTCAGCTTATCCGCCGGAGATTTACCACAAAAAAGACTTGATTTTTCTACATAAGGTGTATGCCATAATACCCAGATAGGAGGTTGTCATGCAAAACAGATGGAAAGTCCTTGCGATTTTACTGGTCTCGATCCTGGTCATTATTTTGTTGACGGCCCAGACCAGCAGAGATTATGCTGGATTCTGGAATATAATTTCCGTACCAACCGAACAAGACAAATATCAGACATTTCTACTCGATAATCAATCGGGACAAACATGGATACTACGCTCTCATATATATAGTTTTCTCGGTCTTGGTAAACCCTTCCCGGAATCAATAGCAATTGAACAGTATTACTGGTCTTTTTGTCCAACACACGGGCAACAAACCGAACTTGAACGTTTTTCCGAAGAGCGTAAATTATTACAGGATAGCACAAAACTTAAATAAGACTTAATGCGCTTTCTTAACTTGGCTGGGTCTATTATTTCGATTGGCGGGAAAACTTTTCTTTTCGATAATCTATGGGACTCGTAATCCGTAATGGCGTCTATTACTACGAGTGGTCTGGGCTTGGAGACAATTCGAGTAAACAACATAGGAGGAACTATGAAATACTTGATACTTTTCTTTCTGCTTCTTACTACTTCGCTTGCCTCGCCTCAGGTCTATGATCCCATCTACGACAATCTGCCGGTTATTAAACAACAAGACACTACAGATTACACTTACAGAAACACAGACTTCAATTACAGATTTATGCGGTATAAAATGGAGAAAAAAGACCCGTTGGCAGCAGGTCTTTTATCTCTGCTCCTTCCTGGTCTCGGTCAACTCTATAATGATGAAGAAAGTAAATTTTTTCTCTTAAATGTGGCTGAGGTTGGTGCCTTAACTTTAATAATACTTAATCCAAATGAAAGAATATTTTGGGTTCTGCCTGGCGTAATTCATTCTTTTGCTATTGCAGATGCAGTTCGTAGTGCCACTCAATATAATAAAAGCCTTCGAGCAAGATACTTTCTCAGCCATAAATCTCAAAAATTATTACTTACTTTCTCTTTCTAATGGGCTTAGTCCTCCGCAACGGCGTCTATTACTACGAGTGGTCTGTCTCCGGGAAGCACCGGTCGGTTAGTCATTCACATCTGAGATTTCAACAGTCCCGCCAACCCTCCTTTCAGCAGTATCTGCACCTGCCTTGTAGTCAGCTCATAAGTCAGCTCGGTTTCAAAATTCTTACTCAAGTTCTTCAGCTTAATCCTCTTACCTTCTCTTAAAGCATCCAGAATCCCGGATATGACAAGCTGGTCATCCTGGTCAATTAAGTCATACTTTTCCAGTTCAGTGAATCTTAAAGGGAGAAGCCCAAAATTCACCAGGTTATCCTGATGAATCCGAGCAAAAGTCTGCGCTATCACTGCTCTAACTCCTAAGTACATCGGAGCAAGGGCGGCATGCTCTCTGGAAGAGCCCTGGCCATAGTTTTTGCCGGCTACTATGAATCCGGGTCCTTTTTGTTTAGCCCGGGCCGGAAAGGTCTTGTCAACGTAGTTAAAGACGTACTCGGCAATCGCAGGGATGTTCGACCGCAAAGGCAGAATCCTTGCTCCGGCTGGCAGGATCTCGTCGGTGCTGATATTGTCTTTGAGTTTAAGTAAGACCGGACCCTTCAAGGTGTCAGTCAGCAGTGGTGGTATCGGTAGGGGTCTAATGTTTGGCCCACGGATGATTTCAACTGTGTCCGGATCAGCGGCCGGAGGCAAAAAACCAGAATCGTCAATATAGAATTCATCCGGCATCTCTACCTGGGGTGGATGGCCTAAAGTCCGCGGGTCAGTAATTACTCCCTTTATAGCCGAGGCGGCCGCTATCTCCGGGCTGGCCAGATAGACCTGGTCGTCAGCAGTCCCGCTTCTTCCAGGAAAATTGCGGTTAAAGGTCCTCAAGGAGTTTCCTCCGCTGGGAGGGGCCATCCCCATTCCAATGCAAGGTCCACAGGCTACTTCTAGGCCTCTGGCCCCGGCCCGGAACAGGGCTGACATTCCCCCGGCTTGAGTGGCCATTATCAAGACTTGCCTTGAGCCGGGAGAAATGGTCATATGTAAATTCGGATGAACTTTTTTCCCCTCCACAATCTTGGCGGCGGTCATCAAATCCATAAAAGAAGAATTAACCGAACTGCCTACTGCCACCTGTCTGAGAGGCGTTCCCGCGATCTCCTGCACTGGCACGACATTATCCGGGCTGTGCGGCTTGGCTACCAGAGGCTCTAAAGTAGACAAGTCCAGTTCGATTACCTCATCGTATTTGGCATCGTCGTCAGCCACTAAAGGCACAAAATCCTTCTCTCTTTTTTGGGCTTTCAAGAATCTCAAAGTCTGCTGGTCACCCGGAAAAACAGAGGAAGTTAGGCCCAGTTCTGCTCCCATATTGGCAATACTAGAGCGCTGGGGGACATTTAGGCCGGCTAATCCTGGTCCTGTGTATTCAAAGATTTTTCCGATGCCACCGCTGACAGTGAATCGCTTTAATAGCTCTAAGATGACATCTTTGGCCGAGACCCAGGGTTTCAGCTGGCCACTCAACCTGACCAGGACTATTTGCGGCAGCTTGAAGCAGTAAGGCTCTCCGGCCATGGCAGCCGCCACGTCGAATCCTCCGGCCCCCATGGCTAACATGGCCATGGCTCCAGCCTGAGGGGTGTGGCTGTCTGCCCCTAACATAGTTTGTCCGGGAATATCTAATCTCTCCAGGGCAGCTTGATGGGAAATACCGTTACCCGGTCTGGAGAAGTGAGCTCCGTATTTGGCGGCCATAGTCTGCAAAAAGAGATGGTCGTCCGGGTTTTCAAAGCCGGTCTGAAGCATATTATGGTCAACGTAGACAGTACAACGCTTGGATTTTATTCTGGGCACTCCTAAAGATTCAAACTCTAACATCGCTACTGTGCCGGTGGCATCCTGAAGCAAGGTCTGGTCGATGGTGACGGCGATTTCTTCCCCCGCTTTAATCCTACCATCCACTAAATGAGAGGCAATAATCTTTTGGCTAACGTTCATTTCCTTCCTTTCTGGCAAATAGGGATGTCAGGCAGCTTTTACTTACATTAACTAAAATAATATACGAAATTTAGCCTGAGAAGAGAAGTTCTACCAGGCTTAGGAAAAGTTTCTTGCCTAAGTTTGAAAAGGTAAAGCCCTTTTAACCTCCGGCCAGTACAGGGCTATAAACTCTCCGGCCTTTTGGTCAGTCAATTTAGCTGGATTAGTATAATCACAGCCACTAGCACAGACCATGAGCTTAGTGGCCCAGCCTACAGAGCTGAATAGCAAAAGCAGAATTATGGCGCTCAAAATCTTTAAGCTTGACTCCCTCATATTCCTACCCCTTGACCTCCTGATTTTATCGACCTACTGAAAGATAAGCAAAGCCTAACTCTTTTACCCTCTTGGGATCGTACACGTTTCTGGCATCGACTAAGTTAGGCGTTTTCATAAGCTTTTTGATTTTCTCCAAGTTCAGTTCTCGAAATTCATTCCATTCGGTGACTAAGACTAAACAGTCAGCCTTTTCCGCACACTCGTAAGCATCGGTCGCAAAGGTCACTTTTCTCAAGATTTTTCTGGCTTCTTTGACTCCGGCCGGATCATAGGCTTTTATTTTAGCTCCTTCAGACAGCAATTCTCTGATTACATAAATCGCGGGAGCTTCGCGGATGTCGTCGGTATTGGGCTTAAAAGAAAGCCCCAGAATCCCAATCCTCTTGTTTTTTAAGTTTCCTATTAGTTTTTTCACTTTGTAAACTATGTTTTCCCTTCTCTGGCGGTTGACTTCAATGACCGCCTCTCCAATTTTGAACTGGCATCCTAATCTCTCCGCGATTCTATTAAGTCCAACCAAATCCTTAGGCAGACAAGATCCTCCAAAGCCGGCTCCGGCATGCAGGAATTTGGATCCGATTCTTTTGTCCAATCCCAGGGCTTTGGCCACTACCTGCACATCTGCTCCGGTTTTTTCACACAAATCGGCCATCTCGTTGATGAAGCTTATCTTGGTTGCCAAATAGCAATTGGTGGCATACTTAATCAGCTCAGCCGTCTCAAAGTTGGTAATTACAAAGGGGGTTTCAATCAGATATAAAGGCCGGTAAATATCCTTCATTATCTGCAAAGCCTTATCTGAGTCTGAGCCCAAGATTACTCGGTCTGGCCGCATGAAGTCCTCCACAGAAGAGCCTTCCCTTAAAAACTCCGGGTTAGAGACCAGGTCGAATCTCGCTCCTTTTTTACAGTTATCTTGAATCAGTTGTTTTACTGCTCTGATCGTCCCTACCGGAACGGTACTCTTTATGGCTATGACCTTATATCCCTTCAAGTAACCAGCTATCTGAACTGCCGCCTTCTGGAGTGCCAGAAGGTCTGGATAGCCATCCTTTCCAGGAGGGGTTCCCACCGCCAAAAAGATTACTTCTGCCTCGGTCACTGCTGCTTTAAGGTCGGTGCTGAACCTAAGCCTTCCCTTCGCCTGGTTGCGATGAATCAGCTCTTTTAAGCCGACTTCGTAGATAGGACAAACACCTCGGTTCAAGAGCGCCACTTTCCTTTTGTCGCTATCCACACAGGTGACATTCAATCCGAAATCCGAAAGGCAGGTTCCCGCTACCAGACCCACATATCCGGTGCCGACTACACAGATATTCTTAGACATGCCGGTACCACTCCAGAAAACTTTTTATTCCTTCTTCCAGAGGAGTCTGGGGCTTGAAGTTCAAGAGTCTAGAAGCCTTATTTATATCTGCCCAGGTTACTTTCGGCTCGGATTTTTCTTCAGGCAAATATTTCAGCTTGGCTTTCTTACCCAACTTGGTCTCCAAGATGCTGATCAGTTCCCTCAATTTGACTTTCTTAGAATTTCCCAGATTGATGATTTGAAAATCGAATCTCCTTTTAACCGAAGCCAGAATCCCAGAAACAATGTCATCAATATAAGTATAATCTCTTTGACTATCTCCTCTTCCATAAATTTGTATGGGCTGGTTGCCGCAAATCAAGCGGGTAAATTTATGGATGGCCATATCTGGCCTCTGCCTGGGACCGTAAACTGTAAAAAACCGGAAGATGGTCATTTCCATTCCATATAGCCTGTGAAAGATAGAGCAGATCTGCTCTCCGTCTAATTTGCTGGCTCCATAGGGTGAGAGAGGCTTAAGATTTTGCTCTCTCTCTCGATAAGGAATTTTGCAGTTTCCGTAGACCGAAGAAGAAGAGCCAAAAATAAACCTGTTGATCCGGTACTTTCTGCAGGTTTCCAGAAGATTGATAGTTCCATTTAGGTTGACCTCAGAATAAGAAACCGGATCTTTCAAAGAGCTTCTCACCCCGGCTTTGGCAGCCAGGTGGATGAGTGTATCAAACTTATATTTCTTGAAAACCTTATCTAAAAAAGATTTGTTCCTTATATCTCCTTGGAGGAGCCGGTAGTTCGGGCTGGCCAAGGCCAGTCTAATATTTTCTCTTTTAAGGCGGGGGGCATAGTATCTGTCAAAATTGTCGATTACAAAGAGCTTATAACCGCTGGCCAAAAGCCTCTCAGCCAGGTGAGAACCGATGAACCCCGCCCCTCCAGTCAAAAGAATTCTCATCTATAGACAAAGAGGACCGACCAACAGTCGTCCTCTCAGGATTATAATTTAACTAATTCCTCTGAAATGTCAACATAAATAAACCGCTTGACAGTCTTTACTCCTCTGAGGTTAATTTGTTGAGTTACCATAAGCTAACTATGCCAGAATATCCTTTTTTCCGACCAGATATAGTTGTCAGCCAACAGGAATTCGAAAATCAGAAATTCTACATCCTAAAAGACCCTTTAACCCGTAAGTTCTTCAGGGTTAAAGAGCCGGAGTATTTTATCATTCAAAACTTAGACGGCAAAACTACTCTCCCGGAGATTCGTCAGAAGCTGGAGGCTCAGTATCAGCTAAGAGTCGATTCCCGGATAGTAGAGGAGTTTGTCGGCCAGCTTTTAAGTTTCGGGTTCTTGGTCACCGATGAGTCAGAGCGTGAAAGTGCCCGAATGGTTTATCAGGCGCAAAGGCCTAAGTCCCTGTTTCAAAAAATAATCTTTCTTAAACTTAAGGCCTTTGATCCTAATCTGTTGTTAGACAGATTGTTTACAAAGGTGAAGTTTGCTTTCTCAAAGCTATTCTTAACCTTCTCGGCAGTTATGGTTCTGCTGGGAGTTTTCATAACCATATCCGATTGGGGCCAGTTCAGCTACTCAATCTCCGGCCTGTATCAGTTTTCTTCTATATTAGGTATCTGGCTGACCGCTTTCTGGGTCGTAGCTCTGCACGAGTTTGCTCACGCCTTTACTTGCAAGCTCTATGGGGGGGAGGTACGGGAGATGGGGTTTCTCCTGCTCTATTTCCAGCCCTGCTTTTACTGTAACCTCTCAGACGCCTGGCTCTTCCCGAAAAGGCGCCAGAAGTTAATAGTTGGTTTGTCAGGCGCATATTTTCAGATATTTATCTGGGGACTGGCCACGGTCGTATGGCGAATCACAGACCCGGAAGTTCTCCTGAACCAATTCGCCTTTATCACTATGATCACCTCCGGAGTCTTGGTTTTATTTAACTTCAATCCCCTCATCAAGCTGGACGGCTATTACCTCCTCTCGGATTATCTGCAAATCCCCAACTTGAGAAAGAAGGCTTTCCACTATCTGGGGAACTGGTTTAAGAAGTACATTTTACGACTTCCCCTGGTCTTGCCGCTGGTTTCTCCCAAGGAAAGGAAGGTTTTTCCAATTTATGGAGTCCTATCTTTAGTCTACTCTGTATTACTTTTGGGCTTTGTCTTCTGGAAAATTGGAGAATTCCTGATTGGACGTCTAGAAGGGACCGGATTTATTTTGTATTCTGTCATTCTTTTGGTTATTTTCAAGACACCCTTACAGATAGTAGCGGCCGGTTTTGGGCAGTTTGTATTGTTTAAGAAAGAGTCAATGAAAAGCCCTAAGAAACTAATTACCTATCTGGGCGTAACAGTTCTGGTCATTCTGTTTTTGGTCTTAGTCAAGATAGACCTGAAAGTCTCCAAAGAGTGTGAAATCCGAGCCGTGCAGACTTACACTCTAAGCAATCGGCCAGAGTCCTTTGTCGCCGAGGAAAAACTATTCATCGAAGGAAGCGAGGAAAGACGGTCGGTCAACTACTATCGCACTCTTTCTTCTCAATTTGGGCTGATCAGGCTTGACCCAGTTGTAAAAGAAGGCCAGAAAGTCCAAGCCGGCGACTTAGTGGCTAAGATGGTCTCCAACCAGTACCTCAATGACCTGCACAGCGTCGAGGCTAAGATCCAGGCAGCCAAGGCCAGTTACCAGCTCTTGAAAAAAGGTCCCCGACCGGAGGAGATTGGAAAGGCAAAAGACAAGCTGGAGCAGACCAGGGCTCAGCTTTCTACTAAAGAGAAAGTAAGGGAGCGTTTTGCCAAGTTATGGGAACAGAAACTTGTTTCCCAGGAAGAGTGGGACAAGGTTCATACTGATTACCAAATCCTCAAATCTGATTTAGCCATAGCCGAGAATGAACTGACCATTTTATTAGAGACTCCCCGGCCCGAAGAGCTAACCAGATCTGCCGCTGAAATAGACCAACTAGTGGCTCAAGCCGCCTATTACCGGGAACAACTGGAGTCCAGTGAAATCAAAACCCCTATCACAGGTCTGGTGACCAAGGTTCAACCAACCGGTGATATCGTCTCCATAGCGCGTTATGATTCGATTCTGATAATGATTCCGGTTTCTGAAAAAGATATGGATGTGGTGCAAAAGGGGCAAATGGTGAAAGCCAAAGTCAGAAGCTATCCTGACCAGACCTTCAAGGCAATTATCACAAAAGTGGCCCAGCAGGGGGAAAACCTACAGAACAGGAATATCTTCTGGATCACAGCCAAAGCAGCCAACTCAGATTACCTATTAAAGCCGGGAATGAGCGGCCAAGCCAAAATCTACTGTGGGAAAAGACCCATACTTTCCATTATCCTGCGCCGTTTAGTCCGCTGGTTTAGGGTTGAAGTATGGTCCTGGTTTTAGCTACATATTGTGTAGGAAATCTTTTCACGGCTATATATAGTAAAACTCTTCTGCCAAGTTACTACTGTTCAATTTTTTTCTTGACAAAACTTTGAACAGTCATTTCTTAAAGGTTAAGAAACAGATGGGGTGTTGGAAGGTTAGTCGTCTCCCGCCAAGACAGGGAACGTCTGAGCCCCGCTTCACCTCTATCAAAGAACTAAGCAGTAAAGATATTCGACAGAGTCATTAGAACCTGAAAGACTGGTTTAGTCTGGAATGGCAAAGGATCTGCCAAAGGAGGTGATTTAATGGAACTGAAGGAATTACTCATTGAGGAGCTGGAGGAGAGAATCGCTCCAGGGTCGGTATCAGCATCCGGTCAGTAGAACCTACTTTTCGGACGATAACTGACTAACACCTCCATTTGGAAGGCCGCCCTAAAGGCGGCCTTCAATTTTTCCTCGATGGACTAAAAGACATTTCAAACTCTTAGGCAAAATCCGTCTCTTGCTCGCACGGTAGCCAAAAAGATGGAACTTGACATTAGTCATTACTACAGATAGGTTGACTCAAAGCCTAAGAGTCTGCCGAGGGGATCTCAATAAGACTGGCACCATAACAGTCGGAGATGTGGTACACATAGTCAATTCCATCTTTGACAAGGATAAGCTTCCTTGTTTAGGACTAGACCCTGGGAACTGCTGGATGCCCCAGGCCAGCCAGAACTGCTGTCTGCCAGTGCCTTAAAGGTAGAGGGGGTTTTCTATCTACTAGTAATCAAAAGGGAGCCTGCTGAGGCTCCCTCTAATTTTTTTGTCGTAATAAAGTCAGATTAAAACATTCCCAGTTGCCAGGCCAGGAAACTGTACGTATCCACAGTCTGCTGGATGCGCTTGCTGGTCGGCTTTCCCTGTCCGTGTCCAGCCTTAGTCTCCACAAATAATAATATAGGGTCCTCAGAGCTGGTGGCGCTCTGCAATTTGGCCGCCATTTTGATGGCATGCAGGGGGTGAACCCGGCTGTCAGATTCACCGGTCACTAAGAATGTCGCAGGATAGGCAGTGCCAGGCTGGACCTGGTGGTAGGGGGAGTAATCATATATATATTTGAACTGCTGGGGGTCGTCGGCTGAGCCGTATTCAGGTATCCAGTAGCGGGCAATCAGAAATTTGTGATATCTGAGCATATCCAAAAGTGGCACCGCGCAGATTACTGCCCGAAATAAACCTGGCCTCTGCACTAAGGCTGCCCCCACTAAAAGGCCGCCGTTGCTCCCCCCGGAAATGGCCAGTTTCTCAGGATTAGTATAACCATCATTGACCAGGTACTCGGCCGCCGCAATGAAGTCATCAAAGACGTTCTGTTTTTCCTCTAACATACCGGCCTTGTGCCACTCCTCTCCGTATTCCCCTCCCCCTCTTAAGTTAGGCAGGGCAAATACTCCTCCCTTTTCCAGCCACCAGAAGCGGGAGCCGGAAAAAGCTGGAGTCATACTGACGGTGAAGCCTCCGTATCCGGTCAAAAGAGTGGGGTTATTGCCATCCAGCTTTAAGCCCTTTTTGTGTACAATGAACATGGAGACTTTAGTTCCATCTTTGGACTGGTACCAGACCTGCTTAGTCTCATATCCGGTAAGGTCTAGATTGACCGGGGTACTATAAAACTCAATCAATTGGTTTTTCCCGAAGTCATAGCGGTAGATGGCCGGTGGATAGGCAAAGGAGGAAAAGCCCACAAACATCTCATCACTATCCCACTTTCCGCTTAGTTCACCAACCGAGCCCAGGCCCGGCAGGCCAATCTCATTTTCAAATCTCCCCTGCAGAGAGAAGAGCTTGACCTGGGAGGAAGCATTGTGCAGATAGCCGATTATCAGTTTATAATTGGCTATGGTAAGAAACTCGATTAAATCCTTTTGCTCCGGAATTAGAACCTTCCAGTTTTCTTCCTCAGGCTGCGTCAAGTTAATGGCGATAATCTTAAAATAGGGGGCTTGGTCATTGGTCTGGATATAAAAAGTGTCCCCCAGTATTTCTCCCTTGTAGGTAGCCTTCATCCCCTTAACCAGATGTTGAAAGTCCTCTCCCTTAGTCAAGTCTTTGATATAGATGTCGTTGTAGTCGCTGGAGCCGATCGAGGCATAGATGACCAAGTACCTATCGTCCTTGGAGAGCTGCACTCCGAAGAGCATCTCTTTCTTTGACGGGTATTCAAAGACCAGCTGGTCCGGATTATTACCCAGCTTGTGATAAAAAACTTTTTGAAAGTAATTTTCTTCTCCTTTTGGAGTCGTGCCAGGCTTGGGAAATCTAGTGTAGTAGAATCCTTGGTTATCCAAAGTCCAGGCTACACTCGAAAAGCGGCAGCCCAGGATGGTGTCGGCCAAATCTTTTTTAGTTTCCACCTCCTTGATGTGCAAGACGCTCTGTTCGTTGCCACTTTGGGAGATCCCGTAAGCTATTAAAGAGCCATCTTCAGAAGGGTACCACCAGTCCATAGAGACGGTCCCGTCCGGACTGAACGTGTTCGGGTCAATCAGAACCTCCGCTGGGCTACTCAGACTTTTCTGGCAATAGAGAACGGACTGATTTTGCAGCCCGTCATTCTTCATAAAAAAGTAGCGCTTCCCCTTTTTGTAAGGGGCACTCAGCTTGGGGTAGTTCCACAGCTCGGCGATGCGCTTTTCAATCATTTCCCGCTGGGGTATCTTGTCCAAATAAGAACGGGTAAACTGATTTTGTATCTCGACCGCTTTCCAGACCTCCTGGTCTTGGTCGTCCTCCAGCCAGCGGTAGGGATCGGATATGATTTGTCCGTGCAGAGTGTCTGCCACTTCAACTCTCTTAAATTGCGGGTAATCCGGTTTGGCAGCCTGGAGACGTGAGACGGTGAAGAGCGACTGCAGAATCGCAAAAGTTACAAGAAATATGCGGCAGAGTTTAGAATGTGAGACAACCATTGTGTGATGCACCTTTCCTCCTCTTAGGAATTTTTCAAATATAGTCAGGTGGAAGAAAGGGTGTCAAATCGAAAAAACAGTCTAAACAGGCAGCGAAGCTGTTTGCAGCTAAGCAATTACAAGCTAAGCGTGGCAATGCCACACTCCAGGCAACTCCGCTAACCCCCCTTTGCTCTCCATTTCAGTGGTGAGGGGGAAGCAAAGATCGAAATAGAATCCTCTCCGAGAGGAAGTTTTTACTGCTTAGAGGTCGGCTCTAATTTTTCCTGAACTTTACCCTCCACCTCTTTTTCTTGAGCCGTTTCTTCTTCGGATTTGCGCTCTAAGAGGTTTTCATCTTCCCGAAGTTTGTAGGTTATGACAAAACTTAAAGTCTGGCCACAGGTCAGAATGGCCAAACCGTACCCCAGGACAAAAAAGAAGATAACAACCAAGGTGATGCCGAGTAGAAAGGCCGCAATGCTTTCCGTCACTCCCAGGCCGGCCCCCGGGGAGGTTGCGATTAGTTGGTAAGAGATGGAAGAACCAGGATAAAGAGTGGTGAAAAAGTCCAGAACATTCGGCAGGGGCAAATAAGCTGCGGCAGCCTGAAAAATATTCTCCAGCTTATCCCCCATGGTCAGACCGCAGGCCCAGTTAACCAATTGAAAAGTCCGCATCACAAAGTAGCCCAAAACAAATACCCCGATCTTGGCTAGGACAACAATTACGGCACTATACCCAAAGAATCTTCCAGGCTGGTTCCAGACCGTCTGGAAATAGTGCAGAACGGTAGTGAAAGTGTCGGATTTAAGGCAGCCGACCACAGCCGGGGTCAAGATAAATGAGATAAAAAACACAAAAGCCACAAAGACAGAAAAGATGGCGACAACAAAAATGGGAATCCCGTAAGAAAGAGCAAAGATCAGTTCGCCGGCGGCCGGGATTTTACCGATCAGACCAAGCACCGCCCCGCAGATGACCAGGAATAAAAGCAGCAAAAACAGAGTCAAAGGCGAAAAAAGCACCGCCGAGAGTCTCCCTTTCATAAAGTGCAAGGCTTCCTTAGTAGAGTAGAATTGGTCTCCTCTAAGCTCTTCAAAGGTAACTTTGGCCACTGCGGTGCTGAAGAGCATCCAACAGACTACCCAAAATAGTATTCCCAATATCCAAATTATGGCA
>Ga0209324_10002527_pt1 | contig 12556 bp, 12 predicted proteins | sample Rifsed19ft3_FD_184015 | JGI IMG/M metagenome (GOLD analysis project Ga0209324, IMG submission 184015) | Soil microbial communities from Rifle, Colorado, USA - sediment 19ft 3 (version 2) | ecosystem: Environmental > Terrestrial > Deep subsurface > Rock core/Sediment | place: Rifle, Colorado...
TATTGATACTACAGACCCACGGCTTTTTAAACGTGTAAATGGAACTTGGACTCAACTGGGGGCAAATGGGACTGTATCCACTGTTATAAATACAGATTATACCGTTAAATTATCAATGCAAGGTTCTACTATTAAAGGTCTGCTTAATAGTATAGAATATCAATCCGTTACCGATACTGCCCTTTCCGCCGCTGGAGATGCAGGTAGTATGGAGGGGGGTACAAGCACGACAGATTTTGATGATTTTACTGTAGATGATTTTGGTGTCGGTGGTGACCCTGAAGGCTCATTAACAGGTGGTAAGTTAATCAGAGGAGGACTCCTTAGACATGGAGTTCTTATTGGGGGATAGATGATAAATTGGGGTAAAGTACCTTTAGCTTCAGTCTTACCATTCATTTTCGATTCTTTTGATGGTGGTACTGGTGCTTCTATAACACTTACAGGGTTGGCAGTAGGGGATATCTTTATATATAAAGGTGGTTCAATGACTCAAAGAGCATCTACGGCAGGGTTTGTCTTGCTTGAAACTGATGGTATTGACTTAGATACGAACACTGGTATTCATGGTTTTTCTATTGATACCGGCGATAATACTGATGCAGGATTTTTTGTCGCTGGAAGTTTTTATACTGTAGTTGTAGCCTCAGTGACCATTGATGCTCAAACTGTTAATTTTGTAGCGGGTACTTTCTGGCTTGGGCCGACTTTGACAGTGGCAGGAGTAGATGAGGTTGACATAACCCATTGGAGAGGCGAACAGGTAGTAACAACTACAGTCGCAGGCTACCCAAAAGTTGATACAGCCTATATAGGTAGCACAGCACAAACAGGGGCAGATTTATCAGTGGTTATAAATGATGTAGATAATTTTGTGGATACAGAAATAGCGAACATACAGTCACGTCTTCCAGCCGCACTGACAGCCAACGGAAATATGAAGTGTAGTTTGATGGAGATTATATCAACAGCACTTACTGAAACAGCAGGCCAGATAGCAGCAGCATTTAAACAGTTCTTTGATGTTGGTACTCCTACTGGCACGATGAAGGCTATTACCTTAGTGTCTACTTGTACTACAAATACAGATATGAGAGGAACAGACAGTGCTGCTCTTGCTTCTGTCTGTACCGAGGCAAGACTTAGTGAACTGGATGCCGCTACTGGTGGTAAGATGGCTAATCAGGTGGATGTGATAGAAGTAGATACAACCGCTAATCTTGATGCAGCTATATCAACCAGAGCTACCCCTGCTCAGGTGAATACAGAAGTTTTGGATGTCCTTAATACCGACACATTTGCAGAACCAGGTCAGGAAGCTCCGGGGGCTACAGTTAGTTTGGTTAAGAAGATAGGGTATATTTACAAAGCATTCAGGAATAAATTCACTCAGGATGCTACAACAGCGAAACTTTATGCTGATGATGGTACTACAGTTGACCAAAAATCAACTGTATCGGACGATGCCACAACCTTTACTCGTGGAGAGATGGGAACAGGACCTTAAAATGGCAGACTTAGATAACAGGTCAAAGAGAGCATCAGGATTGGGGGCTCTACGTCCATATTTAATATCTCCTGTGTTTCCTGATGGGACTATTAGTCAAGGAGATAGGCAGCATATATCTTGGATGTATGGTGGAATTTTAGCTACTGAAGCATCAGTTCCTGCTTGGCCAACAGTAATGAGAGTTGGGTTTAAAAGTAGAGTTAATAAGAAAAATACTAAACCAATATTAGGTAGATAGTTAAATATTTAACAGAGTGACTTATGCCAAAAAATAACAAAGTAACTGGACAGAGGTGGCGAGAGTGTGACCGATGCTCATTAGATTATCCTCTTAGTCAACTTCAAAAACAAGATGGATTTTGGTTATGTAAGGAGCATTGTACTGATGATATTGGAAGAGATTATTATCTAAAACAGTTAGATACTGAAGGAGAACTACGTGGAAGTGAGCAAGAAGAATCTAAAACTGAAACTTTCAGCGATGGAGACTAATTTATGAGTTATATGAATTTTTTAGCAATTTATACTGAGGTAATTAGTAGACTTGGAAATAGAACTGATATAACAACTCGGGTTAAACAGTGGGTAAATCAGGCTCAATTTTCAATAGCAACCAGTTATCGTTTCTTTGAACTTGAGGTTTTAGTTACTGGTTCAACTACTAGTTCAACTAGAACCTACTCTCTTCCAAGTGACCTTAGAGTTATTCTTTCACTTCGAGATACTACTAATAGTCGAAAGTTAAAACTAAGTGATTGGAGAACTTTTGATAAACTTAATCAAACAACTGGACAACCTTCAAGATATACTAGATTTGGTTCCTCAATAGAGTTTGACCCAACTCCAGATGCTACTTATGGTTTAAGTCTTAGGTACTTAAAAAGGGTAGCTTCAATGACTAATGATACTGATGAACCAGTTCTTCCTGATGAATGGATAGAGGCTATTATCCTTAGGGCTTGTTGGATAGGTGCATTAGCTCTTCAAATGCTTGAATCTTCTAAGTCATTTAAGGATGAATATATTCTGTATATTTCAGAAAGAAAACCTGACCAAGTTGAATCTTCCTTTGATATAGAGGATGGGATAGGGGTAAGGTCAGAATGACTTGGACTAGGCAGACAAATGGGATAGCTGGATGGGTTGACTCGCAAGGAGGATTTGGGGCTGGTCAGTATGGAGACCAGATGTATGGGGAAGGAACTGGACAAGAATGGATTCTTGTTGGAAGTTCTATGTCTTGGTTATCTGGTAGTAGTTCAGAAAGTGTAAGTTGGAATTTAAGTTCAATTAGTCCAATAACTTGGACTTAAAGGAGGTTATATGGCACCAAGTAATACCTGGTCTGAAACTGACCCAGCTGGTTCATCTCTAAGGTCTTTAGGTGATGATGCCATACGTCAGTTTAAACTTGACTTACGTGAACGTCTGGCAGCTGAACACGTATCAGGAGATGGAACAGTTATAGAAGCTGCTGATTTTACAGAGGCTAGACATAAGCTTTCATCTATTGGTCTTCTTGGCTTGTTAAAAGGTCTTAGGATTGAGCAAAGGACTTATGGGACAAGTGGGAATATTACTATCTCAGGTAGGCTTCAGATTGAAATAAATGGAGATATGTGTTACTTAAATAGTGACACAAATTTAGCCTTCTCAGGCTTAACAGCAAGTACAAGTTACTACATTTATGTAGCTAGTCCTGGACATGAGACTGAACTTGTTGCTGGAAATCTAAGCTACTCAACTACAGTTCCAACTTATTCAACTTCTAAGAAAGGTTGGTATAGTGGAACAAGTCGGGCTATTGGATTTTTTAGGTCAGCAGTTGGTAGCTATATGATTCCATTTATTCAAACACAGTTTAAATATAGGTATATGTATGATACACTTTCTGGACTAGTAATTTTAAGTAGTGGTACAGCAACTTCTTATACTGAAATTACATCTGCAGCAAATTTAATTCCAGTTTTTTGTGGTAGTATTTGTATATTAGAAGTACTTTTTGATCCAAGTACAGCATTAGCTACGGGAACAGTTACTTTAAGTGGTCGTGGTGTAACTTCTCAAGTTGATACTAGAATAGAATTTACCTATCCAAGTGGTTCATCTTCTAATGGACTTATTGTTCAAGCTGATTGCTCATTAAGTTCTAATAGAACTATTTATTACTATTCAAGTAGTTCTAATTTAGCAATTCGTTTAGGAGTAATTGGCTTTGACCTTGATGGGAGTTTATAAATGGCCCTTAGTAACATACTTAAATCTTTCTTTAGTCAACCAACTCCAATAGGAGTTAAAACTCTTAGACCTTTGCTTGGCCTTGATTACTCACTTCCAAGTACTGCTCTTCCAGATGAGTCTTCCTTGGTGGCAAGTAATTTTCATTTTGACAAAGGACTTCTTACAAGTAGAGATGGATATGGAGCTATAGGAACAGCTGACTCATATGCAGTAACTGGAGTAACTGAGTTTAGAAAAGTTGATGGAACTCGTATTCCAATAAGATTAACAGGTGGAGGAACTAATGTTGGAAATCTTTGGCAATGGACTTCTGGAGCTTGGGCTAAGGTTGAGTTTACAGGAAATAATACTGACACGTTAGATGGGACTTCAACTGACCAATTCTCAATGGCAGTTGCTGAAGGTAATAACTTTGTCTTCTGTCAAGGAGTTAATAATGTAATGTACTGGGATGGGTCAGCTGACTTTGCTCAGTTAGTTGCTTCAACTGCCAGATACTTGATTGCGTTTGCTGACCGAGTTATTCTTGGATATGTAGATGGAGTTGGTACTCGGTTAAAGTGGTCAACAACTACAATAACAACTTGGACAGGAACTGGTTCAGGAACTAATGATTTTGATCAGACACCAGACCCAATAACTAACCTTGGAGTTCTTCTTGATACCCTTATTGTTTATAAGGAGTCAAACATCTGGCTTGGACAAAGAACTGGTGATGCTAATAATCCCTTTTACTTTATTCGGTCAGTAAATGGGCAAGGTCTTTTACTTCCCTTTTGTTTAATTGACTTAGGTATTGGTCACTTAATAGTTGGAGAAGATGATATCTATATATATAATGGAAGTTCAGACCTTAAACCTGTAGGAGGGAAGATTAGACGTGAGTTCTACCGGTCATTAAATAGGGATGCTGCAAGAGCAGCTTGTGGAACTTACTTGAATGATACTAAAGAGGTAGTTCTATTCATCCCTGAAGGTTCTTCCTCAGTTAATACAGCTGCTTGGGTTCTTAACCTTGACTCAGGACAGTGGACTAAGTACTCACTTGGACATGTAGTTTCATCAGTTGGTCAATCCCTTTACACAGATACAGCTGAGACAACTACCTGGGACCAAGATGTTGGTACTTGGAATGAAGCTACTGATACATGGGCAGCTGGAGCTATTCCTAAGATTCAAGAAAGATTTGGAACAAGTACTGGTCTAGTTATGGCGTTTAGTGAATCAGCTCTTAATGACAATGGAACTGCCATTACTTGTCAATGGGAGTCTAAGGACTTCGACTTCGAACTTCCTTTTCGAATTAAGCAAGTTCTTAGAGTTCTTATTGGTTATCAGTCAACTACAGGAATTAGTCTAAGTGTTTCAATCTCAGTTGATGAAGGAGTAACTTGGACTACTCAAACACGAACACTTACCTCAAGTGGAGCTGCAACTGAAAGAAAGTTTTTTGACTTTACAGTTAGTGGACAGAAGGTAAGAGTTAAAATTTACTTTAGTAGTTCAACTCAATCAGTTAAGATTGGAGAAGTTTCGGTTCAATATACTGATTCAGGAGATTATTTAGGCTAATGTTAGATAGAATCTTTGAAGCATTAGTTAAACTAATAATTAAACCTAATGGAGTTATTGCCCCCCAAGGAACTAATGCACATATTTATTCAGGATATGGAACTCCAGAAGGTTTAATAACTGCACAGATAGGCTCAATTTACCTAAGGACAGATGGAGGAGTTTTAACCTCTTTTTATGTTAAGGAGTCTGGAGATGGAAATACAGGTTGGGTTGCTAAATAAACTTGTTTGGAGTATAGAGTTTATACTTCTTCTTAGGACTTATGTTAAAAGATTTTCAAGTAGACTTTTAGCTGACCCTCCAACTCCAGATGGATTTATTAATTTTCTTCTTAGACCAGATGTATATGTCTTTAATGTAGATGGGAAAGGATTAGTTTGGATATATTTAGTTGATATTAACGAAAAAACTTTATTTATTGGTTGTTTAGCTTGGAAGAGAACTTCTTTAGAAATTAAAAAGTTAGCTTTTGAAGAAGCTCTTGAGAATTTTTCAAACTTTGAGGTATTTGCGGAAGTTAAGAATGAAAATCAGTTAAGTCATAAGTTAGTTAAAGAGTTAGGATTTAAAGTATCTGAACAGTTAAGTGATAGAGTTATTTATATCTATCAAAAGGAGGATTAATATGAGTGTAGGTGCTGATAAGTCAAAAAGTGATACTAAAGATCCATTTGCAGCTGAAAGAAGGAAAGCACTTGAAGGATTAATGCCAGCTCTTGGATGGGGGGCAGGTGCTCCTCAAGTTCCAAACTTTATGCAAGGACCAGCGTCGACTATAGGTCCATTAACTTCAACTCTTAATGAATCAATAGCTACAGGTATGCCAACTAATGTAAGTGGAATAGCTGGAGCTTCAAGAAATCAAGCACTTAGGTCTCTGGAACAAGATATTTTTCCTCAAATACTTGAAAGATTTGGAATGGGTGGGCAAAGATTTGGTTCAGATGCTATGAACTCTATGACAAGAACGAGTGGGGATATATTATCAAACTTGGCAGTTAATGAGGCTAATCTTGGATTTGGGGCAAGTGAGGCTGCGGCTAATCGGAGACTTCAATCAGCTAGTATGTCAGGACTTCCAATGGAACTTCAAAAATATGCTATGATGATTCCAGAACTTATGCAATTTATTCTTGGAGTTACACCTACTACTAAACAAAGAACAGACCAAGCTCAGATGGGATTAGTAATAGGTAAATAGGAGGATATATGCCTAATATAATAAGTAATCTTTTAGAAACATTAGCTAATAATTGGAAGTATTCTACTGACCAAAATGTTATAGAAGGTATGAATGTATATAAAAATTTAGGTGAACAAACTAATTTATTAAGTCAACCTCAACAGGAAGAAATAGCTAAGATACTTGAATATAAGTTTGGCTTCCAAGCTCCTCGTGAGTCAGGAATGGTTAACATAGACAACTTTATGGTTAACCAACCTGGAACTCCTAAGCTTAAGCCATTTCCTACTACTCAAGAAGATTATCAACGTCAACTGGCTAGCCAACAAGCAGGAATGTATAGTGATATTCAGAAAGCTAATATAGCTAATACTCTTTCTGAGATAGATAAACGTGAATATGAGGCTAACCAGAATGAACGAGCAGGAAAGTTTGGAAAATCTATATCTTCACTTATGATGGGACGAGATCCATCAACAATAACAAGTAAAGAACTAATTGGAACTTTAAGTAAAGATACTGACCTTGACCCTCTTATTAAAGAACGAGTTTTAAAGAATTATGGACTTGAGACTAAGGACATTCTTAAAAATGAACGGTGGGCTAAAGCTACTAAGAATATACAATCTCGAGTTTCTCAAAAAGATAAAGGAGACTTAACTACAGATATGGGCTTCTGGGCTAATCAGGTATTCCCATATGTTGAGCCTGAACAAGCCTTGAGTCTTATTAAACATTATACACCTTCGGCAGGAACTATTGATAAGGAAACTTTAAGTGATTTTGAACTTGACTTAATTAAAAAGTATCAAGCTGGAAAGATAACAAGTCCAGAAGACATACTTATTCTTTCAAATATGGTACTTTCTAAAAATCCACTTCTTTCAATGTACGTTCAGACATATATAACACCAGATATTATGAGCCCAGATCCAATAAAAAAGAAGGCAGCTTTTGAAGAGTTTAATAAGAATATGAGGAATATGCTTAATATATCCTTAGGCCTTGGTCAACCATCTTCACCTACGACTGTTGTTCCTCCTCCAGTTCCAAAGATTAAGGCTAATCAAGTTCCTCAAGGTGGAGTTCCTAAGGAAAAGCCTCAAGCAGATTTTATCTATGAACCAGGAAAGGGATGGGTAAAATAGATGCCAAGAGTTGAAGTTAAAGGGAAAGGAGTAATTGAATTTCCTGAAGGAATGTCTAAGGAAGAAATGGAATTTCATATTAAGTCTCGTTGGCCTGAAAAGAAACCTGACCCAGGTCTATGGTCATTAGTTAAAGAGACAGCCAAGAAAGGAACTCCTGGAATTGGAGCTATTGAGACAGCCATGCAAGTAGGAACAGGAATGGTCTCTACACCAATAGCAGGTTTAGTTGGATTAGCTTCTATGCCTTGGAAAGGAATTGAAGGTGGAGCTGACTTAATGGGTAATATTCAACAAGCCCTGACATATGAACCAAGAACTGAGTTTGGAAAAATGGGCTCTCAAGTTCTCAGTTGGCCTCAGGCTAAAGTTAATGAGATGGTTCAAGAAACCGGTTCTGAGTTAATTAGATATAGTCCTGATAAGTATGGTATAGATATGGCAACTGCTGGAGATGTAGCAGGAGATATGTTAATGTTTGCTATGGAAAGTCCAGCATTTAAGGCTAAGGTTCAGCCAAGACTTTCAACTAAAACTTCAGTTCCACCAGTTACTAATATACCTGAATTTGATTACTTAAATACACCTACTTATAAGCCAGGAACATTTAACCGATTGGCTGATAGACAATTAGTTGAACCTAAACCTTTAAGGAAAGGAGCTAAACCTCCGAAGGTTGAACCAGGACAAGGACCTTTAATTACCCCTGTTGAAAAAGTACCTTCTCCTCAACCATCTGTAAAGGTTAAACCTTTACCAATGGGTCAGTTAGAATTAGACCTTGGAAAGTTAGAGAAAGGAAAGGTAGTTAAACAAGTTCCTATTTCTGAAGGACAATCTTGGAAGGCTCCTAAAGAGCAACCTAAGTTAAAGTTTGAAGGTCCTAAGCCAAAAGTAGAAGTATTTCATCCAGTTAAATTACCTAAATCAACTAAACCAGTTAAACTTAACTCTCTGGATAGACCTCTTCAAGTTCCTGAATCTCTTCAAACTAAAGTTTATCGAGGAGCTCGTCAACAGACTGATGATAGAACATTCTTCATGTCTCAAGATGAAGCTCTCCTTCGTGGAGATGCAGCTGGTGAATTTGAAGTTTCATTAAGTAAAGTTTACAAGACAAGTCAACCAATTACTTCTTCATCTATTAAGGAAGCTATGAAAGTTGGAGCTGATGGAATTATGTCAACTGAGACAGGCGAAGTCCTTCCTTTTAATCCAAGACAAAGTTTAAAGTATATCCGAGAAGTTAAGAGGCAAGCTCCTATTCAACAGGCAGGTTTAACAAGAGAAGAACTTCTTAGCGATTCAGTTGTTGCTCGAGAGTATTATAAGATAGCTGAAGCTAATGCAACTGTTGAAACTAAGGCAGGTAAGGGTGGAAAGACTTATACTGACCTTAGTCCTAATTATAAGTTTGCTGATAAATGGTTAGATACAGAAGGGACTAAACTTTACCAGTCATCAAAAGGTAAAGGAATAAATAATCTTGAAGACTTAATTAAAGAACGGACTAAAGAGTCAGTATGGGATAAACTTAATAATGAGCAAGGAGGAGTTGAACTAAATAAATTTCTTGATGAGCTTAAACAAGGAGCCTGGAAAGCTGGAAAGTGGAGACCAACTATTGGGACTGTTGGACATGAAGACCTAAGTGGACTTCAATCACTTAAAAGAAGAATTAGTTCTCCAAGTTATATGGCTAAGGTAGAACCATTCCCTTTAAGGTTAACTGACTACTTAATTGACAAACTTGGACTTACAGTTAATGACCTTCATACAATAGCTAAAACTGGACAAGGTTCAAATAAACTTTATAGACAAGCAGGAGATCTAGCTAAGGTAGCTGGGTATGTCCCTAAGGAAGAAAGTTTTGTAAATATACTTAAGAAAGATCTAACTCATATTTTTAGTAAAGGGTCAATGGGAGAACAAGTATTTTCAAGTAGAAAAGGAGCTGCTAAGAATGTTTCAATGGCATTGATAGACTTTGAACTTGAAACAAATATGCTTAGACAAAATAAGATTCATCAACTAAATCAAATATATAAAGGACTTAATAAAGATCAAGAAATGGTAGTAGGTAAGTTACTTGATAAATATCAAACTTTGTCTGATGTACCAGCTGAGTTAGTTAAACAGTATCCAAAGGAAGTAGCTGTAATGGATGCAGTTAGGAAAACTATATTTGACGATATGTGGGCACGTGCAGGCATTCAAGGTGAGAAAGCTCCTAAGTATATTGAAAATTACTTTACTCGAGTTTATAAATTTGAAGGTCTTGATCAGCTTAAACCAGATGTAAGGGCTAAGGCTATTAGAGCTTTTGCAGCTCAGAATAAGATGGACTTTGTAACTGCCGAGAAAGTACTTAGAGGACATATACCAAGTTCAGGATTCTTTGGTCCTTTTTCTAAACATAGAATTGAAGTTCCTCCTGAGCTCGAGTCTGCACGAGTATGGGATAAATCAGTAGTTGAATGGTATATAAATGGAGCAGCAAGGTATATAGGGCTGAAGAAGTTTTTACCTACGGCTAATCAAAACTTAAACTTACTTACACCTAATAAGGCCCTTCATCAAAGTAATGTATATACTGCACTAAGAGAACATGTTGATGCTGCTAGAGGTATTCCAGTAACAGTAGATATGGAAATAGGTAATTGGGCAAGGAAAGCTGCAAGAGTTGAAGGGACTCGTCAGTATATTACTAAGATGGGAGCTTCAGTTGCATTTGGGATTACTAACTTAACACAGTATCCTTTGAATAGTGGTATTCATATTTTTCAAAAGGTTAAACCTGGTGACGGTCTATGGAACTTCAGTCGAGGGGCTATGATGGGACTAACTAAGGAAGGACATAAGTTAGCTAAACTTTCTGGAATTACAGCTGATATTGGAAAGGGAGAAATGTCAGTTGGAGATATTCATGGACTTTGGAGAAAGACAGCTGATGTTCTTGGTGTGTTTGCTAATGTAAGTGAAAGATTTAATAAGGTTGCTGAATTTAATAGAGTTTGGCCAGACTTATTAAAAGCAGGAAAGGATAAGGGGCTTGGTGGACAAGAGCTAATTCAATGGGCAACCAGTCGTGCAAGATATTCAGTAGCTGAACATCAGTTCTTGATGGGAGCTGGGGATAGGCCAATTAGTTTTCAAGGACCGATTGGTTCAACAGTTGGAAAGTTTAAATTATTTACTATTAAACAGCTTGAGTTTATTGCTAACCTTAGGGGAAGGGAAATACCGGCTTTCTTAGCTATGAATCAACTTATTGGTGGTCCTGATGCAATAGGTCTTGACTACTTGGAAGATGAGTTGATAGACTCGAAGTTTAAAGACTCGGATGGAGCTCAGGCTTTCTTCCAATTTATGAAAGCTATGAGAGCTGGAAGTCTAAGTGGACAAACTGGATGGGACTTAACTGGAAAGATAGGAGTTGGTTTCTTCCCAGGACTTGAACATGGAGTAGATGCTTGGGAAGCACTTGGCAGATTAGCTATGCCAGTTTCAGGCCAAGATACTCTTAACTTTATAACTGATATTAAAGAAGGACGAGTTGCTTCTTCACTTAAGGATTTTCAAGAGGCTCTGTTTGAAGGACACATTTCTAAACAAGAGTTTGACCAGATAGTTAACGCATGGGCTAAGGCTAAAGGTGACTTAGTAGTTATGCCTATTGGAGTTAAGAGAGGGGCTAAGGCATATATTGAAAATTTAACTGGGGTTAAAGAAACTCGGTTTGGAGAAAGAATTGAACCAGCGCCAGGTGGTCTGGAGACAGTTATTGGTTATCCTTCATCAAGACTTAAAGATGCCCAAATAGAGATAGGTAAATTACAGAATGATAAAGAGAGGGCTGGAGAGATAAGAAAGGTTCTTAATGCTGAATTTGCAGATGCTATTCGTAGACAACATGATAGGAAGATGGAACGTGTGATAAGGCAAGTTGCGGATTTTAATATGAAGTATCCACCATTAGGAGTTCCTCCTATTTGGCCTGAAAATTTAGTTAAGGCTTATGCTAATAAGAACCAAGAGATGTGGTGGAGAGCTGGACAGAATAAGTGGGGAAGGTCTCGATTAATAAGTAAAGGGTTAGGAGATGAATGAGTCTATTTCAATTCTAATTTGATTTAAATTCTATGTGTATGTTGACATTCATAAATGATAATCTCGGGTTTAGACATGATTTAGCGATGTTTAGACATGTATGTTTAATGATGTCTTTGACAAATATGGAGGTTTTCTAATGGCTGAAATTGGATCTGGTAATGGAACTTCAATACCAACAGAAATTGATACTGGTCAAACTTATGTAAATGTATCTAATCCAAGACCTGATTCAAGTTCAAGGGTAGATGCTGAATTAGTTAATGACCTATTAGCTACAGTAATAGCTATGGAAGTTGACTTGTTTAGGACAAGGGTTATTGATGCTAGGACCTATCCAACTTTCACGGAAGCTGTAGCGGCAGCAGCTAATGGAACTCTTTTTATTTGTTCATCAGTTACTTTAGATGCTAATACAATTATTCCAAGTACGGTTAGTCTATTAGTTACAAGACCAGGAATAATTAATGCTAATGGGAAAACACTTACCATCAATGGGCCTGTAGTTGGTGCTCCAATGCACCAATGGCTGAGTGGGTTTGCATATGGAACGAACCTTACCATCACAAACTTAGCGCACTTAGTAAATCCTATATGGTATGGGGGGCTTAATAGTATAGGAATTGGTACTGCAAATCCTGGAGCTATTCTCGAAATTAAAGGAGATGGGCCTTCACACAGTGGCAATACTAATGCAATTTTAAAACTATCTTCCGCAGATGGTGAAGAAACAACTTTTCTTAGAGATTCTGATGCTGGCAACAAGGGGATATTAAGAATTAGAAATAC
>Ga0209324_10002529_pt1 | contig 12547 bp, 10 predicted proteins | sample Rifsed19ft3_FD_184015 | JGI IMG/M metagenome (GOLD analysis project Ga0209324, IMG submission 184015) | Soil microbial communities from Rifle, Colorado, USA - sediment 19ft 3 (version 2) | ecosystem: Environmental > Terrestrial > Deep subsurface > Rock core/Sediment | place: Rifle, Colorado...
GGGCGTCGGGGGCTCGATCTGGAGCAGCACCCCCGCCCGGTACTCGGGCGTCTGCGCGAGCCCCACCACCAGCCCCAAGAGCAGCCCCACGAGGGCGAGGGCGCTGATGAAGGATCGGCTCCTCCAGACGAGCCCCGCGTAGTAGCGGACGTCGATATCGCGCTCGCCGTGGGCGGCGGGCTCGAGGGGCGGCAGGGCGGCGGAGGTGCTCATGGCATCGCTCGGCGTTCTAGAACATGCGGCGGGAGACCGTGATCACGTCGTTGGGCTGGAGAGGGAGATCGGGCTGCTTGCCGTTGCGGACGTCCTTGAGATCGACCTTGATGATTTTGGTCTCGCCGGTCGCGGGGTCGCTGCGGCGGACCTTGACCGAGCCGCTCCCGAAGCGGGTCAGGCCTCCGGCGAGGGAGATGGCCCCGGTGACGGTCAGGTCGGCCTCGATCGCGTAGCGGCCCGGGCGGTTCACCTCGCCGTCCACGGTGACGTAGAACTTGGGCGAGGAGGTGATGATGTCGCCGTTGCGCAGCGGCAGCTCGAGGTTGACCACGTCCTGGGGCGTGGGCGTCCCCCCCGAGAGACGGATCCGGATCGTCTTGTTCCCGCCCTCGAACTCACCGTCGACGCGGGTGATCATGACCTCGCCCGAGGCGCGGGGGGTGAAGCCTCCCGCCTCCACGAGCACGTCGATGAGCCGGGTGCGGCCGCGCAGCGGCTTGCGCCCGGGGCTGTTGACCTCGCCCACCACGGAGACGAACTGGCTCTGGTATTCGCGGACCTTGACCTCGACCTGGGGGTTGACGAGGTAGTCCTTGGCGAGGAGGTTGGTGATCTTGCGCTGGATCTCGGCCACCGTCAGCCCCGCCACCTGCACCTCGCCGAGCAGTGGATACGAGAGCGCGCCGTTCGTCTGCACGGTCGGGATGCGCGACAGCTCGGGGTTGTCGTAGACCGTCACCTCGAGCACGTCGCCGGGGCCCACCTCGTACTCGGCGCGCACCGCGGGGGGCGCCACCACCTCCGTCGAGGGCGGGGGCGCCTGCGGGACGAGCGCGAGCAAGAGCACGAGGGCCGCGGTCACGGGCGCGCACCCGCGGGCGCGAAGAGGCCGTAGCCGACCTGGGCCACGAACCCGTCGGTGGTCACGTCGTAGCCGGGAACGCTCGAGTCGCGGCGTTCGCGCCGGTAGTCCGCGCGCAGCCAGGTCCGAGAGCCCAGCGAGCGGCTGACCCCAAGAGACCAGCCGAAGATCTGGTCCTCCCGCGGCCGGCCGATGGCAGATGCGTCGGCGCGGTACTCGTTCCAGCGCCACCCCGCCGAGGCCTGCACCCGCAGCCGGAGGGGGGCATCCGTGCTCAGCGCGAGCAGCGCCGAGTTCGACACGTAGAAGGCGTTGTCCTCGAAGTTGGAGGGCTCGGTGGCTCGGCCGAGGACGAGCTCGATCCGGGAGGCCGCGCCCAGATCGCGCTGGAGCAACCCGGCGAGGGTGAGGCCTTGGAAGCGGTCCGCCCCCGCCTCCGCGAGCGGGTTTCTCTGGGAGCGGAAGCCGACCGTCACCGCGGTCGTCGTCAGCGGACCCACCGGGCCCGCGATCCCGGCGAGGATCGAGTGCGCGGTCGACTCGATCAGCGCGCGGTCGGGCGAGGGCGGGATGCGCTCGTAGCCGTAGCCCAGGGTCACCCTCACGTCGTTCCCCACATCGTAGCCCACCTCGGCCCGCGCCGTGCGCACGTCGTCGTCGAGGAAGCCCCCCGGCTGCGACTTGTCGAAGCGCGTCCAGCCCCCGCCGCCGTCGAGCGCCAGCCAGAGGCGGGGTCCGACCTCGACCCGGGCCCCGAGAAGGATCTCGTTGAAGGTGAAGCGAGCCAGATCGGAGAAGTACTCGCGCCCGGGGTCGACCACCGTCGTCTCCAGCAGCGCGCTCGAGAAGCGGTAACCCGCGCGCAGGAGCGAGCGGGAGCCGAGGGGCAGCTCCAGCTTCGCCCCCGCGAAGTGGGAGGTCTCGTTCACCTGGGGGATGTCGGAGAAGAACCGCAGCCTCGGCTCGTACTCGAGCCCGGCGAGCCCCCGGGCGACGGGCAAGGAGGCGACAAGGCCGGGTTGCACCTGCAGGTACTGGTCGCGCACGGGCTCCGGGCCGCCGAAGCCGAGCACGTCCGCGTCCACCCAGCTCACGGTGACATAGGGCCAGACGGTCATCCGCCCGAGCACCCAGCCCTCGCGGCGGTCGGCAACCTCCGGCTGCGCCTCCTCCCCCTGCGCGAGAGGCCCCCCGGTCGGGAAGAGCTGCCGGTACAGCTCCGGCGTCACCGGCCCCCGCTGCTCGGGGCCGGGCGGGAGGCCGAAGACCACGGTGAGCATGCCCGCCTCCCAGCCCGCCTCGAAGGGCACCTCCGCCGCGACCTTGATCCGAAGGACGGTCGTCCCCTCCCCCCGCTCGACGCCGATCGCCTCGAGGGGGCGCTCGGGGGCGGGGAGAGCGAGGTCCGGCCGTGCCGTTCCCGCGAGGCGGATCACGACCTCCCCCGCCTCGCGGACGACCTCGGCCGGAGGGAGGTCGTCGGAGCCCAGGATCCGGAGGGCGGGGCGGTGGTCGATCGTGGTCAGCCGCACCGCCTCCACCTCCGGTGTCGCGAGGGCCGCGAGGGCAGTGAGGACGGCCATCCCCGTCACGACTTCTCCTGCCGGGGCTGGGCTCGCCGCTCGTAGAAGAGCAGGATGAGCACGAGGGCGACGATCGCCCCTGCCTGGAGCAGGATCAGCCCCGACTGCGCGGGCGTCGCGTCGGGCAGCGCCACCGCCCCCAGCCCCAGGGCGAGCGTGACGAGGTAGATCGTGAAGACCGCGAGCGGCGGCCGCATCCCGAGGGAGACGAGCCGGTGCGAGAGGTGTCGGCTGTCGCCGACATAGATCGGTCGCCCCTCGCGCAGGCGTATCGTGACCACGGTCGCGGTGTCGAGGATCGGGAGCGCGAGGACCAGCACCGGCATCAGCACCGAGAAGTACGTGCTCGAGGCGTGGGAGACGTAGCGCTGCAGCAGTGTCAGCGAGGCGAGGACGTAGCCGATGAAGAGGCTGCCGCTGTCGCCGAGGAAGATCGATGCCGGGTGCCAGTTGTAGACGAGGAAGCCGAGCAGGCTTCCCATGAGCGCGACGAGCACGAGGCTGATGAACAGCTCGCCGAGGAGCCAGGCGTTCACGAGGAGGACACCCGAGGCCACGAAGGCGACCCCGGCCGAGAGCCCGTCCATGTTGTCGAGCAGGTTGAAGGCGTTGGTGATGCCGACGACCCAGACGAGCGTGAGCGCGACGTTGAGGGCGTCGTAGTAGAGGATGTCGCTGCGGACGCCGCCGGCGACGAGGACGACGGCGGCCAGGACCTGCCCCGCCGCCTTCCCGCCCACGTGGAAGCGGCTGCCGAGCACGTCGTCGAGCAGCCCCACCCCGAAGGCGATCGTGGCCCCCAGCAGCAGCGCGAGCAGCTTCGTCTCGACGCGGCTTGCCTCCTGGAGCAAGGCGAGCGGTCCCGCGAGGTGCGTCGCCACCCAGGGGAGGCGGGAGAGGATCGGCACCCCGAGGTAGCCGGCGAGGACGACGCTGGTGAAGGCGACGTAGACCGCGATCCCGCCGAGCCGCGGCGTGGGATCGGCGTGTATCTTGCGCGGCCCGGGGCCGTCCATCACGCTGAAGCGCCAGGCCAGGCGGCCGGCGAGCGGCACCAGCCCCACCGAGAGGACGAAGGCGGAGAGCAGGACGGCGGTCGCGAGCAGCGCGGTCGCCACCGCGATCAGGCCGTTCTCTTCGCCGCCATGAGCTCGCGGTAGAGCGAGTCGATGTCGCCCACGAGGCGCGCGGCGGAGTGGTGTCGAAGGACGTGCTCCCGACCGACCTGCGCCCGGCGGCGCGCGGCCTCGGACTGCTCGAGCGTCTCCAGGATCGCGGCGGCGAGGGCGCCGGGGTCCGCGGGCGGGACGAGGAGGCCGCGCTCGCCCGCACCCAGGACGTCCTCCGTCCCGCCCACCCGCGTCGCCACCACCGCCCGGGTGGCGGCGAGGGCCTCAATCAGGGCCACCGGGGTCCCCTCGTTGCGGGAGGCGTTCACGACCACATCGAGGTCCCCGTAGACGGCGGCGAGGTCGCGGCGCCATCCGAAGAAGGTCACCGCCCCTGCTAGGCTGAGCTCGCGGCAGAGGGCCTCCAGCGCCGGCCGCTCTGGTCCGTCCCCCACGAGGGCGAAGCGCGCCTGCGGGCGGCGCTCGAGGACGAGGCGGGCCGCGCTCAGGAACGTCGGCACGTCCTTGATCGGCACCAGCCGCCCCACCATCCCGATGAGGGGTGCGGTCTCGGGGATACCCGCCTCCCGACGCAGCGCTCCGCGCGGCAGCTCGCCCGCCAGGTCCTCGAGGTCGAGCCCGACGGGGACGACCCGGATCCGCTCCGCGCGGGCGACGCCGAGGGCGACGAGGTCCCGCTTGACCGCCTCCGAGACCGCCACCAGCACGTCGGCGAGGGTGGCGAGCCGTGTCTCGAGGCCGCGGAAGACAGCGGTCTTCGCCCGTCCGAAGTAGCCCCGCAGCACATGCCCGTGATAGGTGTGCACGACCACCGGCACCCCCGCGAGGCGCGCGGCGAGGCGACCCAGGAGCCCCGCCTTGGCCGTGTGCGTGTGGACGATCGTGGGTCGCCACCCCCGCATCAGGCGCTGAAGGCCGACGAGCGCGCGCAGGTCCGAAAAGGGCGCGATCTCTCGCCCGAGTCCGGCCATCGCCTCACAAACGACGCCTTTCTCCGCGGCGAGGGGCAGCATGTTCCCCTCCCGTGGCGATTCCCGTCCCACGATGAGGCGCGTCTCATAGCCCCGGGTCCGGAGACCGGCGCTCAGGAGGATCACGTGGAGGGACGGTCCTCCGATGTTGAGCCGGGAGAAGACGCGGACGACGCGCACCCCCCCGGCCCCCTCTTCGCTGGAGGCCTCGCTAGCCCCGGGGATATGCACCTCGTCGAAGCGGGACCGTAGCATGCCGCCCCGGTCCGGTCAAGCTAACTGGCGCTTTATGAGACAGATTCGGCCACCGCGAGGGCTCCACTCAGACCCACCCGCGCAGCGCGTAATAGCCGATCTTGAGGTACTCATCGAACACGATCCGCCGGGAGAACGGTTGGCGCCACCAGCCCTCGGGCCGCCAGGACGCGGGGTGGGCGGGCCGATTCACGATCCGGATGCCGGAAAAGGCCCGGCGCGCGGCGAGGAACGCCCGGCGCTGGTGGTAGGGAGAGGTCACGAGTGCGAGGACCGCGACCCGCTCCCTCGTCACGATCTCGCGCGCGGCCACCATGGCCTCGCGCGTGCTGCGCGAGGTCCGCTCCAGGCGGATCCGCCCCCGCGGCACGCCGAGGGCCAGCGCGACGTCCCGCAGGCTCTCCGCGCTGTCCCCCGGCCCCGGCTCGCCACCGGTGACGATCAGGAGGCGGACCTGGCCCTCGAGGAAGAGGCGCGCGGCGGCGCGCGTGCGCTCGTAGTTGGGGTCGCCGGCGAGGACGAGGACGGCGTCAGCGACTTGCGGCGGGTCCTCGACCACCAGCCAGCGGGCCGGATCGTCGGCGAAGACGGCGGCGAGGGCGAGGGCCGTCGCCGCGGAGGCCACACCTGCGCGCGGGCCGGCCTTCAGCTCGGCGAGGATGAGCGCGTCTCCCCCCAGAGCGACAGCAGGTCCAGCTCGATCGCCTCGAACGGCTCCGCCCCCACCCGGGCGTCGTCGGCGAAGGTGGCCGAGAGCACCCATCGCTCCCCGTCGCGTCGTAGCACCTCGACGGTCCGCGCCGTGGGGTTGATGAGCCAAGCGTGACCGACACCGTGACGAGCGTACGCCGGCAGCTTCCGCGCCCGGTCGAGCCGCTCGGTCGAGGGCGAGAGGATCTCACACACCCAATCGGGCGCGAGGTCGATCGCCGGGGCGTCGGGCGGCTTCTGAAGACGCTCCCGCCGCCAGCCGGCGAGATCGGGGACCAGCACGTCGTCGCTGAGGTGCAGTTCGGGCTCGAAGAGGAAGAGCCAGCCGCCGGGTCCCCCCCGGCCACGCTGGAACGGTCCACCGAGCTCCACGCTCAACGCGAAGGCACATCCGGAGTGTGGAGCCGACGGACGTGGGGTCGCGTAGAGGTCGCCGTCCACGATCTCAGCGATCTTGTCCTGTGCGACCTCGATGAGGTCGGCGTAGGTGGCGTGCTTGCGGACGGGGCTCGCCATGAGGCTAGTCTAACCCCGCGCCGGCAACGGGAGGACGTGCGCCGGACGGAGCCCAGTCCCGCTCCTGCCGCAGCCAGCTCTCGAGCGTGAGGAGCACCCAGATCTGGGGCGAGAGGTCGGCCGCCGCCGTGCGGTGGCTCCCCACGAGCGCCGCCACCGGCTCCGGGCGCAGGTACTCGTAGAGGGGACTCCTGGGGTCGAGCAGCCGCTCGCGCACGAAGCCGTCGAGCGTCCCGCGGAACCAGGCCCCGAGCGGCGCCCCGAAGCCCATCTTCCCCCGCCGCCGGATCGACTCCGGCAGGATCCCCCTCATCGCGCGCCGCAGGAGGATCTTCCCCCGACCGAGGCGCATCCGCAGCCGGTCGGGGAGGGCGGCGCCGAACTCGACGACCGCGGTGTCGAGGAACGGCGAGCGCGCCTCGAGGCCGTGGGCCATCGACATGCGATCCATCTTCACGAGGAGGTCGTCGAGGAGGTAGGTCGAGAAGTTGAGCTGCAGCAGCCGGGCGAGCGTGCTTGCGTTCCCGTCGAGCGCGCGGGTGAAGCTCTCGAGCACGCGCTCGCGGCCCGCGTGCGGGTGCAGCTCGGGGCGGAGGAGGTCGACGAGCCCGTCCGTGAAGTAGGCGTTCCAGCGCAGGTAGCGCTCGAGGAGGGGCAGCCGGCCCGCCTCCGCGAAGCGCTTGGCGAAGCGCAGCGGGTGTCGCCGGTCGCGCGGCTCGGGCAGGAGAGAGATCGCCCGCGCGGCGAGACCGAAGGCCCATCGCGGCAGCGCCTCCGACAGAGCGCCGCCGTAGAGGCGCAAGTAGCCGGCGAAGACCTCGTCCCCCCCGTCGCCGTTGAGCGCCACCGTCACCCGTGTCCGGGTCAGCTCCGAGAGGAGGTAGGTCGGGATGGCCGAGGAGTCGCCGAACGGACCGTCGTGGTGGAAGACGAGCCGGTCCACGAGCTCGAGTGACTTGGGTTCGACCACGAACTCGGTGTGCTCGGTCGAGAAGCGCTCGGCCACGACCCGCGCGTGTTCGCGCTCGTCGTATTCGCTCCCCCCTGCGAAGCCGATCGTGAACGTCTTGACCCGGGACCCGGCCGCCCGGGCCATGAACGCGACGACGGTGGAGGAGTCGAGCCCGCCGGAGAGGAAGGCCCCGAGGGGCACGTCGGCCACGAGCCGCCTCTCGACCGCCCGCTCGAGGAGCGACCGGAAGCGCTCCTCGGCCTCGCGCTCGTCGAGGCCCTCCCCGTCCTCGAAGCGCACGGACCAGTAGGGCCGCGGGCCCTCGATCCCGTTCTCCGTCGCCACCAGCAGGTGGGCGGGGGGCAGCGCGCGGAGGCCCCGGTAGAACGTGCCAGGAGTCGGGACGTAGCCGTAGGTGAGGTAGAGCGGTAGCGCCGAGACGTCGCGCTCGTGCGGGACCTCCGGGTGCGCGAGGAGCGCCTTCGCCTCGGAGGCGAAGGCAAAGAGGCGGGGAGAGTCGTGGTAGAAGAGCGGTTTTTTCCCCGCCCGGTCCCGGGCGAGGAGCAGCCGGCGGCGCCGCGCGTCCCAGAGGGCGAAGGCGAACATGCCGTCGAGCTCCCGGACCGCGTCTTCGCCGCGCTCCTCGTAGAGGTGGAGGATGACCTCGCCGTCACCTTCGCTGCGGAAGCGGTGGCGGGACCGGAGCTTCTGCCGCAGCTCGCGGAAGTTGTAGACCTCGCCGTTGAAGATGAGCCAGAGCGAGCCGTCCTCGTTCGCCATCGGCTCGCCGGCGGCCTCGCTCAGGTCGATGATCTTGAGCCGCCGGTGGCCGAGCGCGAGCGGGCCGTCGAGGTGCGCGCCTTGCGCGTCCGGGCCGCGGTGGGCGAGGGTCCCCGCCATGGCCGCCACCGTCTCCTCCCGGGCGCTACCGCCTCGCGCCAGGTATCCGCAGATCCCGCACACGGGGAAAGCATAGCCTTGCCGGGGCGCGCTTGGCAGTCGCCGCCGACGGGCGTACCCTCCTGGGGAGTATGTCCGAGTACCGGTCCGTTGCCGCGTTCCAACTGCCGCTTTGCACCTGCAATCACGGGTTCGCACCCGAACTCAGCCGCCGATGCCGCTGAATACGCTGTTGCCCGCAATACTCGGACATACTCCCCCCACGGCATGACCGGAGAAGCCGTTCCCGTTCCCGCCCGGGCGGCGCTCGCCGTCCTCGTCGGCCTCGCCCTTCTCTCGCCCTGGCCCTTCGGCTGCGCGCACCCGCGCCTCGCGGGGACGATCGCCCTTCTCGCCCTCCTCACGTCTCTCGCCGTCGCGCTCGCGGCCTTGCGGTGGAAGGCGCCGTTCGCATTGCCGCCGCCCGTGTGGCCTCTGGCGGGCCTCATCGCCCTCGCCGCCGTCCAGCTTCTCCCTCTCCCGTCACCTCTCCACGGCCTCCTCGCCCCCGGCCCGGCCGCGGTGTGGCACCCCGCCGAGCCGGAGGCAGCCGCCGTGCTCGGCCCGGGGGCGTTCCCCCTGTCCGTTTACCCCGACGGCACGCGGGAGTGGCTCGCCTTCGCGCTCGGCGTCTCCGCCCTCGCGGCCCTCGCCGTGCCCGCGCTCCGCGACCGGCGCTACGCGCTTCTCTCCGCCCTCGTCGTCGGCGGGGGTGGGCTCGCCGTTGCCCTCTTCGGCATCGTGGCACGCCTTCTTTTCGGCAACCGACTCTACGGCGAGTTCGCTGTCCCCACCGTCGCCCCCTTCGGGCCCTTCGTGAGCAAGAACCACTTCGCGGGATACGTCGAGATGGCCTCCCTCCTCGCCCTCGGACTCGCCTTCGGCCTCGCCGACGAGACGCGGCGGAAAGGGGGCTCTCTGGGCTGGATCGAGGGCTCGCGCGCCGGCCGCGTCGTCTGGGCCCTCGGCGCGGCCGGGATCATGGCCCTCGCCGTCCTCGTCTCGCTCTCTCGCGGAGGCGTCGTGAGCCTCGCCGCGGGGGCCATAGCCTTCTTCGCCTTGCGCGCCCTGGTCCGGCGCCACCCCCGCGCTCGCTCCGCCCGATATGCCCTCGTCGCCCTCATGGGTCTCCTCGCGCTCGCAGCCCTCGCCTTTGCCGTCCTCCCCCCCGGGGCGCGCGCTCGCATCCTGAGCCTGGGCGGGATCACCGGCGACCTTGCGGGGGCCTTCCGCCTCTCGGTCTGGCGCGACACCCTCCGTCTCGCCGCCGCGAGCCCGATCCTCGGCCACGGCTTCGGTGCCTACGCCGACGCGCTGCCACCGTTCAAGACCGCCGCCGGCACACTGCGCGTCGAGCACGCCGAGAGCGACTGGCTCGAGCTTCTAGCGGAGGGCGGAGGGGTGGGCCTTCTCCTCGCCGGGCTCTTCATTGTTCTCGCCGCCGGCGTCGCGGTGCGGGGTCTGCGGGCGCAGGACGATCGTCTCCGGCGCGGCCTCGGCCTGGGGGCGGCGGCGGCTTCTCTGGCCCTCCTCGTCCACGGCGCCTTCGACTTCAACCTGCACATCCCGTCGAACGCGATCCTCTTCGCCTTCCTCCTCGCCCTCCTCGCCGGCGCCGCGGGCGCCGGCGGGGCGGTGCGGCCGACGGGCATGGGCCTTCTCGTCCTCGTGCTCGTGGGCGGGGTCCTCGCCGCGCTTCGGGCGCCGGGGGCGGGGTCCCCTCCGGACGTCTCGTCGCTCCGCCGCGCCGTAGCGACGGGCGATCCGCGCGCGCTGCGGCGGGCCACCGCCGAGGCGGAGCTCGTCGGGCACCTCCGCCGCCGGCCCGCCGACGCCGAGGCGTGGGCGATGCTCGCCTGGGTCCGCGCCACGACGAAAGACAGCCCGCCCAGCGGCCTTCTCGGGCGGGCCCGGCATCTCGACCCCCTCAACCCGGGCCTCGCGCGCGAGGTCGAGCGGCTGGAGCGCGGCCGTCCCCTACGGTGAGCGCGCCAGGCGAAGGCTACTGGCTGGGACCGAAGCCGAGCTGGAAGCGCGCCTGCTTCCCGCGCTCGTTGCGGAAGACTCCATCGAGCACGTCCTCGCTCACGGTCCCGCTCAGGTGGACGAGGTCGTAGGGCGGCCCGGGCTGAAAGGTCATCTCGATCTGCGTCTCCGCCCCGAGCTTCACCCTCCCGCGCAGCCCCTCGAGGGGAGGGGGTGACCAGCGGATGCCGGGGCCGCGCAGCTCGTAGATGAAGGCCCGGCCCTCGAGGGTGGTCCCCGACTGCCGCAGCTCCAGCTTCAGTTCGAGCGTCGGCTTCTGAGGATCGTCGCTGAAGGCATTCTCGAAGGTCCCCTGCCACGTCCCGCCCACGTCGCCGAAGCGCGGGGGCACGCGGAGCGCCGCGCGCTCGAAGGCATCCGCCTCCGCCGTGGTGAGCGTCTCGACCTCCGACGCGCTCGGGCAGCCCTGGCCCCCGGTCTCGAGGCTGAGCGCGTTGAGCCGCGCAAGCGCGGCCCGCGCGGGATCCGATGCCGAGAGCAGGCGGGGGACCTGCTTCTTGGCGAAGACGTTCAGCAGCTCGTTGAGGACCACCGCGTTCCAGTAAGGGACGAGCTCCACCTGTTGCAGCTCGGGGGCCTGCTCCTTGACCCAGGCCACGACCGAGCGGCCCCACCTCGCGACCTCGCGCGGCGCGGGGCCGAGCCCCAGCGCCACGATGGCGGAGGCGCTGCCGGCGCCACGGACCTCGAAGCGTACGCCGGGGTCGCTCCCGGCCCGGCCGAAGGCCTCGCCTAGACCGTCGATCGCCTGCCTCACGCGCTCCGGGGCGGGGGCGTCCGCGGCTTCCGCGGGTGGGGGCGCCTCGAGGTAGAGGGCGGGGCCGAAGCGGTGGCGGATCTCCCACACGCGCGGGGCCACGTAGCGCGGCTCGAACGCCAAGACGAAGCAGGGGGCCTCGCGCGGACGGACACGCAGGTTCACGGGCGCGCTCACGACGCCCCCTATCACCACCTCGACCGGGGCTTCGACCACCACCGAGCGGGTGAGGACCGGCACGCGGAAGTGGATCTCCTGCGGGCTCGAGTCGAGCAGGGCCGCCTTCTCGCGTCCGACGCGCACCTCGATCCGGCCCGGCTCGCTCGCGAAGCCGGAGCCGGTGAGCCTCACCGTGTCGCCCACCGCCGCCTCCTCGGGCTCGATCGCGCGGACGACGGGGACCGTCTCGTGCTGGAGGGTCTGCCTCAGGAGCACGATGCCCCTGCGCTCGACGCGGAGGGTGACGGTGCGGGTGCCGGCCTCGGCGGCGGCGATCTCCGGCACCGTGAAGACCAGCTCTCCCCGCGCCAGCTCCTCGATCCGCGCCTCCTGGGTCTCCACGAACACCTTCAGCTCCTGCGAGGGCTCGATCTCGGTGCCGCGGAGGGCGACACGCCCGCCGCTCTGCGCGCGCAGGGGGTCGACGCGCACCGACTGCCATGGCTTCTGCGTGGACCGCAGGCCCCACAGGAGCCACAGCACGAACACGAACGCCAGGCCGGCCCAGAGGATCGCCTGCTTCGGGATCCCGGGGCGCCGTGGGGGCGGCGGCTCGGGCTCCGCCTCCGGCGCGGGGGCGGTGGTGTCCTCGCCCGGCTCCGCGCGTGCAGCTCCCGAGGCGTCGAAGACCACCGTCATCTCTCGCGGCGCCCGCGCCGGGGGGGCGGTCGTCGCCTCCGGCGGCGCCGCCTCGGCGCTGGCCACGGCCGGCTCCGGCCCGGCCGCGGGCTCGACCGGCTCCGCCCCCGGCGACGGGGCGGCCCGAGCCATCGCGTCGAGGAGTCGCCCCCCGGGGTCCTCGAAGCGCAGCAGGAGCGGGTCGGGGTTCGTGGACTGCCCCAGGCGGATGAGGTTCCCGTCGCGGAGGACGATCGAGCCCTTGACGGGTCGGCCATCCACCCAGGTGCCGTTGGGCGTGCCGAGATCCTCGAGGCGCACGCCCTCGGCGCCGCAGAAGACGCGGACGTGGTGTCGGGAGATCGAGCGCTCCTCGAGGGGCAGCGGCGAGTCCGGGCTCCGACCGAGCCTCCACTCCTTCTCGGGCGGGATCTCCCACGAGGCGACCGCCTCGCCACCGCGGAGCACGAGAAGCCGCGGGCGGAGGCTCTCCATCATGCCAGCAGCACGACCACGAGCAGCGCGAGCGCGGCGAGGATCGCCACGACCCCCACCGCGCGGAAGACGAGCGCCCAGAAGCGGAACGGGTCCGCCTCCTCCTCGGCGGGGGGCATCGGCCGGCGGGCGAGGATCGGCGCCTCGATCGCGGGTGAGCGCGGCGGGGGCATGATTCCTGGGCGCCGGTGGGCGCCATCCACGCATGGCGTGGATCTACTGCTGTGCGGTTGCCACCATGCCTGGGCACGCCGTCATGGTGCGGCTGTGGTTGGGG
>Ga0209324_10002533_pt1 | contig 12538 bp, 10 predicted proteins | sample Rifsed19ft3_FD_184015 | JGI IMG/M metagenome (GOLD analysis project Ga0209324, IMG submission 184015) | Soil microbial communities from Rifle, Colorado, USA - sediment 19ft 3 (version 2) | ecosystem: Environmental > Terrestrial > Deep subsurface > Rock core/Sediment | place: Rifle, Colorado...
TAGTATATTATAATAATATGTCAAGTATTTTGTAGTTTAAGGGATAATTCCGTTAAATTTTAATAGAAATATTAAATTAGAAGTGTTTATCGGGATATAAACACTTCTAATTTTTTTAGTGTGCCCAGTTCAATATATTTATTTACGGTTTCTTTCCATCCAGTTTACTGCAAAGTCGACCAAATCTTTCTGAGAGAATAACTGGGATCTTGCCTGACCGACATATCCGGTTCTAATATCAGCTTCTTTATTTTTAATAAACTCGGAACCGAGATTTTCAAAATCTTCGGTAACAGGTGTAATATCTTTTAGGTCTACCCATTTTCTTTTTCCTGAAACCATTAAGGGAGCACCAGAGACCTCTTCCTTTTTGGAAGGATAATCTGCCCTGTATTCAGCAAGGTGAAGTGAAGTGCTGTTGGAATATCCCACTCCCATTAAAAGCACATAACCATCAAGCTCGTAAATCTTACCCAGAGGTGACCGGTTACCTAAGGCATGTTCAAGACTGTGGTCCCTGGTAATATATCCTGCATGTCTGCCCCATGCTGCAAATGATACCTGGGGATGATTGCTTCTACCCACGCCTTTCTGCTTTCTAAACACTTCCGGAATTTTTCCCACTCCTCTTGTCGGTGTTAGATCCGGATCGAATACAGGCATCGTTTCCTTGATTGTATCGCACCAGTTTTCAGGTACCGGAGGATTTACCCATTTGGAAGGATCCGATAAGTCCCCTGAAAAGGTAGTCATCACAAGTGTTCCTCTCTTCCCAAGCACTTCTTCAAGGGCAAGGACGACTGCTACAGCCCCGCCGCTTACCCATCCTATCGAGCTCAAGGAAGAATGGACCAGAAGCACCATTCCCTCTTTGACTCCAATGTTTTTAAGATCTCTGATCAGAGTTTCAATAGTTTGAGGACTTTTACTTTTACCAATAACTTCTTTTTCGCTCATTTATTATTTTTATATAAATTTTAACATTCATTGATTTAAAATTTGGTGTTGTTAACTTTAAAGTATTTTAGCTGTTAAGGTAAGCTAATGATAATCACACAAATATTCTTTTTGGACTATTATAGACCTTAAAAAACTAAATTTTATAATTTTTATTCAAGAGATGGTACAACAAAAGTGCTCCAGGACATTTCAGGCAATGTTACATTAAACTGGTACTCACCGGTACTTATTTTTAAATCTTTGGGGTTGTTTCCATCATTTTGCAAGATAATAATAATCTCACCATCCGGATTTAAAAAGGAGACAGCACCCGCTCTAATACTACTTGTAGTTACATAATTTGCTCCTTTTTCCACAAAGAAAGTAAAATGTTTAAACGCATAAAACATCGGTGTATAAATAACCTCTTTTGTGTTCTTATCTACTACAACTGCTGCGTTCTGGGGCCACGGCTTTTCGGAATCAATGCTTTTTCCTTCCTCATCCAGTATCATGTTCCACAGTAGATATGAGTTTACCCCCTCATCAAAATAATCCTTTATTTTATTCCAGGTATGTATACCGTATTCCCAGTCATTCGGAGGAAAATCAGGATTATAACCGGGCTCCCAGTAAAAATTACCGCATTCAGTTTCCGTCTGCATGATTTTTTTATCAGGGTAATTGCTCCGTGTTTGCGCTACGGAACTTAATCCTTGCCATTGAAAACCTACCGTAGATACATAATTATTGGCCGCTTGATCACCTAATACAGTTTCCGGAAAAGCTGAATAATCGCCATCCTGTAATGTACCCAGCATTATTTCCGCTCCTACGTTCCTTTCTTCAAATAGAAGGCCCATATAATCCCTGATAAAAGTTAAAAATTGCTCCGGTGTCCACAGGCAGGTGGGGTAATTTCTTTCAATCAAAGGTTCATTTTGCACTGCAACCATAAATATATCAATCCCTTCATTCCGGTATTCTTCTACAAAACGCGCAAGATACAGTGCGTATGCTTCATATATACGGGGATCATCTTTCATATTGCCTCCATCAAAAGCCTCACTCGTTTTCATCCATGTAGGAGGTGTCCAGTCTGAACCCCAGATCTGTAAATCAGGCCTGTGTTCCAGGGCAGCTTCTATATAAGGTATAAGATATTCCTTGTCTCTTTCTATTGAAAAATTCTCCATCTCAAAATCATCTTTTGTCTCGTTTAACGTATAGCGGCTGATTGCATAGTCACTTGCACCAATCGGCACCCTGCAGATATTAAACTTTGCACCTTCCTCTGGGTCGAATAGTTCCTTTATTACTTCGTCCCTTTTCTCAGGAGTTAAAAGTAGAAGGGCCTCCCAGCCTTTTTCGTTAAAGGCACCTGTTACATCAGCTTTTTGCTCATTTTCTTCTTCAAGCAGAGATAAAGCTTCCATGTCCTTCCACTGTTCATCCTGAGTACTCAATTTCCAGGAGACTTCTCCAATTTCCTTTCCAGTGCCTGTTCCCTCTTCTGCGGTATTTACTTCATCTGCGATAGCATTGTCTGTGCTTTCTTTATTACAGGATATTGCCAAAAAAAGAATGGGTATTATTACTAATAAAATTAATATGCTTATAAATATTTTTTTTCTTCTCATATCCCTGAAATTGATGTTGATTTTAAAATTTGGAAGATTTCTAAAATTATTACTGACTAGTACCTGCTGTTATGCTCTAAAATTTCTATGAATTTCTTTACCAGATCGGGATCGAACTGGGTCCCGCTGCATTTTTCAAGCTCAGCTATTGCTTTCTTCTTGCTGACCGCTTTTTTATACGGCCTGCCCATTATCATAACCTCATAGGCATCCACTATCGCTATTATCCGTGACAGGACAGGTATTTTCTCCCCTTTTAATCCCTGGGGATAACCATTTCCGTTCCACCACTCGTGAACAGTTAAAATATATTCAGCAATGCTTGAAAGCTGATTGGATGAAATTGCGATACGATAACCGATTTCCGGATGCCTTTTTATTGTTTCCCATTCTTTTTTACTCAGGTTTTCCTTTTTATTCAGTATGACATCAAGAATTGCCACTTTACCGATATCATGAATGGTCGCCAGTAAAGACAGGTCATCGATTTCGCTTGTAGGTAACTTTATGGCTCTACCCAACCGGAGAGCCATTTTCTTTATTCTCTTAGTGTGACTTTCAGTTTTAATGCTCTTCTCAAATAAAGTTTTTTCGAGTGATGATATTATCGAACTGATGATACTCTTTGTCTCCTTTAGTTTGTTCCTGTACATGTCGTCTTCAGCTTTTTTTATCATCTTCGTAAAATCCTGATGGATTTTAATCTTTGCTGCGACACCCAGAGAAATACTTAAGGGTATTTTACCGCCTATTACTCCGGCACTCTTTTCCTTTATTCTTTTTACGATATTCAGGGCAACTTCTTCACTTGTATTGGGAAGTAACATAGAGAACTCATCCCCACCCCATCTTGCGACTATATCCTCTGCCCTGCAGCAGCTTCTGAGAACATTTGCACAACTTTTTAGTATTTCATCTCCTTCCTTATGTCCGAATGCGTCATTTATCAGTTTCAACCCATTTATGTCTCCTACGATGATACTCAACGGAAGCTGCCTTTTTGTATCAAGTCTCTTCAATTCTTCTTCAAAATAAGCCCTGTTATAAAGATCGGTCAGACTATCATGAAAAGACATATAAGAAAGGCGCTCCTCCATCTTTTTTCTCTCGGATATATTATGCATTATGCTTTCTATCGCGATGAGCTTTCCTTCACTATTGTAAAATGGAGTTATTGTCTCTTCATACCAGATAACCGTACCATTTTTATGAACAATACGGATCTCTACAGGTTTTGAAAAATCAAAGTCACCGCTGTGTATTTTCTTAAGGATGCTCCTATCGTCCGGATGAACTATTTTGTAATTAAACCTATGATTATCGTAATATTGCTGGGGCTCATAGCCAAGATTTCTCTTTACGGAAGGACTTATGTATTCGTACCCTGATTTAGGAAACAACTTGTATCTGTATATTATATCCGAAGCATTTTCAATAAGCGATCTGAAATATCTTTCATTTTCCTTGAGTCTTTCCATATCCTTTTTTTGCTTTGGCTTTGATTTTCTTTTTTCGGTTTCCATCACCGGAATCTTAGAGAATTTAATTATTATTTTTTAATAATTATATACTAAATATTTTAATAATTCATTAACCGATTGTCTTCTTCTGTCAACATGGTTTTTCCATAGATTAACTGACCTTCTAAAATGTTGATATAATTGTCAACTTATTATTTACTGGAAAACTTATAGAACTTTTCCTAATATTATAGAATTAAGTGGATACCATTAAAAAATAAATATATTAGATATAAATAGTATTTATGATGTATTCCAATAAAAATTTCGGAATGGCTCTAAAAGAGATAATAGAAAAAAAGAAAATAAAATTAAGGAGTCTCGCCAACAAGACGAATCTAAACTACAGTTATTTCAGCAAACTCAAGAAAAGGGACAGTTATCCTCCAATCTCTACCATAGAACTTATATCTGATGGATTGGGTATATCTCCCGAATATTTTATGGAATACAGAATTTATAAGATTGAAAAAAAACTTAAAGATAATCCATATCTCATTGATAAAACATTCGACTACATAAATAACCTTTCAAACAAAGAAAAATTAAAAGTTGCCGAAAAAAAGAAGCTATTCACAAAACACTGAAATTAATATATCTTGATTTTATTATTTTGGGTCAAAACAATCCTTATTCAAAATGAGACTTTTTAAACTATCCGAATTACTTGACAGAATTTTAACCAGATGTGTGATATGCCCCCACCGCTGCAAAGTCGACAGGAAACAAGGAGAGAAAGGTTTCTGTTGTGCGGGCTGCAAACCGGAGATATCATCGGCCATGCCCCATCATGGCGAAGAACCTCCGATTTCGGGAAGCAGGGGTTCCGGGACCATATTTTTTTCTCACTGCAACATGAAATGCGTATACTGCCAGAACTATCAGATCAGTCAGGAATTCGAAGGAAGACCGTATGATATATCGGAACTTTCGGAGATCATGATAAAGTTACAGGATGCAGGCTGCCACAATATCAATTTTGTTTCTCCTACCATATGGATCCCGCAAATAGTAAGGGCTCTTTTTGCTGCCAGAAATAACGGACTTTCGATCCCGACGGTATTCAATACCGGTGGATACGATGAACCTAAGATCATAAAAATGCTCGATGGGGTTGTCGATATTTATATGCCGGATATGAGATACAGCGACAGTGATATGGCTTTAAAATATTCAATGGTCAGGCGATATGTCCGGTACAACCGCCAGTCAATAAAAGAAATGTACAGGCAGGTAGGTGGACTCAAACTTGATTCCAAAGGAGTAGCGGTAAAAGGACTCCTGATAAGACTGCTTGTTTTGCCCGAAAATATTGGCGGAATAAAAAAGACTCTGGATTTTATAAAAAACGAATTATCTACCGATGTCTATCTAAGCATTATGGCACAGTATCATCCGGCTTATAGAGCATGCGAATATCACGACTTAAATAGGACGATCACTGCAAAAGAATATCTGGATATAATTAAATATGCAGAAAAGAAGGGCCTCACTTCCGGTTGGACCCAGGATCATATCTCGCTTAGCAGAGGAGAAGATCTATTTATACCTGATTTTAAAGACAAGAAAGTGTTTAAATATTATAGGAAGAAGTGAGGGATCATGCCTTAATTCTCTGGCTTTTCCATGCTTTCAATTCTTCAAGCGGGAGAGCATTAAGAACATCATTTTTTTGAAGACCTGCTCTTCTTGCAACATCAACCCCAAGTCTTATCATATCCATATTATTGGGACGGTGGGCATCCGTGTTTATGACCAATTTTACACCCATCTTCCCTGCCTTTCTGACATTTTGCTCATTAAGATCCATTCTTAAAAAATATGAATTTATCTCCAGCGCTTTATTGTTCCTTGCCGCTTCTTCGATCAATCCGTCTATATCGATAAAATAAGGCGCTCTGTTTCCAAAAACCACCCCTGTGGGATGTGCGACAAAATCAATATACTTATTTTTGACTGCGCTTATTGCCCTGGCTGTATTTTCGTCCCCGGTATTCAGAAAAGATGAATGCATGGATCCGATTGCAATGTCTATTTTTTTGATTATATCTTCAGGATAATCAAATTTGTCTACTCCCCTGATGTCTATTTCCGATCCCAGTAATATGCGAAAATCTTTGAATCTGGATTTCAATCTATCGATATAATTTGTCTTCCTCTGGAGCCTCTCGGCATCCAGTCCCCTTCCATAATAATTACTTGTCGTATGGTCAGAAATCGCTATATATTCGTAGCGGAACTTTTTTATCCTCTCTATCATATCGCTCAAGCTGATTATTCCATCACTCCACCTGGAATGGATGTGCAGGTCACCTTTGATATCTTCCATGGTCAAAAGCTCCGGCAGTATATGGTTGCCTGCCAGCTCTATTTCTCCCAGATCTTCCCTTAGCTCAGGTGGAATATATTGTAAACCCAGCTTGCGGTAAATAATCTCCTCATATCGGACATCATCAGTCTCCGGAAAGCTGCCAGTGTCGGAACGATTTATTATCTCTTCAGGCCTGTCTTTGCTAATTGCAGTGGTATCTATCCTCCCATCTTTGAAAAATCCCCTACCTCTTGCCACTGCTTCCAATTTCTCTATATGTTTTTTACTTCCGGTAGTATAAAGCATATCTATGGCCCAGTTCTTGCGGCTGCTTATAATAAGTTCTATTTCGATTCCAAAAACGCTTTCGAATCTCGCACTAATATTTTCCTGTCTTTTGTCCTTCTTTATGAGTCTTTTTATAAAATCAAGCGAATTTATTTCATCCAGCAGCTTTTCGCTTTTGGCAAAATCAAATGTCAGGCCGTTGAAATATGGCAAAATCATCAGATCTATATCCTTTATCGCGGATCTTTTTCTCCTCAGGGAACCGACCACTATGACTTTTTCGATATTTTTTATCCTGTAAAGGCTGTTTTTAATTTCCTCAAGATAATTTTCGACTTCCCAGCGAGAAGACATACCTTTTATGCTTTCAATATAATCCAGTGACAATTTGAGTCTTTCGACATAGGTTTTGATTGCGGCATCTTTCCCTGATGTAATCTCGGCAAGAACGCTGGAAATCGCGGTACCTTCATTAAGCTTTTCCTTTAGGTCTTCAAGAGTTTTTATATTTAATGCATCATAGGTTTTAAATAGCATCTTTTTCCCGAAACCGCTTATTCTCATGAGTCTTATCAAGTCCTGGGAGTATTTTTGTTTTATTTCTTCATAGAGCCCGATGCTGCTTGTTTCAAGATATTCCTTTATAAGGTCATAAGGTAAGCCCTGTATGCCAACCAGGTCCTTGAGCTTTCCTTCGGCGAAGATTTTATCGACTCGTTCAGGATTATCTCTGATGGTCCTTGCAGCTATTGTCAGATGCAATGATATGTTCCTGTCATCAGTTCTGGATTTATTGACTTCCGCAATATCTGTAAGTATATTTGCCAGTTTTAAATTAATCATCTTATGATATTCTCTATGTTATAATATCTTTTGAATGAAAATTCAAAGCAAATTATTATATCATAAAATACTTCAAGTTATGAAAAGAAAAGATATAAGCCACCCGTTTTCAAACACTCAAAAATGCCAGTCCCTTAGAGAAGATATGATACGGGAACAGATAGTTTCCCGGGGAATCAAAGATAAAAAGGTCCTTGATGCTTTAAGAAACGTGCCCCGTAATAATTTTGTAGATGAAGAATACAAATCCTCTTCCTATGAAGACAGACCACTGCCGATAGGTTCGGGACAGACCATATCACAACCCTATATTGTTGCACTTATGACTGAAAATCTGGAACTTACAGGAAATGAAAAGGTCCTGGAAATCGGCACCGGTTCTGGTTATCAGGCAGCATTACTGGCTGAAATAACAAAGGAAGTATATACAGTGGAAGTAAATACTTCATTATATGAGAAAAATAAGAAATTACTTAAAAAATACAAGAATTTAAAGATGAGTAACCACGATGGTTACCTGGGGTGGGAAGAATATGCACCATATGACAGAATAATAGTCACGGCTGCACCCGATCATATCCCTCAGCCATTTGTAGACCAATTGAAAGACGGCGGTATTTTGGTGATCCCAGTCGGTCCTTCAAGCTGGAATCAGGTCCTTTATAAAGTGATCAAACAGGGCGGTAACATCAAGAAGATAGGTCTGTGCGGTGTGGCTTTCGTACCTCTGATAAGAACCAGGTAAATGCATTAAAAAATCCAATAGTTTACATCTTCTTTATCGATTATTCCATTCAAAGATCCATCATTGATTCGATCCATTTCTAAATCGTTTTACCTGCTTTTTAATTATTTATATTATTAATTACTTTATTATTTTATTATTACATATCTTTACTTTATGTTATATATATGTTTTAATTAATTTATTAAAACTTTAGATAATTAAATATATGGTATTGACTAACAATTTATTGGAAAAACAAATATATGGGGAAGAACCTTCCCTAAAATGGGAAAATAGAATAGGTGATATACTCGTAAACGAAGGTTATCTCTCCAGAGAAGATTTATACAAGGCCCTGAGTATTCAAAAGAACGAAGGCGGAAAGCTGGGCTGGATACTGGTAAGCAACGGTTTTATAACCAGAATGCAGTTCTATAAAGCCCTGGCGGAAAAACTTGAATTACCTTTTGTATCCGGTGATATCGAAAAATATTATTACCGGATTGACACGACTCTGCTCCAGGAAATTGAACCGGAAGAAATTATTGAATATCAGACACTCCCTTTATATATAAAAAATAACAAACTGATCCTTCTGACCTCATATCCAAAAAATATAAAAACTCTGGCCCATTTTAAACATAAATTTGATGTAGAGGAAATAGAAGAAAAAATAATAACCGACCAGGATATATCAAATCTGGTAAGAAAACTCTTTAAAAAAAGCCTCCATAGCAAAGCAATATACGGCCTGCACGACAGGAAACCAGAGGAATCAGCATTCATCACAATGACAAAACCGCAGATAGTATTTTTATGCTTGACTTTACTGAGCATCACTTTAGGCCTGTGGTTCTACCCCAATCAGATACTGATTGGATTATTTGCATTTGTGCAGGTTTTCTATCTACTGGCCATATTTTATAAATTTATTATTAGTATGGCCGGAATAAGAAACAGATTTACAGCCGGTAAAAATCATGAAATCGAAAAAAGCCCGGAAATAAAGGAATATCCGGTATACACGGTTCTTGTCCCCCTGTTCAGGGAACCGGAGAAGGTTTTAAAAAATATCATAGATGCAATAAACGGTCTTGATTATCCTAAGAACAAGCTTGATGTAATATTCCTGTTTGAAGGGAATGATCATAAAACCATAAATATGGCAAAAAGCATGAGACCTCCTTCAAGCTGGAGATTTTTCTATGTTCCAAACGGCACCCCGATCACAAAGCCAAAAGCATGTAATTATGGACTTTATTTCTCCAGAGGTAAGTATCTTGTGATTTATGATGCGGAAGATATACCCGAATCCGATCAACTTAAAAAAGCGCTTATGGCTTTTCAAAATAGTTCCGGTGAATACGGGTGTTTCCAGGCTTATCTGAATTACTATAACAGAAATGAAAATTTTCTGACCAGGATGTTTACTCTTGAATACTCTTACTGGTTCGATTATATGCTTAACGGTCTTTACAAGTTTAAATTGCCCATACCCCTGGGTGGAACCAGCAATCATTTTAGAGTGGATATCCTTAAGAAAATATCCGGTTGGGATCCATTTAATGTCACGGAAGATGCAGATCTTGGAATCAGAATGGCAGCCGAAAATAAAAAAGTTGGAGTTATCGATTCTACTACCTACGAAGAAGCAAATAATAGTTTAGGAAACTGGATAAGGCAGCGCTCAAGATGGATAAAGGGTTATATGCAGACTTCTCTGGTATATAACAGGCATCCCGTAAAGCTTATAAGAACCCTGGGATTCTGGAAATGGTTCTCCTTTCAGATGCTGGTTACCGGAACTCCTTTTACCTTTCTGGTCAATCCCATTATGTGGGTCACTTTCCTGTTCTGGGTGTTTGCACATAATTTCATAGTATTTCCATCTATTCCCGGACCTATAATGCTTATAGGAACCATAAGCCTTATTGCCGGAAACTTAATAATGATTCTTCTTAACCTGGCTGCGGCATTTTCCAGAAGATACTATAATCTGATACCTTATTCACTGCTTAATCCAATATACTGGATATTTCACTCAATTGCAGCATACAAAGCGCTATTCCAGCTGTTATTTAAGCCTTTCTACTGGGAAAAAACAAATCATGGAACAACCAAATTCAATTTTGCTGCTTTTAAATCAGAGCAGTCATATAAATTAAACTTATAGAATCTTTCAGCCAATAATACAAAGATATAATTATTATTTTATATTCCCCTTTATACTTATCTCTATATTTTTTAGAGGTATTTTTTTACCCGATGCCCTTACGGCATCTTCAACCAGTTTGACCATTCCAAAACAGCATGGGACTTCCATATGCACAACGGTGACTGAGTTGATGTTATTATTTTTTAATATTTCCGTAATCTTATCTCTATAAAACAGCGCATCATCAAGCTTCGGACAGCCTACCAGCAAGATCTTGCCTTTTAGGAAATCCCGATGAAAACCGGCATATGAAAATGGGACACAATCTGCGGAAATAAGAAGATCTGCATTTTCAAAATACGGAGCACTTACAGGAACCAGCATTATCTGGACCGGCCACTGCCTTAATTGTGATATGCCGGGAGTACCGGGAAAAGATTTAATTGTCTCATCTCTTGACGAACCTTCTTTATCTTTATCGACTTCTTCCGGATTATCAATTCCTTTTTCTTGTAAATATTCCAGTGCCTGCATGTAAAATTCAGTCTGGTTGTGGTCCTTTAGATGTTTGAGATGGGCCTTTATTACATTTTTTCCCTGTTTTACAATATTTTCCATTACCTGCTTCTCATCATATGGTTCCGCTTCCCTCTCCTCTATTGTTATCGCTCCTTCCGGACATTCCCCTATACAGGCACCAAGACCATCGCAGAATAGGTCACTTATAAGCCTTGCTTTTTCATCTATAATTTGAAGGGCACCCTCCGGACAATTAGGAATGCACAAGCCGCATCCCGTACATTTATTTTCATCGATCCTTATTATTTTTCTTTTAGCCATCTTTTCTTCCTTTCTTTTTATAAAAATACCATCATCGCCGAATTTTTTCACTATCTTTTTACTACTTTTATTATGCCATATTGAAATTCCTAAGTTCCGATGGTTAGACCCAAGTCCATTTCTACTATAAATAATAAAATTGAGGTATCATAAATCCAAAATATTATTAGCAGCCAATATTTTTAAAAGATGAAAAACAAAAAAAATATAACCGAAAAAGATCATATCCATACTGTTGTGTTCGAACCTGCAGTCAAAAACATCGGCAGCATAATCAAATTTCTAAACCGGGAGTACTCCGAAGATATCCATACCTCGCTCAAGAACAGAAATGCTTTTCAGCTTCTTGTTGCTACTATTCTTTCTGCACAGAGCACCGATAAATTGGTAAATAAGGTAACCCCGCAGCTTTTTAAGAAATACAGGACCCCGGAAGATTTCGCCAGAGCTGACATAAGAGAGCTTCAGAAAGATATAAAATCAACAGGTTTTTTCCGTAACAAATCAAGAAACATAATCAACTGCGCAAAAGATATAACCACTAAATTCAGCGGCAAAATGCCGGATAATATCGAAGACCTGACTTCGCTTCATGGTGTGGGAAGAAAAACCGCCAATGTGGTGCTGGCAAATGTTTTTGGCAAGCAGGCAATAATAGTCGATACTCATGTAAAAAGAATTTCAAACAGATTGGGCCTCACGGTAAACTCGGATCCTGTCAAAATCGAATTCGATCTTATGAATATTATTCCCGAAAAAAACTGGAGCATTTTTTCGCATAGACTGATAGCGTTTGGCAGGACCATTTGCATTGCAAAAAATCCCAAATGCCCCATCTGCGGTCTTCTTAAATACTGCAGATACGGTCAGGAAAATACCTGATATCGTGGGATCGTTAAATCCTGAGTAATCTATCTTACAAGCATTTCCGTATGTATGAGGTATGCTACCTGTGCTTTCACCTGTACAGAAGCGCTAAAAGACTTATATCCTTTCCACTGTCAAATGCTTCTTTTCCTCCTGGCCCCAGGAGCTTTATCTTCTTGAATCCTGAATTTCTGGCCATTTTCAAAAATAGATTTATTTTTAAGGTACAGAGATAGGAAGAGTTTATAAAGAAATCCTCTGACTTATTCTTATTGATTACATTGATTATAAAGTCTACCCTTGTCTCGATCTTTCCATATTCAAAGTGTTTGATGACAATATATGTCTTTCCGTCTTTTTCGAATACCTTTGGACTATAAAATCTGTTCTTCTCCATGGCATCGGAGT
>Ga0209324_10002534_pt1 | contig 12538 bp, 12 predicted proteins | sample Rifsed19ft3_FD_184015 | JGI IMG/M metagenome (GOLD analysis project Ga0209324, IMG submission 184015) | Soil microbial communities from Rifle, Colorado, USA - sediment 19ft 3 (version 2) | ecosystem: Environmental > Terrestrial > Deep subsurface > Rock core/Sediment | place: Rifle, Colorado...
TCAACACCTATTATCTTGTGTCCCTCTGCCTTAACGCTCCTCGGGACGTTCTTCATAGGTTCCCCGTCATCGAGGATAACCTCAAGTACCTGCCCAATCTCCATCTCTTCGAGCTTCAACTTCGTCTTTACGAAGTTAATTGGGCAGAGTACGCCCGACAGATCAAGTTTATCGTCCGGATTAACTGTCTCATCTTTATTTGTCATAGAAGTTTCCCCTTGCATAATATTTTTTTCTGTCTTTCGGATCCCTGATTGTTTCCAAACCAAGAGGTTCAATAACGTCATCCATGTAACGATCAAGTCCTAATCTTTCAATAGCCGCCCCTATACGCTCACGGCCTATGGCGTTTTCCTGATACCAGTAGAGGGACTTTTCTATCAGGACATAGACCTGATCATCAGTAAGGAAGTTGGCTACTTCATATGAGAAGTAAGGATGCTTGCCATGTTTCCCGCCAATCCTTGCAAGCCAGCCTATTCTCTTGCTCACCATGGCATCAACCGGACAGACCTTTACACAATCACCACAGTGGATACATTTATCCCAATCCCTGACAGGGAAATCACCATCCATCTTTAAAGCACCCTCGTCGCATCCCTTAACGCAAAGTTCGCAACCATTACATTCGTCCTCTAATAGCTGAGGCTCCAGAACACCCTGAAATCCAAGGTCCATCTCACGGGTACGAAAGCAGTCAATCGGACATCCTGAAAAGGAGGTCTTAAACTTGTGATGTTTTGTCTCTATACCAAAATAACGCTTATCTACCTCAGCACATATACCCTGAGTGTCTGTAAGACCGTTCGGATTATATGTACACCCTGCACATGCAGTAGGGACACGTAACCTCGGCCCGCATGATGATACTGCCCAGCCTATTTCCCGCAAAGACTCTGCAACAGCATCAAAATCCTTATAGCTTACATAGGGAACTTCAATGGACTGACGGACAGAGATATGGATTTCACCCCTGCCAAATTTATCTGCAATCTCCCCTGCCTTTCTCATCTGATCAGCATTCACTTTCCCACCAGGACAGCGAAGGCGTACGGTAAAGAGGTCCTTCTGAGTCTGCTTGATGAACCCCCCGCTTTTGAGCTCATTGAAGTCAAGCTTCGCCTTTTTTGACTCCTTCCGAAGCTGTTCCTTTAACCCCTCCATTTCAGGAACCTGAGTCTCTGAATCTTTCATGGCTAATCCTCCCCGTCAGTGATGTTTTGATAATTGTATCCATCGAATACAATATTATTAATTTATCATAAATTTAATTAATATTGCAATTACCTTGCCGTATATCTCATAGCCAGTAACTCAATGGGGTGAACAGCGTCCAGTCCTGTCCCCTGCCGGATCTGCAGGTTGCACTTCGGACAGTCGCTGACGGCCATGTCAGGGTGGGACTCACGGATCCCTTCGATCATAGGCGCTCCGATCTTCATGGAGAGTTCAAAGGTGTCCTCAGTATATCCCATGCACCCCGCCGCTCCGCAGCACCCCCGGTCAATAACATCGAGTTTCAGTCCTGGAACAAGACGAAGAAGTTCCAGAGACGGCATACCCATTTTTTGGGCCTTCAGATGACAGGATACATGATAAGCTGCACGTTTGTTCAATGGAATCACAGGCGGTTTTAACTCACCTTTCTCAATGAGGCGGAGGAGATATTCCGTAACCTCAAAGACATGTCCCTTCAGAAAGTCCGCGTCAGAACCAAGCCACTCCGGATAGTCCTGTTTTATAGTCAGGCCACAGGGGGTGGAAGTGATTACAATATCGTAACCGGTAGCCACGTATTTTTCCCAGATTGACAGGTTGTAAGCCATATTCTTCCTCGCATCATCCGGGAAACCTTCGGATAACTGGGGGAGACCACAGCAACGGTGGGCCGGGACCACCACCTCGATCCCGCAGGCTTTCAGGACATTCAACACGGCCATCCCCTCCTGAGGCATGTGGTAATTGGTATAACAACCATAAAAATAGACAACCTTACGCGAGGATTTTGATTCAGTCATCTTATCTTTCCTTAGGAGCCGGCATTTTAATTTTTGCATGTAGACCTGCGACCTGAAAGTCATAAAATAGAATGCCGGGAGAAGGCGGTCCCTGTGAATCCCTGTCATTGCCTGAAGGATTTTTCGAAAAGGCCGGTTCCGCAGCAGTAGATTCAAAACAGGGGCAAACCATCCGAGGATGGATTCAACCTCATCAACCCTTTTAAAGATCATTTTGATCAGAGATGCCTTCCCACTCCTCATCACCCCGGCCTTGGCCCTTATAACGATATGCGGGAGGTCATATTTGAACGGACAGGAGAGCTTGCAGAGTTTGCAATCGTAGCAGAGACCTGACAACCCTTCAAATGCATCTTCGAGGAGTCCCTTCCTGCCATATTGTTCCTCCTCCTCAAGGATACTGAAAGCCCGTGGGAAAAATGGACAGTAAGACTCACACTGACCACAAGTGTAACAGCTTTCTACCTGATCCCTGAACTCTTCAACGTAAACTCGCTCTTGATCCATAGGGATATACTAATTCAGACTCGAGATGAGGTCAATTGGAATTGATTTATTTAATTTTAGCTTTGAGTTTTCCGATAATGGTTTTTTGGAGGTAATTATACTATTATGAAAAAGTCAAATTCAAAGGAATTATTTAAGACTGGGATCAAATTACTTAAAGAGAAGAAATTCACGGATGCACTTGATTCTATTAAGATAGCCATTGAAAAAGGTGGCTATGAAAATGTGGACGAGATCCCTCCCACGTACCTCTCTTATCTGGGTCTTATTACAGCCTTAGCTGAAAAGAGGTACAGGTATGGCGCAACGATCTGTGAAAAGGCAATAAAAAAGGAATTTTTTAATCCTGTTTTCTACCTGAATCTCGGCAAGGTCTATGCTGCAGGGGGTTACAAGCTTAAGGCAATTGATGCATTTAACAAAGGTCTCAAGATGGATGGAAATCATGATGAAATCATGGACGAACTTAAAAAGATGGGACTGAGACGTAAACCCGTAGTTCCATTTCTTACCAGAACCCACGCTTTAAATAAGCATCTTGGTTTACTTCTGCGCGGCCCAAAACTCACGAAGACGCTGGGCGTTAGATCAATGTGAGGTATATGATGCCGTTTCAAGTTAAGCGCGTGTATGACTCTCCTCATGGCAATGACGGTTTGCGCATTCTGGTAGACCGGCTGTGGCCCCGCGGCCTGACAAAGCAGGATGCCGCTATAGATCAATGGTTGCGGGCGTGCGCCCCCTATGTTACGCATTGAACCGCCCAGTGTATCCCCGGTCAAGAGAAATCTGAAAACCAATTCTTCAATAAAGGCCGACCCTGAAGGTTCGGGCTGGAAGAGGTGAGTGATCGGCCAAAAACCTTAAAGCCTCCTCTGCCGATAATGGCCGACTCACGAGATTACCCTGAATTTCCTCGCATCCTTGTTCACGTAAAAATGCCAGTTGTTGTTCCGTCTCTACACCTTCGGCAAGGAGTCTTAATTTCAGACTTTTTGCCATGGCAATGATTGCTGACACAAGTACCGTATCGGCCGGCTCTGTGATAATATCCTTCACAAAGGAACGGTCAATCTTAAGGATATCCAGTGGAATGCTTTTTAAATTACGCAATGAAGAGTGGCCCATTCCAAAATTATCCATAGAGAGCCATAAGCCCCTGTCTTTCATCGCCTGCAACATACCAATGACTATTTTTCTATCCTGCATGATGATGCCTTCTGTGATTTCGAGTTCCAGGTATTGCTTGTCCAATCCGGATGTCTCTAAGGCATGGATGACGGTTTTTATCAGGTCATCCTGTTTAAACTGCTGACCGGATAGACTCACCGACACCCGTATGGGTGTTATACCCCCTTTCTGCCAGCCCTTACTTTGGTTACAGGCGGTACGCAAAACCCACTCACCGATGGGTATAATCAGACCGGTCTCCTCTGCTACTGGAATGAATTCCGCTGGGGAAATGGTTCCCTTATCCGGATGCTGCCAGTGTATCAGTGCTTCCATCCCGATGATCTTCCCTGTACGTATCTCCATCCGAGGTTGGTAGTAAAGCACGAACTCTCCCCGTTCCAGTGCATTGCGCAAGTCTATCTCCAAATTCAACCTTTCTAACGCCGCGGCATTCATGGAACGGCTATAAAACTGGAAGTTGTTTTTCCCCTTGTTTTTAGCGTGATACATCGCCGCATCCGCATTCATGAGCAGCATGTTAATGTCCTCGCCGTCGTCGGGATATAGGGCGATACCAATACTGGTCGTAACAACCACTTCGTGGCCTTCCAGTATGTACGGCTGAGACAGTACCGTCAGGATGCGCTGGGCCACTTTAACCGCAGCCTGACAATCAGTAATTTCAGGGAGTAATATCGTAAACTCATCACCTCCCTGCCGCCCTACCGTATTGCTGATGTTTGGACGGGTTAAGGCATCGCTTTTCCGTAAGCAACCATTCAACCGACTCGCAACTCCTTTTAGCAACTGGTCTCCCGCATTGTGACCCAACGTGTCATTGATTCGCTTGAAATTGTCCAGGTCAAGGAACATGATTGCTACCGCTTTTTGAGTGCGACTATAATTGGCAATCGCCTGCTTCAACTGTTCTTGAAACAAGACACGATTGGGTAGATTGGTCAAGTGATCGTAATAAGCCAACTGTTTGATCTGTTCTTCCGCCCGTTTGCGCTCGATGGCATAACGGATAGTACGCTCTAAAAGAGTGAAATCAGTTTTTCCCTTTACGAGGTAATCCATGGCTCCCGCCTTCATGGCCTCCAGATCGATTTCCTTGCCTCCCTGACCGGTCAATAATACTGCAGGTATGTTACACCCATTATGGGTGACTTCTCGCAGGAGATCCAGACCAGTGCGTTCACCCAGGCGGTAGTCGAACAGGAAGACGTCATATTGGTTACGGCCCATCTCCTCCAGTGCGGCATCATAGGTCATGACCCATTTCAGGTCATAACGTACACTGTCAATATCAGAAAGGAGATCACGGGTAATGACATAATCGTCTTCGTCATCCTCTACCAGCAATATCCTTATTCGTTCCTTTTCCATATGAGTCTCTTGTTCCCCTAATGGGGCAGTTTAACGATACTGAACCAGTAATGCGACAATGTTTTCATCACTTCCACCAATCCTTCAAACAGTACCGGCTTTGTAATGAAGGAGTTTACACCCATGTCGTAGGTACGACAGATATCCTCCTCCGCCTTTGAGGTCGTCAGCACCACGATCGGGATTTGCCGCAGATGGGGGTCGGCCTTGATCTCCATGAGCGCTTCGCGGCCATCCTTTCTGGGCATGTTCAGGTCCAGCAGGATCAAGCCGGGGCGGGGGAATTTCTCTTCGTCTGAATAGATTCCGCGATGATAGAGGTAGTCAATGAGCTCTTCCCCGTCCTTCACGAAATAGATCTTGTTTTCCACTTTGGCCTCTTCCAGCGCCTCCTTAGTCATGAGACAGTCATCTTCATCATCATCAGCCATCAGTATAGATATGGCTTCGTTGTGATTATTCATGCAATTCCTCCTTTGTGATGTTTGACGTGAAGCTGGACGATAAATATGCTCCCTTGCCCCGGATTGCTCTTAGCGATGATGCTTCCGCCGTGCCGCTCGACAATTTTACGGCAGACCGCCAGGCCTATTCCTGTTCCCTCGTACTCGCTCCGTCCATGCAAGCGTTGAAAGACGCCGAAGATCCGATCCGTATACTTCTCATCGAAACCAATGCCGTTGTCTTCCACGGTAATCTCATAGATCTCATCGCCCGGGGCATTATTCCCATCGGCATGGATAAAATTGCCGGAGACCTTCACAACAGGCGGCTCTCCTTTTTTACTAAATTTCAACGCATTGCCCAATAGGTTTTGCAGGAGTTGACGCATATGCACAGGATCGGCATCAATGGTTGCCAGCTCATCTATCTCAACACGACCGCCTGATTGCTCTATTCTTACCTCGAGGTCGGACACCACCTCCTGAACGATTTTAGCAAGGTCAACGGGAACATATGGTTTTGCCTGGGTCGTCACGCGGGAGAAGGTCAACAGGTCATTAATCAGGGTCTGCATCCGGCTGGAAGCGCTCTGCATCCGCTCGAGGTATTCCCTCCCCTCCTCACCGACCTGGCCCGAACATTTGCTCTTCAAGCGGTCACCAAAGGCGATGACCTTTCGCAGAGGTTCCTGGAGATCATGGGAACAGATATAGGCAAAATCCTGCAATTCACGGTTGCTCCGCTCCAGTTTTTCAGTAAAAGACTTCAGTCCCTCCTCCGCCTGTTGACGCACCAGGATCTCTTCCTGCAATTCCTTCGTGCGTTCCCTGACACGATCCTCTAATTGTCTGTGGGTCTGCATCAATTCCTGATCCCGTGATTGAATTTGATCCAACATCCCATTGAAACTGTCAATCAGGAGACCGACTTCATCCTCGTGATGTTTTTGTGCCCGGACCGAATAGTCCTTCTCCTCAGAAACCCTCCTCGCCACCTTGACAAGGTGTAAGATCGGCCGGGCAATGACCCCTTGAAGTTTTGACGCAAGCAGAAAGGCCACCAAAGAAGCCGCAATCATGATGGTGACTATGATTAAAGCATAACGCCTCAAACGTTCATCTATATCTACCAGGTCCGATTGCAAATAAACCGTACCCACCTTATCGCCATGTAATACCACACTTTGAAACAAAACCAGGTCTTTGTCTGAAAACCAGTAGCCATCTTTTTCAGGCGCCGGGGGTGTGAAGGTCATCCCTTCCCGATGGTACTTGGCCAGCACCTCCCCGTCCGGCTCGTAAAGTGCTGCAGAGACAATATGCTCATTGGCGCTGAGGGCGGATAATATCTCCTCAGCGGCGCTTTGATCCTGGAATTCAAGGGCCCCGGCGGTATTATTTCCGATGACTTTCGCAAAGATGGTGAATTCACGACTCATATCATCCCGAAAGGTAATGGTATCGAATATAATAAAGGCGCTGCTTGCAAAGAGGAGCGCCACGATGCTGATCAGCATCGTGATAATCGTCAACTTCTGTTTGATTGATAGGTTGCGAAAAAATCGCATAGTGACCTTTCTATCGGGCAGTCCCATCGCTTACGGTTTTTCCTATAATCAGCAATTTCGAACTGATCTTCAGATCGGACCGCTTGACAGCATCTACATTGATCTCGATATTAATCTTCTTGTCCTGTTCGTTTAAGCCGATGATGCCGCCAGACTCAGCAAACTGGTCCATATCACCGATCGTCAGGATACCGGCAAATTTGATGACCTCGATGATCCTTGCCAGCCTTTTCTTTTCAGAGGAACTGATAAAGAGGATATGGCATCTTTTCAGCTCCTCAACACTATTGGATCGTTTGACGACCGGTTCCCTCCCGTTCACCGTCTTACCGCTAAAGATTTGATCGAGGACATTCCCGAAGGGATCCTTGCCGAGAACACAAATAGAGAAAGGCTCTTTGGGATCGGCGAACGCCTGGGCCGGCCAGTCCACAAACTTGGTAAATTTATAAATGAAAGCGGCCTTTACCGCATACTCTGGCAATTCCTGTGATTGGGCCTGGACATTCAGAACGTCCACCGCCATGATCCATAGAACGATCAGAATCCAACAAAACTTGACGATCCAAAGAGGTCTGCAACCATACGTTAAGTACATATTTTAGAATTCCACACTCAATCGCCCGTAAACGGCCCTGCCCGGACCGATGGGAAGAGTATTCACCCAACCCATTGAAAATTCCGTATAATCCATATCGTCATCCAGCAAATTACTGCCATAAACATTGATCGCCATCGGTCTGAAGAAATGGAATCTGTAAGTCGTATTGAGAGACAACAGGTTAATTGCCCTGGCCTCCTTATTCAGCGTTAGCCCGCCGAGCGGTTCGTTCTCCCTCGGCTTGCCAAAATAGGAGTGAAAGAGCCCCACCGTCCAATGGCCCTTCTGATAGGAGATTCCGGCCTTTGCCATATAACTCGGGATAAACAATGTCTTATCCTTTTCATCCTCAACCTGATACGTTATGGAGCCTGTTGCAAAAAGGGTTTCACTCATTTGCCCCTTCGCTTCAAACTCAGCCCCCAGAATGTCTATTTCGCCTCCATTGACAAACGTCTGGTTTGCAGGCGGCACTATTATCCGTTTTATAAGATCTGTATAATGACTCTGAAACACGGTGAACGTATATTGAGCCCTGGCTGTATTGACGAACAACTGGGCATCAACAGTGGTGACTATCTCCGGTGCCAAATCGGGATTTCCAATCAGGTTGGGCACGTCTATATATTCCTCGAGTGGTGTCGCGCTGCGGAAGGCCTGGGCATAAAGCAACTTGACAGCAATGGAATCATTAAAATCATAAATAGCGCCAAACCGCGGGACGGTCCGATATCTGCCGGAATGGGTTTGATTATATTGAGCCCCTGCAATGAGCTTCAGGGGATCGAGGGGGCGATGATCAACGTGCAGATACGCTGAATAGTGGTGCTCCGAATATTCGTCCGGAATGACTCCGCTGGTGCCCTTGCTTTCACGGATCTCGCTCAATCCACCCAGGACGAGGTTTGTATCCTCTGTGAAATGACCGGAGATGGATCCCTCAAAAACGGTTGCATCGGCAGAATTCGGATCGTTACCGGTAATCTGGCTCACCAGACGGTTCTCCCAGCTATTTCGGGTCACATTGAGGTTGAGTTTCCACGACTCCGTGAACGGATGGGTATAACCCAGATCCACAAAAAGGCGCTTCCCGGCAACATATCCCTCTGATGACCAGGACGTTAAGACCCCAAGGCTGTCATACTTGACGTCGCTGTAGTATAATTGGGCGCGAAACCTTTTATACTCCAGTAAGGCCCCTAAGCCCTTATTGAATTCGCCATACTTCATCTCCCCGTACACCGGCCCCCCGGACGGCCCAGGGGAATTGGTGTAAGCCTTAAAGTCCCAACCATCCTCCTTAAAGTAGTTGAACCCGACGGCGAGTTTCCACTCCTTGTGGGATGCGAATGCCGTCGCGGAACCCAAGGTGGCTCCAAATGACCCTCCGCCGATCGTGACCCTGGCCTCGTTCTCCTCTTCCGGCACGCGGGTAATGATATTGATCACACCGGCAATGGCATTGGAGCCATACAGGACGGACCCCGGTCCGCGGATAATCTCAATCCGCTCGATCAGATCCAGAGGAAAGGCGGTGTAAAGGGCAAAGTTACTATTGGCCTCAAGGGCATCTCGAAAAGGTCTTCCATTGATTAAGATCAAAGTATGGTTATCCGCATGCGCAATCAGGTCCCCACGGATCACGGGTTTGGCCTGGACCCACAAGTGGGAGCTCATATGCTGCAAACTCGGAACGCGGTTCAGGATATCAACTAAACTGATCGCTCCAAAGGCATCGATCTCCTTTCTGGTGACCACTGTAATGACCGCCGGGGCATCGCTCATCTTTTCTCCCTTTTTGGAGGCCACTTCGACAGTGACATCGAGTAGCTCTTCGAGCGACATTTCAGTTAAATCTTCATATGCCCAGGCGATCGGCCCCCAGAGAGCTATGCTGATTTCGATCATTAGGAGGGCGATGAAAATCTGGAAACTCTTCACCATGCTGGTTATCCTTTGTTTTTATTATAGGAACGGTCACTTATAGTACATCGTACTTCGGTATGAATACCGGTTACCTTAAGCTCAAAAGCGGGGTAGATGCCGGAATGCCAGTGACGTTTTGGCCGATGAGAATAGACACTTTAAAAGCGCTTACCTCACCCGTCATGTGCCCCTTGTGCTTTCAAGATGCACGCGTCGACAATGCAACCTCAACCGCGGCGCGCCGCCTCGATTGCAGCGATGTCGATCTTTTTCATCTGCATCATCGCATCGAACGCGCGCTTGGCGGCAGCGAGATCGGGATCGGTGACCGCTTTCGTCAGGGCGATCGGCGTAATCTGCCAGAAAATTCCCCATTTGTCCTTGCACCAGCCGCACTCACTCTCTTCGCCGCCGTTGCCGACGATCGCGTTCCAGTAACGATCAGTTTCGGCCTGGTCAGCGGTTGCGACCTGAAACGAGAATGCCAAGTTGTGCTTGACCTCGGGTCCGCCATTAAGCCCGAGGCAGGGAATGCCCATCACGGTAAACTCGACCGTCAACACATCCCCTTTCTTCCCGGACGGAAAGTCTCCCGGGGCGCGGTGCGCTGCGCCGACGGATGAATCGGGAAAGGTCTTGGCGTAAAATCGCGCCGCATCCTCGGCGTCGCCATCGTACCAAAGGCAAATCGTGTTCTTTGCTGGTTTCATCATGTCACTCCTCCATCGTAATGAGCCACCCGGAGCCGGAGCAAACGATGCGCTTGCAGTCGAAGGGCATTGGCTCGGCCGACATTTCCGCATCAATGTGCGGCAAAATCTGTACCATTCCGGCGCTGCTTCACTGTGCTGCGCACAGGCGTCTAACTATTAAGTAAGCTGCAGAAGTATTCCACTTTCCGGCAGCCTATCTCGTACTGCTTCTACAACTGCTTAATTGATAAATCTTTCGTATTATCCATCAGTTGTCACGATGGTGTCAATCTTTTCCTCACCGAACTATACGGCGACTCCGGCGGCCTATCTATGGAATTTTAATTGACTTTGTTGACTGCCGGGGATCTCTTCCGGCAAATAGCGGATGAAACGGAAGGGGTGCCGTACTATGCGAGAAGACTGCACGGGGGAGTACGGACCCCGCAGATCATGGGGGACGACGGGAGGGTAATACTGAAGAATAAGTGAGTCCATTGACAAATGTATATAGAAATCATAGTATTTGTATATACAGAATGAAGGGGGTACAGGTACGATGAAAGCAATGGTTAAGATGACTTCGATCAGGCTTGATACTAAACTTGCTAATGAGGCTGTAAGAGTGCTAGGTGTGAAGAGCAGGAGCGAGGCGGTGCATGTTGCCTTAAGGGAGATGGTAGCTTTAAAGAGGTTTGAAGAGATGATGGTCAAATACGGCGGGAAATTAGAATTTGAAGCCCATGACAAGTAGAATCATTATTTTTGATACCTCAATTTTTATAGACCACTTAAGAACAAATAAATTTGAAGATCATTTTAAAAGCCTGAAAGGTCTCATCAGAAATTCAGCGGTTGTCTTATCGGAATTGAGTAGAGGAGCGACTAAGGAAACAGAAATACATTTTATAAAAATGTTAGCAAAGAATCATCCCATACTGACCCCAACAGAAAAGAACTGGAGTGAATCCGGCGCGATCTTGTCAAAGATTTATAAAAAGACGGGGTTTTTACCCGAAAAGCTGAGGAGCCTTCATTTTGATGTCCTGATAGCTCTTACCGCAAGGAGTTATGGCGCTACGGTGATTACATCCAACAGAGCAGATTTTGAGATCATTGGTAAGTTCAAACCATTTCGTTTTGAGGTATGGTAAACTATTTTCATGCAATTTAAATCGAAAGGATGCAGATGATGAAAACAATTTTCATAATGCCGCTGCTCCTGACATAAGGAGAGAAAACAGGGATGATTAAACCCACTCCAATCCACGTTTTATCCCTTCCTCTCTCTCATCCAATAATTCTTTATGCCATGAGGGAGATGCAATACTATCTGCCTTATTACACAAATCATCCCAAATTGATTCCATAGCCTGTATCTTCTCTTCTATTGACATTTTTTCCAACGGTATAGTAATTGACATAGCCCCTCCTGTATTTATTCGTTGCTCTACGACTTTTAATACACGTATGACATTGATTATTATACTTATTCTATACCTGGCAACATTATATTGTACTATTGTAGTACCGTCAATATTTTTCCATTGTGACAAAATTAAAGAAAAAGTCTCTGAATACGTAAGGATCGGTCAAGGGTTGCTTAAATCCACATGTATCTCTTTTAACGGCTTATCACTTTCTGGTCAGATGTCTGTATTTAATGCGGTGGGGCTGGTCTGCTGCAGCGCCAAGACGGGCCTTTCTGTCTGCCTCATATTCAGAGTAGTTTCCCTCGAACCAGACCACCCTGCTCTCCCCCTCAAATGCAAGCATATGAGTTGCGATGCGGTCGAGGAACCAGCGGTCGTGGCTGATTACTACGGCACAGCCTGCAAAATTCTCCAGCGCCTCTTCCAATGCGCGCATGGTGTTTACGTCCAGGTCATTGGTCGGTTCATCAAGGAGAAGGACATTGGCCTCTTCCTTCAGCATGCGGGACAGATGGACGCGGTTTCTCTCGCCTCCGGAGAGCATCGAGACCTTTTTCTGCTGGTCACTGCCTGAGAAATTGAAGCGGGCGACATAGGCACGGGAGTTAATCTGCCTCTTTCCAAGGGGCACGACCTCCAGCCCGTCAGTAATAACCTCCCATATCGTTTTATTCGGGTCGAGGTCATTGCGGCTCTGGTCAACATAGGCGAGCTTTACGGTCTCTCCTATCCTGAATGTCCCTGAGTCAGGCTTTTCCTGACCGGTAATCATCCGGAATAGCGTGGTC
>Ga0209324_10002549_pt1 | contig 12506 bp, 10 predicted proteins | sample Rifsed19ft3_FD_184015 | JGI IMG/M metagenome (GOLD analysis project Ga0209324, IMG submission 184015) | Soil microbial communities from Rifle, Colorado, USA - sediment 19ft 3 (version 2) | ecosystem: Environmental > Terrestrial > Deep subsurface > Rock core/Sediment | place: Rifle, Colorado...
CGTTTGGCCTTCCTGCTTCGGCTTGGAGCTGGAGCTGTGGTTTTCTTAGGTTTTTTTCCCATGAATTTTCAATGTCGTCCGTAGTTTTCCGGCAAAGATTAGCAGAAAGGAGAGGGGGTGTCAACTTTACTTAATTGCCTGAAAAGGCATAATAGTTTAAAATAGATTTAGTTTATGAAATACACCAACTGGCTTGCATCAATTGCAATTATTCTCACCTTAACTGCCGGCTGCGGGTCTGTCAGGACTGACAGTGCCGGCACGTCTGTAAATACTGACGACCTTACCAAGGATCAAAAGTATCAATACTCACTTGCCCGTTTTGTGTTTTCTCCGGCAATGGAAACATATCTCAAGGAGGCTATTAAAAAGCAGTCCCTCGAATCATCTTCCGGCGGGGGTATTTTAACTGACACTCAGACAATCACCAGTACAAGCAATATGTCCGGACAGGAAGGCATGGGTTCCTCTGATCGTTCTCAGGCGGTCTATTCCTCAACCATTCTGCAGGAGTCCGGCGTTGATGAGGCAGACCTGATCAAGACCGACGGCCGGAATCTCTATATGGCGGTCAAGAGTCCCTACCCCTATTACGGATTCATGGAGGGGATGACTGCGCTGGGTAAGACAGGTGTAGTAAGTGGATCGTCCGCCGAAGAGGACTCTTTCTATAAGGAATACGCCAATAAGATCAGGGTTATGGAGCTTTCCGATTCACCGCCGTCAGCCTCGGAGTTGGCAGTGATCAGTTTAACAGACTCCTCAATGGTAGATAGTCTCTATCTGGTGACCGGTCGTGGGGAAGGGCCCTCTGATCTCCTTGCTGTCATAGGCACCGGAGGCTCTGGTACCCCAATGGAGTACTGGTTTATGCCCTGGTACTGGAGAAGCGGAAAGACCACCCTCGAATTGTTCAATGTCAGCGATCCGGCCCATCCTGATGGAGTGACCAATCTGTCAATTGACGGATATCTGATCGCAAGCCGCCGCATCGGTGAGACTATTTACATTGTTTCACGATACACGCCTTATATTGAAGGCTATTTACCATATCCTGGAACGGAAAAGGAAAAACAGAACAACGCCGCTCTTCTGGCAGGCACCACTCTTTCGGAACTGTTGCCGGATATCAGGATCAATGGAGAAGAAAAGGGGGATCTGGTGACCCCGGAGAATTGCTATCTGCCGCCAATGCCGGAGGATATGGTCGCAACGCCTGATATCATTACCATTACGGCAATAGACCTCGCATCGCCACAAACGCCCCGGTCAAGTTGTATCGTGGGTCAGGCAGAGACTGTATATGTCTCCCCGCAGTCCCTCTATCTGGCGACTACTCGCTACCGGTACGTTCCGATGCCCCTTTCCGGTGACACGACTATAAGCTCTTCGGATGCCGTGCGGATGACGGTTGCTTACACAAGCCCTGAGGTGGAGACCGATCTACACAAGTTTTCTCTGGATGCCTCTCAGCCGGTCTACAGCGGCTCAGGCGTTGTTCCCGGGCATCTCGGATGGGAGCAGGACAAGAAGTCGTTCCGCATGGGCGAGAAGGACGGATACCTCCGCATAGTCACCTCTCTGGGTGAGACGTGGGACTTGAGCGCACAGACAATGCTGACCGTATTAAAAGAATCAGAAACCGCAGGAGAAGGGCGTCTTGTGGAGGTCTCCCGTCTTCCGAACGACGCGCATCCTGAACCAATCGGAAAACCTGGAGAGAGGCTTTATGCCGCCCGCTTTCTTGGGGACAGGGCCTATCTGGTAACTTTCAGGGTTACGGACCCGCTCTATGTGGTTGATCTAAAAGACCCTGCAGACCCTCGTATCGCCGGTGAGTTAAAGATCAGCGGTTATTCAGATTATCTCCATCCAGTCAGCGAAAATTTGCTTCTCGGGATCGGAAAGGATGCCGTACCCGATACCGGCACCAGCGGGTGGGGTGATGGGCGCGGGGCCTGGTACCAGGGCGTGAAGCTCTCCCTGTTTGATGTTCAGGATCCCGCAAATCCGAAAGAGGTAAACAGCATGGTGATCGGCAAGCGCGGGACCGATTCGGACGCGCTGATTGATCATCACGCCTTTGCCTATATCCCGCCTCTTGATGGAAAGCCGGCGCGCCTTGCCCTGCCGGTGAGGCTCCATGATACTGCCGAATACCTCTCAGGAAACCCATGGGATTATTATGGCTGGACCCATACGGCCCTTTACCTTTTTGATATCAATGTGGAGGGGGGAAGTGGAATCACCCTGTCAGGTCAACTGATCGCTGAAGTACGATCGGCTGATAATATCTATGACTACAGCTATGGTAACGACCGGGCCCTGATCTTAAATGACAGTACGCATTTCATCCATGAGGGGAAGGTCTGGTCGGCCTTGTGGCCTTGACCTCCTCCGAATCCTTACTTAATCTTAAGAGCCTCTCTGTACACCTTATTCTTCGGAAGATTCATGTCTTTTGATGCCTTGCTGACTGCATCCTTTAGAGTCAGCCCTTCCTTCTTCATCAGCTTTTCAAGATAAGACTTCAGGTCTTCTGTGTCAGTAATAATTTCTCCATGCGCGCCTTCTATAATGATGGTGATCTCACCCTTGAGGCTCCTTCCCTTAATCTTTTCCATGACATTGGACACCTTGTCTCTTATGACCTCTTCAAACATCTTGGTAAGCTCCCTTGTCAGGACGACCCGCCTGTCACCCAGAATCTCTGATATGTCTTCAAGCGATGAAGATGCCCGCCTCGGTGTCTCAAACATTATAATGGTGCGCCTTTCAGATAAGAGCTCCTGGAGCCTTTTCCGGCGTGCCGCTTTTTTGGCAGGCAGGAAGCCTTCAAAGACAAAGGCGTCTGTTGGAAGTCCTGAGATTGACAGGGCAGCTATGGATGCAGTGGGGCCGGGGATTGGAGTAATCTTTATATTCTCATCTATCGCCCTGTTGATGAGGTAATATCCGGGGTCTGAGATGCCGGGGGTACCGGCATCAGAAACCAGGGCAATGTCATGACCCTCTTTTAATTTGGCTATAAGTACTGCAGACTTTTCTTCCTTATTGTGGTCATGATAACTGGTCTGCTGTGTATGTATATCGTAGTGGTGCAGCAGTTTCTGCGTGTGACGGGTGTCTTCTGCGGCGATTATCCGGACGCTCCCCAGGACCTTCAATGCCCGTAACGTAATATCTTCGAGATTGCCTATTGGAGTGCTGACGATGTAAAGGGTGCCTGTACCTATATTAGTCAACCTCACTCTTATCCAGAATAGCAATGTACGGCAGGTTCCTGTATTTATCCTGATAGTCAAGGCCGTAACCTATAATGAACTTATTTGGAATAGTAAAACCGAGATATTCAATCGGAACCTCATGCTTCCTTCTTTCAGCCTTGTCAAGGAGGACGCACAGCTTTAGTGAATCAGGGTTTTTTGCCAGAAGCGCCTTGTATATATAATCGAGCGTCAGTCCTGAATCAATAATATCCTCAACAAGCAGTACGTCTTTACCTTCTATAGCAGTGGTTAATTCCTGAATAATACTTACCTGACCACAGGAAGAAGACCGGTCCTTGTAGCTCGATACCATCATGAAATCCACCATAACGGGCAATTGAACGTTTCTTACGAGATCGGCAAAAAAGGTGTATGCCCCTTTTAGCAGACAGATCATCAGCAGGTCTTTTCCATCATAATCAGCAGTGATCTTTGCCCCCAGCTCTTTGATCCTCTTTTCTATCGCCTTCTGTGTAATGAGCGGTTTGCCGAAAATACGTTCCATGCCTTCCTTCCTTTCTGTTCCGGTTAAACTTGTTTACCCTCCCCCTTTACGGGGGAGGGGTAGGGTGGGGGTTCATTATCATGCTGCAATTTTTGCCGCCCTGACCTCTAATATCTTCTCCGTTTCAGGGGTCACACGGAATCTTTCATCGCCCCTGTATCCGATAACCCACATAATACCCTCAGGAGAGGTTAGAACCGGTATCTTCTCCCTCTCTCTTCGGGATATTTTTAAATCAATAAAATATTCCTTTATTTTTTTCCTCTTTCCTCCCATACCCTGCGGGCAAAAGAAATCGCCGTCCCTGCGGTTTCTGATAATCAGGGGCCCGGAGAATTTACTGATATCAAAATATGCAGTATCTCTGCCGGTCTCTGTCTTATCAGGCAATCCCTCCTTCAGTATTTTTGCGTTAATCTTCATTCCTGCCTCATGCACAATCGTATCTCCGGACACGCTTACCGCATATGCATATGGAGGAGTTGCTGTAACCGCTGACCTTAAATATATGCTGAATATATCTCCTCTTCTCTCTGCCGCAACACCGGCAGGAAAGTCAATCTCCCCGGCCTTATCATTATGCAAAAGGCAGAGCGCCTCCTCTACATGCTGAAAGGAGAGCGCAATACCCTCAGAACCCTTTACAGACTCCACGGCATAGCGCACCAGTCTCCTTTTCACAGGTTCCTCGCATGAGTTAACCCTTTTTACATCAAACTGTATCATGCCTTCCGACTCATTTATTACCATATTCCGGAATATTTTTCTAACATAATTATCAAGAAATATATCCTCATCCCTCAATATATTTAAACTCCTGATGATTGTATCCATAATATTCGGATTATATTCCTTTGCAAGAAAGGGAATAAGTTCCAGACGGATCTTATTCCTCAGATAAACAGGGGTCAGGTTTGATGAATCAATCCTGTAACGGATATCATTTTCTGATAAGTACTCCCTGATCTCTTCGCGGAAGACCCCGATAAGCGGCCGGATTATCTTCTCCCTGACAGGCGGGATGCCGGAAAGACCATGAGACCCTGATCCCCTGAGAAGCCGCATCAGGAATGTCTCTGCCTGATCATCCGCCGTATGACCAAGGGCAATCCTGTCGGCCCCTGTCTTGTCCGCTGCTGCACTGAAGAACCTGTAGCGCACCTCGCGTGCCGCCTCCTGTTTTGATAAGCGCCATTCCCTCGCATAGGCAGGGATATCTGAATACTCCGCAATTACAGGAATGCCCAGCGACTCACCCATATCCTGAACAAACTTAGCATCTCCCTCAGCCTCTTCACCCCGGAACCCATGATTGAGATGCGCTATATGAAGAGAGAGGCTATATTCATCCTGTAATTGTTTTAAGACATGGAGGAGACAAACTGAGTCAGGGCCGGAGGAGACGGCGATGAGCACGGTGTCGCCGTTTTTAAGCATTTTGTAGTGTTTAATTGTATCCCGAACTTTTATCAATAATGTCTTCACTCGAAGATCCCTTCAAACCTGTCATCCAGCCTTCTTGTCATCCCGAACTTGTTTCGGGATCTCCTGACCCTGCTTCGTCTGAGATCCTGAAACAAGTTCAGGATGACAGTTTGTTACTAATGGCTTTTGCTCCTAACACTTCCTGAGCTTTGGAAACATCATCCTTAATCTGCCGTACCAGCTCTTCCTTATTATCAAACCTCTTTTCATCTCTTATCATTTTAACAAACTGTACCGTCAGATGCTCATGGTAGAGTTGTTCATTGAACTCAAATAGGTATACCTCTATGCCAATCCTCTCTCCGGCAAATGTGGGCTGATTGCCTATATAGCATGCTCCCTCTAAAATCATGTGCCCCCGTAAAACCTTTACTGCATAAATTCCGCTTTTCGGGATAGCCTCATCAACAGTATAGATGTTTGCAGTAGGGTAGCCCAACAGCATACCGCGGTGATGACCGGGCATAACAACACCATCTATTGAATAGTATCTGCCTAAAAGGCCTGCCGCAGTATCAACCTCGCCTTTAGAAAGGTGCTCCCTTATCCTTGAACTACTGACCCTGACACCATCCACTTCAACCGGCTCTGCCACTTCTACTTCAAACCCAAGCATCTTTCCCTTTTGCCGCAGATAGTCAATATCCCCTGACTGGCCTTTTCCAAATTTATAGTTTGCCCCGACAATAATGATACGGGCCCCGATCTTTTTGCAGAGAAGGTCCTCTGCAAATTCATCCGGAGATGTGCCGGCAAATTCCGGTGTAAACTCAACGCAGATAACGACATTAATACCATACGACTGAAACAGCTCTATCTTTTCCTGAAGTGATATTAATTGACGCGGCGCCCTCTCAGGTCTTAATACCTTGGCAGGGTGAGGCTCAAACGTAATAACAACGCTGACCCCATTTATTTCAGCGGCACGCCTGATTACCCTATTCAGGAGCTCCTGATGGCCAAGATGAACCCCATCAAAATTTCCTATTGTCACGACCGAATGGGTGAGACCTTTTGGAATAGCGGCAATGCCCCTGATGATATTCAATTAACTATCTATCCTCCCGCAAAACCAGGGCCGCATCTTTGGCAAAGTAGGTAAGTATAATATCTGCGCCTGCACGTTTTATAGAAGTTAACGTCTCCATCATCACACGGGACTCATCTATCCATCCAAGCCGGCCCGCGGCCTTAACCAGCGAATATTCCCCGCTGACATTATAAGCCGCTACAGGTATGTCCCACCGCTCCTTTATCCTGTACACTATATCAAGATACGGCAGGGCAGGCTTAACCATTACAATATCAGCACCCTCTTCAATATCAAGGGCGATCTCCTGCATCGCCTCTCTCGAATTGGCAGGGTCCATCTGATAAGACCTCCTGTCGCCAAACTGCGGGGTTGATTCCGCCGCATCCCGGAACGGTCCGTAAAAGGCCGATGCATACTTGGCGCCATAAGACATTACAGGGATATTCTCAAATCCTTCTTTGTCGAGGGCCTGCCTGATAGCTGAGACCCGGCCATCCATCATATCCGATGGGGCAACAATATCAGCCCCTGCCTTCACATGCGATACAGACTCTTTAGCCAGCAATTCGAGAGTAGGGTCATTGAGCACCTTTCCATCTTTCACAACACCGCAATGTCCGTGGCTTGTGTACTCGCAGAGGCAGACATCAGTAATCACAATAAGGTCAGGTATGTTGTCTTTGATCGCCCTGACCGCCTGCTGAACAATCCCGCTGTCTGCATATGCCTCTGACCCTGTCTCATCCTTGTGTTCCGGTATACCAAAAAGGATCACGGCAGGTATTCCAAGAGAGCTCACCTCTTTTGCCTCACGAATAATATTGTCCACGGATAATTGAAAAACACCGGGCATGGAACCAATCTCACGTTTAACATTGCGGCCATGAACTACAAAGAGAGGGTAGGTGAGATCATCAACAGAGAGCCTTGTCTCCCTCACCATCCGTCTGAGTGTCTCAGTGGCCCGCATTCTTCTGAGGCGGGTTATGGGAAATGCCATTGAATAACCTCCTTCATAGATTTCCCCTCCCTTGACGGGAGGGGATTAAGGGGAGGGAATATTTAGAGTTTATCATTTCTCTCCATATAATACCGTCCAATAGCCCTTGCCAGATCAGCCACTGTATATCTGTCCGGAATAATATCCACGCTCAGGCCATACTTCCTTACAGTGTCTGATGTTACAGGGCTTATGCAGGCTATCCTGACCCCTGTCAGGAGTATTTTATATTGATCCAGCCCGATGATTTCAAGGAAATTTTTTACACAAGAACCGCTTGTAAATGTAACTATATCTATTTCCCTGTTTCTTAACATCGTCCTTAGTTTCAGCGCATCTGCATCAGGACGTACCGTCTTGTAAACAGGGATAACATCAACCTTCATCCCCATTCTGGCGAGTTCTCCCGGTAATAACTCCCGGCCAACCTGCGCCCTTGGTAAAAGCACATGTCTTCCCGGGCTTCCCATCTCCATAAAGCCTTCCGCCACTGCCTCCGCACGGAACTCATCAGGTATGTAGTCAACCTCCAGCCCGTATCCTTCTACAACCTCCGCTGTCTTAAGGCCAATAGCGCAAATTTTTAAATCCTTTAATGTTTCACTTACATCCTTGTTCAGTGTAATCAGCCTGTTGGCAAAAGAGATGACACCATTTACGCTCGTGAATATAATCCAATCATATTTATTAATATTCGCAATCGCCCTGTCAGCAGCCTCCCAGCTATCAGGCGGCGCTATTGCTATCACCGGAAACCTGACAGCCTCAGCGCCAAGAGAAGAGAGCAGGACAGCAAACTCCTCCTGTTGATCTGACGGCCTTGTAATGACAATTTTTTTACCGGCTAGTTGCATATTAGTTACACCTTAAGTCCCATCCCCACCCCTTCGAATTCTCTCAGGGGAGGGTAATTCCCTCTCCCTCAGGGAGAGGATAAGGGTGAGGGTGGGAATCTTCATGCTCACGAGATTTTACTTAGTAGCTCCATATACTTCACGCAAGATTTCCTCGCCACCCTGCAACAGGAGGCTCTCTGCAAGGGCTGTTCCTGCCTCTTCCGGGTTATCCGTAGTCCCTGACCTTTTCTCTCTTACCATCCTCCGTCCATCAACAGAGGCAATAAACCCTTCGATAACAATATTATCACCGCTCATTACAGCATATGCTCCGATAGGAACCTGACATCCGCCATCGAGGCGTATCAGGAAGGCCCGCTCGGCACGTACGCAAATGTTTGTATCCCGGTGATCAAGCGGACTTATCATCTCCCGTGTACCGATGTCTGCTTCCCTGCACTCTATACACAACGCCCCCTGTCCAATCGCAGGAAGGCTTATTGTTTCAGGTAAATATTCCGTGATCCTCTCTGCCCATCCAAGCCTTCGAATACCTGCAGCAGCAAGTATAATGGCATCGAACTCTCCTGCATCCAGTTTACTTATCCTCGTATCAAGGTTCCCGCGAAGCGGGTGAATAATAATATCAGGCCTCTGATTGAGCAACTGGGATATCCTTCTCAGACTGCTTGTGCCTACTCGGGCGCCGGCCTTAAGGTGCAGAAATCCACTACCGTCCCGTGAAAGCAAGGCATCACGCGGGTCCTCACGTTCAGGTATTACGCCGATGCAAAGACCTTCAGGAAGAACAGCAGGGACATCCTTCATGCTGTGAACAGCAATGTCAATCTCATTCCTCAAAAGGGCATCCTCGATTTCCTTTACAAACAGACCCTTGCCGCCTACCTTTGCAAGCGGGACATCGAGTATCTTGTCGCCTGTAGTCTTTATCTTTTGTATTGTAACTGTGATGCCGGCATGCCGCGCCTCAAGCTCTGCCTTCACATGCTCTGCCTGCCACACGGCAAGCTTACTCCCGCGGCTGCCTATCCTGATTTCTTTCATCCGAAAATCACCTTATTCTTCCCCTTCTTCATCTGATACCTTAACCTCAAGGTTAAATATCTTCTTTATCGTCTCCACATACAAAAGTCCGTTGCTCGAATTTGCCTCTGACTTAAGCGCTACGAGGGGGCCATGGAGTATCTTGCTTACAATTGTATTCGTCAACCCTTCAACCGCTGCGATCTCTTCAGGAGAGAGGGTTCGCAGTTTGTCTGTTACCCGTTCCAGCTCCTTCCTCCGTATATCCTCAACCTTTTCTCTGAGGGCGACAATGGCAGGCACGACCTCAAGTGATTTAAACCACTTTGAAAAGGTCTCAACCTCCTCAACAATTATCTGTTCCCCCTTGTCCGCCTCTTCTTTTCTCGTCCTGCGATTTGCCTCAACAACCGCATGCATGTCATCAATGTCATATAGAAATACATTATCAATCTTATTGATGGCCGGGTCAATATTTCTCGGAACAGAAATATCAATAAGAAATATAGGCCTGTTTTTTCTCTTATGAATAATATCCTGCATATGCTCAGACCTTATAACATAATCAGGGGCCCCTGTTGAACATATTACAACATCTGACCTCCCCATTTCCTCTAAAAAATTTTCAAACCTTACTGCGCGGCCATTGTAAGTCTGTGCAAGATTAAGCGCCCTGTCATAATTTCTCGTAGAGACGACAATCTCCTGAATGCCGCTGCTGACAAGATAATTTGCCGCAAGCTCACCCATCTCACCTGCGCCGACCAGCATCCCCCTCTTATCCCTTAAACTGCTGAAAATCTTTTTTGCAAGCTCCACCGCAGCATAGCTTATGGATACTGCATTTTCAGCAATCCTCGTCTCTGTCCGTACACGTTTGGCAACAGAGATGGCTTTCTTGAAGAGTTTGTTCAGGATCACGCCGGTCGTCTTGTTTAGAAGCGCCGTATCAAAGGCATCCTTTACCTGTCCCAGGATCTGCGGCTCACCTACCACCATGGAATCAAGGCTGGCGGCAACCCTGAAAAGGTGTTTTACTGCCGCCTCATTTTTGTGGATGTAGAGGTGCTGTGAAATTGACTCAAGCGGCAGAGTGGTCTGGTATGAATGCAGAAAATCCTTGATCCTTGCAATCCCGATCTCAGACTGGTCTACTATTGCATAAATCTCCACACGATTGCATGTGGAGAGGATCAGGCATTCACTGATATTTTCGTATCCCCTGAGCCGTTTAATACCGTCCGACAGCATCTGTCCTGAAAATGACAGTTTCTCCCTGACTTCAACCGGGGCTGTATTATGACTGAGTCCGACTAATATGATGTCCATAACAATTTAACACACACCTTTTATAAGAAGGCGTGCCTCCCCTGCAGGAGCAAGTTTACCCCTGCAAAGGTAAAGACTACACCGGCAAACCCTATTATTGCGAGCCAGGCCGCCTTCCTGCCGCGCCATCCTACTGTTATCCTTCCATGAAGCATCGCAGCATAAAAAAGCCAGATTATCAAAGACCACGTCTGTTTAGGGTCCCAGTTCCAGTAGGTGCCCCAGGCATATTCAGCCCAGATCGAGCCTGTGATAATGCCAAGGGTAAGGAGAGGAAAACCGAAGGATATGGCGCGATAATTAAGATTATCCAGCATATCAAGGGCCGGGAGTTTAAAATAGAGGTTATTAAACCTCTTGGATTTAAGAAACCACTCCTGCAAAAGGTACATCACACCTGCAAGGAATGCCATAGAGAAGGCCGCAGCGCCCATTATTGCAAGGATGGTGTGAACACCAAGCCATGCGCTCTGCAACTGGGGATCGAGCATCTTTATCTCCATGGGAAGCGTGGCAGAAGATATAAGTGAGATAAACGTAACAGGGAGTACGAATGAGCCGAGTATATAGATCCTGTACCTGTATTCTATAAGCAGAAAGGCAAGGACAAGCGCCCATGAGAAGAAGGACATAGCCTCATGCAGGTTTGTTATAGGTATATAAGTTGCCTCTGCCGTCCGCACTATAAGTGCAACAGTGTGGATCAGAAAACCAAGGCCTGTCAGGGCAAATGATAACCGGGGCGGCCTTTCCTTCCTGCTGATGAGAAAGTAGAGGAAAGACGCCATTCCGAGGAAATATGCACCAAGGGCTGCCTTAAAAAAAAAGATATTTACCATGTTCCAATAGTTTAACTTTATTGTAGAATGTGTGTCAATGATGAAAAAAGAACTAAATACCCTTGCCGCAAATGTAGCGAGGCTCTCGAATCTCCTTACAAGGGAGCGTGAGACCCTCCCGTTTCCCTATCTTAAGGATAAAGGCCTGAGGGAGGCATATATCCTCTATTACCTGCCGGCGAATATGTATAAGATCCATGTCCCCCTCAGGGAGCTATCCCTGCATCCCGCAGGGATATTCCGGAAAGAGAGGCTGAGGGTACTTGATCTGGGCTCAGGTCCAGGGACTGCCATCCTCGGCGTCATGGGGTTCTTCTCTGCGTCTGCGTGGGCAGATAAACCATCCCTTGAGTTTACAGCCGTTGATCCAATCGAAGAAAACCTCCGGGATGCGGAAAAACTTTTTCAATCATTTAAAGACGATACCCTGGTAGGCGCCTCTCTGTTGACCATAAAATCAGGAATCGGGATGATGAAATCACTTCCGAAGGGACCTTTTGATATGATCATCCTGTCTAATGTCCTTAGCGAGGTATTCCACCCAGTCCGTCACCCTGAACTCGTTTCAGGGTCTCAAACGATGCCGGGTCAGGAGATCCCGAAACAAGTTCGGGATGACAGGGAGGCTGGAAAGACAGGAAGGCTGGATTATCGGTTGAACCTTTTGAAGTCCCTGATAAACAGAAGCCTCGCCGAAGACGGGAGCTGTATCATCATAGAACCAGCCCTCCGGGCAACGTCACGGGAGCTGCTTGAAGTCAGGGACGGCCTCCTCAGAGAAGGTCTTCATATCTACTCCCCATGCCTGATGAATGACCCTTGCCCTGCCCTTATCAATCCAAAGGACTGGTGCCATGAAGACATACCGTGGGAACCGCCTCCACTTGTCCGGGAGATAGACAAATTGACCGGCTTAAGAAAGGACTCCCTGAAGTTCTCCTGGCTCATTATCAGAAAGGACACCCTCTCCCTCAGCGACATCTTCGGAAACAACCCCTTCAGGGTCGTCAGCGAACCCCTCATCTCAAAAGGAAAGATAGAGTATTATCTGTGCGGCGCAGGAGGCAGACGGCTTGCAGTAAGATTAGACAAGGATAAGAGCACGCTCAATGAACCCTTTTCAAGTCTTAAACGTGGTAATATCGTTTCGTTCCAGGGCTTAATTG
>Ga0209324_10002551_pt1 | contig 12499 bp, 10 predicted proteins | sample Rifsed19ft3_FD_184015 | JGI IMG/M metagenome (GOLD analysis project Ga0209324, IMG submission 184015) | Soil microbial communities from Rifle, Colorado, USA - sediment 19ft 3 (version 2) | ecosystem: Environmental > Terrestrial > Deep subsurface > Rock core/Sediment | place: Rifle, Colorado...
GATGGTTCCTTCTGCCTGGACGGTGGCGCTGTGTTTGGGATTGTACCGAGGGTACTGTGGGAGAAAATATATCCACCCGATGAAAGAAACAGGATACAGTTATTCCTCCATTGTCCATTGGGCGTGACAAAGAAATACAATATCCTGATTGATACGGGGATTGGGACAAAACATGACGAAAAGTTTTGTAAAATTTATGGTATCGGAAAAACCCACAACCTTCTGGAATCTTTATATCGGTTTGGTTATCAGCCCAAAAATATTGATCTCGTCATCAACACGCATCTTCACTTTGACCAAATTGCAGATAGGGTCAGACCTTCAAATTTCAATTACCAAATATGAGAAATAAAATATTGGTAATTAGAGGAACTACTGAAAATAAAAGCCCTTCTACCATTACGCTGGGGCTTTCCTATAAAATTGGCTCCCCCGGTAGGATTCGAACCTACAACCAACCGGTTAACAGCCGGCTACTCTACCATTGAGCTACAGGGGAACCTGAAGTTTGGATTTCCTTAAGTCGCCTAAAAGTACTCATAATTTACATTTTTCGATATGTTGCAAATAATCAATCAATCTTGATAATTCTTTTTTCATATCCTGCCGATGGACAATCATATCCAGAAAACCATGCTCTAACAAGAATTCGGCTGTCTGAAAACCCTTTGGGAGGGAGCGTTTTATCGTTTCCTGGATAACCCTGGGACCGGCAAATCCTATCAATGCTTTTGGCTCAGCCATCATAATATCGGCCAAAGAAGCAAAACTTGCCATGACTCCACCCAGAGATGGGTCTGTCAGTACCGATATATATAAACCGCCTGCTTCCCGAAACCGTGCTATGGCTGCGCTTGTCTTTGCCATTTGCATCAGGGAAAAGACGCCTTCCTGCATGCGGGCGCCGCCGCCTGAACCAGAAATGATGATTAACGGCAAGCGAAGTTCTGTGGCCTTTTCTGCAAGCCTTGCAATCTTTTCTCCAACCACAGAGCCCATGCTTCCCATGATGAAAGACGAGTCTGTGATTCCGATCATCACCTCTTTACCATTAATCTTTCCCTTGCCAACGATTGCAGCCTCTTTTAAACCTGTCTTTTGTTGTTCTGCGGCTACCCTTTCTGGATAAGTTATCCGGTCCTTAAAATTTAAAGGATCGCACGGCGCCATGTTGCCCCACGTCTCTTCGAGACTATTTTCATCAATCAAGAGTTTTAATCGATCTCTGCTGAATACACGAAAGTGGTAGTTGCATTCTGGGCAAACATACATCCTTTCTTCAACGGTTTTTTTATATACCATGCTCTTACAGCCGTCACATCGTGTCCACAGGCCATCGGGCATGTCCTTTTTTTTTCTAAAAAAGACCAATAGCAAATACCTTCAAATAGTTTATAAATTTTTAAATAAAAAACAAGTTATTTTTTACGTAAACATGCGGTAAAGACGTCTTACACATGTCATTCCCGCATGCTTTTAGCGGGAATCCAGGCGTGTGCTGATGGGCGGTGGATTCCCGACAAAAGCATTCGGGAATGACAAAATGGGCAGTGCGTAACGTGTTTGCCGAATGTTTACTTTTTTACAACCCCCTTCATCCCCCCTTTTCTAAGGGGGATTTGGTGCGGCTTCGCCGCGCTATGATATTCTTCTCGAATAGCCTGTTCTGCCTTTTGCTTGAGGGTTTTAATTGCACCACATGGATCGTTTGTTTTAAAGATTGCCGATGCTGCTACTATGACGTTGGCGCCTTCCCGAACTGCCTGCGAAATGTTTTCTGGTGTAATACCGCCATCTACTTCTATATCCAGTTCATCCGGAGCCATACTGCGCAGTCTTGCAATCTTCGGCAAGACCTTCGATATAAATCTTTGTCCGGCAAAACCGGGATTTACGGACATGACAAGTACCATATCGACCGCATCTAAGAGGTTTTCAACCGATTCAGTTGGAGTGTCTGGGTTCAGAGAGACACCGGCTTTTAGCCCGGCATCTTTAATTAATGAAATAACTTCTTTTGGTTTTTTTGTCGTTTCTATATGGAATGTGATCAGATCACCCTTCCCGGCTGCCTCTGCAAATGTTTTCACATAACGTTCAGGATGTTCAACCATCAGGTGAATATCTAAAGGTATTTTTGTAATACGTTTTATACCTTCTACAATAAATGGTCCCATCGTGATGTTTGGAACAAAATGTCCGTCCATAACGTCAATATGGATCAAATCAACGCCCGCCATTTCTATCGTCTTGATTTCTTCTTCTAAACGCACAGGATTGGCGGCGAGAATTGACGCTGCAATCTTAATTTCTGGCTGCATATTGTTATAGTATTACTCTGTAAAAACTTCTTTTCCCCATTCCCAGTTTTTACGAGGACGAGTTTCATGAGGACAAGTTTTGTACGTTTTTTAACAACCCCCTTCATCCCCCTTTTTTAAGGGGGATTTGGTTGCGGCTACGCCGCGCTATGTTTTCTTATCCAATAATGAAGCAATCCCTGGAAGGTTGCCGCCTTCTAATAACTTCAGGAATGCTCCACCGCCTGTGGAAATAAACGATACCTCGTGTGTCTTTCCCGATTTATGAAACGCCATATCAGTATCGCCACCTCCTATAATGGTTGAAGCATGAGAACTGGTAACGACCTCCACCATAGCATATGTTCCCCGACTAAATGCATCAAATTCAAATGCCCCCATAGGACCGTTCCATAAAATTGTCTTTGCATCTTGCAACGCCTCAGTAAACAGCTTTGTAGTAGCAGGACCAATATCAAGGGCAATCCACTTTTCTGGAATTTCCTGGAAGGGGACAACCTTCGTTTCAGCACGGCTATCGAATTTTTCTGCAACAACAAAATCAACGGGTAAATACAATTTTGTCCCGTTTCTTTTGGAAATATCCATTAAATTTCTCACCACATCAAGCATACTATCTTCGACAAGGGACTGCCCAATACTATAACTCTGCGCCTTGAGGAAGGTAAATGCCATAGCTCCCCCAATAAGAATTTTATCCATCTTTTTCGCCAGATTTTCAATAATCTTTATCTTGTCAGAAACCTTTGCACCGCCTAACAGGGCAACAACCGGACGCATAGGATTATTGACTGCCTTCTCAAAGTAATCTATTTCTTTCTTGATGAGGAATCCTGCCGCTGACGGAACAAAGCCATTGACGCCAATCATTGATGCGTGTTTCCTGTGACAGTTACCAAATGCATCCTGTATAAACACGTCGCAGAGGCTGGCCAATTCTTTTGCAAAAGAGGGGTCGTTTTTTTCTTCTCCAGGGTAAAATCGTAGATTTTCAAGTACAATTACATCGCCACCGCGCATCTCGTCAATTTGCTTTTTAATCTTCGAACCAATGCAATCATCCGCCATAAGTACATGTGCCCTTTCCTTGAGGAATCCCTGTAATCTCCTTGCAACTGGCTTCAGACTATATTTGGGATTTGCTTTGCCTTCTGGCCTGCCCAAATGCGAAACGATAATTACCTTTGCATCTTCATCCAACAAATAATTGATGGTTGGCAAGGTTGCCCGTATCCTTGTATCATCGGTAATATTCCCATCCTCATCTAATGGTACATTGTAGTCCGTTCGAACCATGACCATCTTTTTTCGCACATCAATATCTTTTATAAATAATTTATCCATTATCCTCTTTCTTCCCGATAAATAGGCCAGTTTATAGAAATAAAGGTTATAGACGAGCGATCAACTCGATAAGGTCTACCATACGATTTGAGAATCCCCATTCGTTATCATACCAGGAGACCACCTTCACCATCCGTTTATCGATTACATACGTTAATGCCGAGTCAAAGATACTCGAGTGGGTATTTCCAACGATATCTGTGGACACAATCGGGTCTTCGCAATATTCGAGAATACCCTTTAGTTCCCCTTCGGCTGCCTTTTTCATGGCGGAGTTAACAGACTCGACAGTAACGTCTTTCGATACCAGCGCAACAAAATCTGTTATAGAACCGTTGGAAATAGGCACGCGCATAGCCAGGCCGTCTAACTTACCTTTCAATGACGGAATTACTTCTCCGATGGCCTTGGCTGCCCCGGTTGTTGTAGGAATGATATTTATCGCAGCCGCCCTTGCCCTCCTTGGGTCTTTATGCATAAAATCAACAATGCATTGGTCATTTGTATATGCATGGATTGTTGTCATGAGGCCCTTATCAATACCGAAATTGTCATTGATTACCTTGACCAGCGGCGCTAAACAATTTGTTGTGCATGAGGCATTCGATAAAATTTTATGTTCAGGTTTAAGGGCGTTTGTATTAACGCCCACAACAATCGTGGCATCAATTTTGTCTTTTGCGGGCGCTGAAAGTATTACTTTTTTGGCGCCTGCATCAAGATGTTTAGCACAGTCTGATCGGGAAGTGAATATGCCAGTTGATTCAATTACAATATCTACTCCAAGTGATTTCCAAGGCAACTTGGAAGGATCTCTTTCCATGAGCAATTTAACCTCTTTACCGTTTATTACCAGCGCTTTTTCTTTTGTCTCGATACTTCCTTCAAATCTCCCATGCACCGAGTCATATTTTAATAATAATGCCAATGATTTTACGTCGGCGAGATCGTTGATAGCTACAACGTCTATGCCTCCCCGTTTGGCGATCACACGAAAGACATTTCTTCCGATCCTTCCAAACCCATTTATACCAACCTTTATAGCCATAGTTGTTCCTTTATTTATACTCAGAGTGGAAACTATACCACACCTTAGTCACCGATATGATAAAATGACAAACAAAGACAAAGCATTTTAGCAGACAGACACACTTTGTCAAGCATTTTAATGGTCTTGTCATTTACTAGTACTGTAATAGAAAAAATTTACAATATATTGTAATTAATACTTGAAAATATATCTATGTATTGTATAATTCAAAAAAATATATTATTTAATGAAAGAAGTGGTGGGATATGAAGGATTTAATAAGAAAGTCTTGGTATTTAAAAGCAAAGAGTATGTTTGTGCGAATCGGCGCCTATCGGTTCATGCATCCACAGGGGATGTCTGCCACAATTCTACAATGGTTTGCGCTAGACCTCGAACCTCCGCAGCGATGTCGAGTTCAGTGTAATACCACATTGGGAGAGAAACCATTTTACAACTTATTGAAACTAGTCTCTCGAAAACAATAGACCGTAGTAGTAATAGTAGTAGTATCGAAGAAAAATGTAAGCAGTATGATTTAAACCGATTAAAGATTGAAGATAAAAAGCTTTTTGACAAATATGTAATAGAAGAAGGCGTAAATTTATGTGATTATTCTTTTGCAAACAATTATATCTGGAAAGGCTCGATAGAATTATTATGGAAAATAATTAATAACAACTTTTGTCTCTTTGGTTTAACTTCCAAGGGGATGTGTATGATGCTCCCACCGCTTGGGAAAAACAATATTCACAACACCCTGAATGAATGTTTTTCCATGATGAGAGAAATAAATGATTCCAGTGGTTTTGAATCATATATTAATTACGTTTATGAAGGCTTTTTGGATCTTTTTGACAACACCTCCTATCGCATCGTTGAAGGCTATCCCGATTACATATACAAAACAACCGACCTTATAAAACTTGCCGGCAGAAAATACGAAAAGAAGAGAAACGAGATAAACTTTTTCAAAAAGCATTATGACGCTTCTTTTGAAAAGTTCTATCCAAAACATATTGCAGATGCCCTTCTGATGATCGACCAATGGAAAAGGGAAAAGATCCACGAATCTAATGTTTCAAACCACAATGAACCCCATTATCAGTACAGCCTTATCCATGAAGCAGAAGCTGCAAAATGTGCAATTATCTTTTCTGAAGAGTTGGGATTAAATGGAGCAATCATTGCAATTCAGAGTCAAATTGAGGGTATTACATTAGGGGAACGCATTACATCCAATACCGCTTCTGTCCTCATAGAGAAGACCAATAATAATTTTCGCGGCATGCCGCAGCTTATTTATCAGCAATTTTGTGCAAGTGACTTTTCAGATGTGGAACACATCAATGCGGGTGAAGACTGGGGGATAGAAGGTTTGAGAAGGGCGAAGACGTCATATCATCCTTGTTTCCTTGCAAAGAAATTCATTATTTACGGGAAATAATCCTTTGGTGAATTATTGCAAGGCAAACCTTTTGGACCTTTTGGCTATTGAACAACTGGAAAAGGATTGTTTTCCGACGGAGGCTTTTAATCGACACCTTATAAAAAATTTATTGACCAACACCAAATCCGTTATTATTAAAGCAACAGAGCCATCGGTGGAAATTGTTGGTAATATTATTGGTAGTACAAAAAGGGAAAATTGCATATCCGTGGGCAGGATATTCTCTCTCTGTGTTCTTGATGTGTATCGTAAAAAGGGTATTGCCACTCGTCTCGTTCGACTCCTGGAAGAAGAATTTTCCTTAAGGGGTATCAAAAAAATCAGACTGGAAGTCAGTATACACAACACTATAGCTCAGCAGTTTTATAAACGGCTTGGATACTCGATGTCAACCATCGTTTTACCGGGCTTTTATAATGACGGTACTGATGCCTTAGTTATGATCAAAGGCCTTCCATAAAATTACACCGATAAATATACACCCCTTTTTAAAATTTAATTGCATTCAAATATTAATTCTGTGTAAAATTCAGCTTTTTAAACCTTGTTTTTTAAATTTATATACGACAAGCTATGGCTGAACGCTTATTTGTCATATCAATAATTTTATTTGCAACAGGTTCATTGTTTGCCTTGTGCTTTTATGGATGGCAAAGGCTGGGCAATTATATTTCTCTTATCTTGGCTGCTATTGCCTCTTGCTTCAGCATCGCACTGTCTGTAACTGTGTTGTTTAACGGCGCTGTAATACGTTTTGATTTCTTAATATATCACGCCATTATAAAATATAATTTTTTATTAGACCCGCTCTCCTCATTTTTTATGCTTGCCATATCTGTTATTGGTCTTATAGCCGCTATCTATTCATTAGGTTATACGAGATTGTATGTAAATAAACGTGATACTCGATTCTTAGGATTTACTTACAACCTCTTTCTCTTGTCCATGCTTTTGGTAGTGACAGCCAATAACGCATTAGTATTTATGATTGTATGGGAGTTCATGACGTTGATCTCATTTTTCCTCGTTATTTTTGAGCATGAGAATCCAAGCAACAGAAAAGCAGGTTTTGTATATATCGTCATGGCGCATATTAGTTCAGTATTTCTAACCGTTGCCTTTTTCATTATGCACGCCTATGCAATCTCATTTAGTTTTGATGATTTCAGGCATATTAGTGCACAGATACCTGAGATATATAAAAATATTGTATTTTTTTTGGTAATTGTCGGCTTTGGAATAAAGGCAGGTATCTTCCCCCTTCATCTTTGGCTTCCCCTGGCACATCCTGCAGCCCCAAGCAATGTCTCGATGATTATGTCAGGCGTGATGATAAAGACGGCTATTTATGGTTTTATACGATTCTATTTTGAATTCCTTACACCTTGTCCGCCCTGGTGGGGAATTGTCATCCTCATTGTAGGCACTGCTTCTACCATCTTGGGCGTGCTTTATGCCCTTATGGAGCATGATATCAAGACATTGCTTGCATACCATAGTGTGGAAAATATTGGTATCATCCTTATGGGTATCGGATTATCTATGATTTTTAAGTCTTATAATTTAATGGCCTTATCATCCATCGCCATGATTGCAGGCCTTTATCATTTGATTAATCATGCAGTATTTAAGTGTCTGCTCTTTGGCTGTGCGGGAAATATCTACTATTCAACCCACACAAAAAATATTGAAGAATTAGGGGGGTTAATAAAGCGGCTACAGGTTACTGCCCCGTTATTTCTTGTGGGCGCCTTATCCATTTCTGCTATTCCACCCCTGAACGGGTTCATGAGTGAGTGGCTGATATTCCAGTCCATACTCAATGGCTTTAGTCTGCCATCAGTGTTTTTTAAAGTAATAACGGTCATTTGCGGGGCAATTCTTGCCTTAGCAGGTGCGCTGGCCGCAACGTGTTTTATCAAGGCCTTTGGGATTTCATTTCTCGCATTGCCGCGTTCTGAGCATGCACAAAAGGCAAAAGAGGTTCCTGTTATTATGCTCGTTAGTATGGGGTTTTTAGCCTCATTGTGTGTATTTATGGGTCTTTTCCCTGTAAAGATTATGATGACCATTAATCAGGTAAATACACATCTTCTGGGCACAAATATCATAAGTGCTATTACAACGTATGATTGGTTGCAAACAAAGTCAGTCCATACCAATTTTACAGAGTTGTCTCCCAAAAGCGCTTCAGTATTTGGCCTGATACTTTTAGCGATCACTTGTGGAGTCTTAACCATATTAAGGCCTGGCTTCACAAAGAAGATATATGAAACATGGACGTGCGGAATATCACCGGAACCGAGATTCGGGTATACTGCTACTGCCTTCACAAAACCGTTTAAGGTCATCTTTAGTAATTTATATAGACCCCGAAGAGAGATTAGCGCTACGTATGCCGTCCCTAAATATTTTGTTAAATCTATTACCTATATTGGCGAAATAACGCCTATATTTGAAAAATATTTTTATAATCCTATTTCCAGCTATGTTTTAAATATATCAAATAAGGTAAGGTGGGTGCATACCGGCAGTATTCATGTGTATCTTGCCTATATATTTGTAACCTTATTAATTGCAATTATGTTTTATATTTATCAAGTAACAGGGTATTGAATATGGCTTCAAGCATAATACTTCCTATTTTGCAGATTGTTGTCATTGTAGGGTTGTCTCCTCTGGTAAAGGGATTTATTAATAAGATGGAGGCGCGTCTACAGTGTCGAAGGGGGGCTAGCCTCTTTCAGCCCTACTATAATCTTGTCAAGCTGCTCCAAAAAGATGCTGTAGTTTCAGAGACAGCCTCGTGGATTTTTAGGGCAACCCCTTATGTAGTGTTTATTTCAATCTTACTCATAGCGTTGCTAGTACCAGTTCTATCATCACAGGTACCACTCAATTTCATAGGCGACATTATCCTAATCATATACCTATTTGCCCTGGGAAGATTTTTCCTGGCATTATCTTCCCTTGATACAGGGAGCGCCTTCGGGGGCATGGGGGGGAGTAGGGAGATGGCAATATCTTCCATGGCAGAACCAGCCATGATGCTTTCTATATTTACAGTTTCCTTAACCGTTGGCTCTACCAATCTCAGCAATATCACCAGTACATTGCTTAATTACAAATCATTGAATCCATCACTCTTGTTGGCATTTGCAGCCCTTGTCATCGTTATTATTGCGGAGACAGGAAGGATCCCTGTTGATAATCCGTTTACCCATCTGGAATTGACGATGATTCACGAAGGGATGATCCTTGAATTTTCAGGGCGTTATTTAGCCCTGATAGAGTGGGCATCTTCAATGAAGCTGCTGCTGTTATTGACTATCCTGGTGAATACCTTTTTACCATGGGGGATTGCCACTGACCTTACTTTCCCAGGACTGATTATTTCTTTTGCATTATATCTTGTTAAGATCGGATTTTTTGCCTTCGCGATCGTTATATTAGAATCTTCGTTTGCAAAGGTCCGATTATTTCGTATACCAAACCTGTTAGGCACATCATTTATTCTATCTGTTCTGGCAATTATTTCATTTTATGTGGTGAGTTAATTATCATGAAACAGCACATCATAGTAAATTCCCAAGTTATTGACGTATTAGCAGTTTTAATGCTCATGTCAACAATTATGCTCATCGGTACAAGCCGAGTAAAGACCTGTGTATGGGCATGCGCCTTTCGATCCTTTTTACTGACATTAACCAGTGGTCTTATAGCCTATTTTTCTGGTATCCATCACATTTATATTACAACAGGCGTCTCGCTGGTGCTGAAGGTTGTTCTTGTTCCAGGATTTCTCTTTTATATCATTGACAAGGTTAATATTAAGAAAGAAGTAGAATCTTATATTAACTATACATTATCACTGCTGATATCCTGCGGTCTTGTTCTTATTGCATACTATTCAACACTATCTATTGTTCAATTTGAAAATACCTTTATGCGGCATTGCCTCCCTGTTTCACTTGCCATTACTCTTGTGGGATTCTTTGCAATGATCACGAGGAAGAAGGCCATTACACAAATACTTGGGCTTGTTACCATGGAAGACGGGCTTTTCTTTGCCGCCTTATCCACGTCTTATGGTATGCCCCTTATCGTGGAGTTAGGTGTATTTTTCGATATTCTCGTGAGTGTTATCATTATGGGGATTTACGTGTATAGAATCAAGGAATCATTCGATACCATTGATACAGGCTTCTTAAGGGAACTCAGGGAATAAAATGCTTATATTAATATTATTGATTATACCGTTAATAACTGCTATTGCCTGTGTCCTCATAGGGAAACATAGCGTATCAAAATATATAAGTATTGCCGGTAGTTTTCTCGCTCTATTATACAATATATTCCTTAACTACAATATTCACGTCCATCGCTCCCTATTAGGACTAAATGATTTCTTTTATATGGATGCCTTGAGTATCCTTACTACCCAGATTGTTACCATTATTGGTTTTGCGTCTTCATTGTATTCAGCAGGATATATGGCAGCAGAACTTCACGAAGGCGTGGTTACTGAAAGGAAGTTGCGGTGGTACTACTTCCTCTTTCATATGTTTATCTTAACCATGTTATTGGTGTGCGTAACAAATAACCTGGGGATCATGTGGGTGGCAATTGAAGCTACTACACTATCTACTACGTTTCTGGTCGGCTTTTACAATAAAAAACAACATCAGGAGGCGGCGTGGAAGTATATCATCATTTGCACTGTGGGAATCACATTGGCATTGTTTGGCGTCATACTAACCTACCATTCGTCAAAAGGTGTTCTTGGTGAAATTGGTTATGCGCTGAATTGGACAGATCTGCTTACCGTAGCAGATAGGTTTGAGCCGCATCTTATAAAACTGGCTTTTCTCTTTATCTTGATCGGATACGGCACAAAGGCAGGTCTTGCCCCGATGCACACATGGCTCCCGGATGCGCATAGTCAGGCGCCAGCGCCAATTAGCGCATTGTTTTCTGGGGTATTACTAAATTGTTCATTGTACGGCATCATCAGATACCATATCCTTACATCCAAATGTGTTGGCCCACATTACTCATGCACACTCTTAATGGTATTTGGGCTTATTTCTGTCATCGTTTCAATACCTTTTATCCTCGTGCAAAGGGATTATAAACGCCTGTTCGCCTATAGCAGTATAGAGCATATTGGTTTTATTGCGCTTGGAATAGGTTTTGGAGGTATGTATAGTATTTACGGCGCAGAGTTGCATACATTTAACCATGCCGTAACGAAATCCCTCTTGTTTTTCTGCGCTGGTAATTTATTCTTAAAATACAAGACAACGAAGATGGAGAGTATAAAGGGTATTATTAAAGTTACACCCATTACCGGTATAATTCTTATTATTGGTGTCTTTGCTATTACAGGTACCCCACCGTTTAATATATTTGTTAGTGAGTTCATGGTGCTTGCTGATGGTTTTGCAAGTGGGAATGCATTCATCATTATATTTACCTCGGTGCTTATAGTATGTATTACCCTTATTTTTATTGGATATATATATAATATATTCAAGATGATTTTTGGTGTATCTCCTGAAACAACTGTTCCCAAAGGAGAGATAAGTAAATTTACCATTGCTGCCATGTGCTTTTTGTTGTTCTTTGTGCTGGTTATCAGTTTCTATGTACCACCCCTTCTGCGTGAAATACTTAGTCGTGTCTATGATATTATAAGGAATGCGTAATGAGTAACGGTAGGCAATTCTATATTGATACTTTGTCCAGTCAGTTCAAAGAGGTTATTTCCATCACGAAAAGTTTTCTGGAAAACGAGATATACATTTCCACGAAAAAAGAAAATCTTGTGGATGTGTGTGTCTATATACGAAGAACATTTAATGCGAGTCTTTCGTCAATGATCTGTAATGATGAAAGAAGTATAGATAAGTGCTTCAGGATCTACTACGTTTTTTCTATGCCTCGTGCGGATATCTTCTTGATTGTTAATGTGCCTATCAGTGAACAACAACCTGAATTCCCATCAATTACTTCAAAAATTCCGGCGGCACATTGGTATGAGCGTGAGATTAAGGATATGTTCGGGCTTGAGCCAGTTGGGCATCCCGACCCATATACGCTTGTATTGCACGGGAATATGCCCGAGAATACGTATCCACTCAGAAAAGATTTTGATATTAATACCCGCATACCCCTTCAAGAATCCAAATTACCGTTTTTTAGAGTAGAAGGAGAAGGGGTTTTTGAAATACCGGTTGGCCCAATCCATGCTGGTATTATTGAGCCTGGTCATTTCAGGTTTAGCGCGGTAGGCGATAGTATATTTTACTTAGATGCAAAGCTCTTTTATACACATAAGGGCACAGAAAAACT
>Ga0209324_10002553_pt1 | contig 12493 bp, 13 predicted proteins | sample Rifsed19ft3_FD_184015 | JGI IMG/M metagenome (GOLD analysis project Ga0209324, IMG submission 184015) | Soil microbial communities from Rifle, Colorado, USA - sediment 19ft 3 (version 2) | ecosystem: Environmental > Terrestrial > Deep subsurface > Rock core/Sediment | place: Rifle, Colorado...
TCGGATGAAGCAATCATTCGAATAGCTAAATCCATCGCCTTCTCAGTTTTTCTTAGGGAATCACTTATAAACTTTATTTCTTGAGGTGTCTTGGTCAATCTTTCTTCAAAAAAGGGCTCTTTCTTTTTGTAACTTATTTTATAGCCGAGTTTTCTTAATTCATCTGCATATCTTATAGGAAATCTTCCAGGTACAATTGCGCTTTTTACTCTATACTGTTTAAAAATCAGATCCGTAATATCTGTGAATCCTGCTTGCTTTTGTTTTTTAGGTGAAAGTTTTTTTCTGTACTGAGATAAAGAAAGAACCTTGTCTACGTTGGCTTCTTTTTTTCCCCTGTCTAATTCAAGATCACTCAGAACGAGTATTCTCTTTCCCTCATGTTCAATGAAAATAACCGGGTCGGGAACAAAAAACCTAGTTCTATAATAGAGATCAGCGTTATCTTCACTTGAATCAATTATCAACAGTGTAGTTTGTTTCATGAAGAAACTATACCCAAGAGTTTGATTTCTTATCAAGAAATGCTATTAGCATTAAAATCCATCAATCGAATATAACTAAATGCATACTACAAATTACAGTTAACCACACGGACATCCGTGCGGTGAACAATCAAAACAAATATGCTTTAGAATTTGTAAAATCATATAATATCAAAAGAGATCAGAATACAAAAATTAAATACAATCTTTGTAAAGAGAAAATTACAGATCTTAAGTTTCGAATGGTAAAATCCTAGTCTGGAATTATATACTATTTTTGCCTTGGGAGTGGGAAACATTCTATTATAACTATTTAATATCATTGATGGTTTTAATATATGGTCTCTCTAAAATTTATATCAATAACAGAATGTTTTTAGAGTATATAATTAGGGTTTATTAGTTATCATTAGATAAAACATTTCTAAAATCGTCTCTTTGCCATTATTTTCTGAAAACTCTGCTTTAAGGATGCCATCATTTGAATGTTCCTTCGTATAAGCTCAAATAAAACATATAATATAAAATGCCACAGCCGATCCATTCCAAAAACATGTTGAAGGAATTTTGGGTACCCAACGATTTTCCCAAATACATTTTCATTACTGATCTGTCTTGAATAAAAGTTGTACAAAAAGTGTAATTCCACTAATCCATCGAGTATCCTAGGTGAACGGGTTCTGACCCTATATTCAAAATATTCGGTTGTTGATATGGAAAAGGTTTGAAGTTCCATCAGAACGGTCTCAGGTATCGGGATCTCTAAAAATGATCTCAAATAGTTCAAAGCTCCATTTATCGGCAAAATTAGCCTATGCCGTTTCGCTAGAGCAATCATTCTCTCCCAGTTAATTTCCTCCTGAGCATTATTCACTATCATCATCGCATCAGCTATCCAGCGAATTGGTGGAACAGAATTCCATTTTACTCCGTGAGCGCAGACATGAAGAAGTTGATCTGTTGGATTTAAGGCAAAGGTTGGAACATCATCTACTCTTGTCCTTACGGCACCTTCCCAGAAATCGAGGTCAGCGTTTACATCGTTATATCCGTGCAATAGATGCCAATGAAGGTCGATGGTGAACTTGTCCGGATTGATAAAATCATGGGCATGTCTCACTGAAAAATATTCCTTTGAAAAATCCTCAAACGGCCTTTCCTTTGGCGTCCATCCGAGCTTTGAAAGAAAGCTGATTTTTGTAAATCCTTTAAGGGGTGTAATTGTTGATCGCCAACCTAGCTTTGTTAGCAGTTTAATGGCATCTGAAGCTTCCTCAGTGTGAACAAGTATGTCAAAATCGATCATTGGCCGGAGGCCGTAATCTTTGTAATATAACAAGATTAGTGAGGTGCCCTTGAGTAACATAACCTGAATACTTTCATTGTAAAAATTCTTTAGTAATTCAGATATATTCTGGAATAGAATCTCATTTTTATTACGCGTCGTACGGTAGACCCATTGAAATATATTCATTAAGGGATCTTCAATACCATTCAGCCTCAGATTAAAGTATAATAAAGGAAATAAACGATAAGACCCCGGATCTATGTTATTGAGATCAACGTTTGACTTCCACTTAAGCCAAGCATCAATTACCACATCTCCTCGAAGAAGAGATGCTTGTAAAAGTAATTGCTGCTCTTTAGTTGGCCAACAGCCTCCGTAATTGCTTCCTGTATACATTGACTCTTTTTCTTGAACCATTTTTTTATTTCTATCTTTAAAGCCGATTTATGTTCTACCTTGTGCAACTCTTAGATACAGGGACAAATATAAGCAGGATTCTTCCTGCTGTCATAGAAAATACATTATTGCAAAAAACAGGCAGATTGCATATTAGGTTGAATTAGCTGCATAAAGAATGTGTAAACGACATTTATAAACTTTTTAAAAATCCAAATTATTATAAAAGTATATTACCTATTCAGAGAAAGGTTCTGAATTATTCTTAGGTTATTAATTATATACCCATAGATACTTGATGCTTTGTTCATTTGGAGAAGATTTTCCCGAATATGAAAGCTTTGATAACTTGTCCGTTGTATTTATCACTCAGATATATTATCTAACAGTTTCGCTGCTTTTCTCGACAGCGTATTTATCATCCTCCATTATCACCTTCAGGCTTCGTAAGCTTTTCTGCTATTTCGCCCCTTAGAATAACAGAATCCAGCATGTTCAAACTATCTCGTACATCATATTCCCATTGATTTTTAAGTATATGGCGCATGACCTTGGGACTATCGTCGAGCTCTCTGATAAAGCCTCTAGGCAAGTGATCTAGATTAATGCCAGGAGGGAGATCAGTCCACATAATTTCGGAAAAGTATATTTCCATTCTTTGCCAAAAAGATTCAGTGGAGCCGTTTTTTAAATTTATTTCTTTCATAGCGGTGCATGCATACTGATATTCCTTATCCCACATGTAGCTTAACATCTTGTCCCGGTATAGATCAAACCTAGTCTCTAATTTTTTTATGTAATTATTGGGGAAAATAGCCCTATACCTATAGAATGGCTTGGCCAAGTAGTGTGCATGTACTCTTGACCGGGAACTCAAGTAATTAAGAAACTTATACGAATGTGGAAATAAACTTTTAAAATCATATCCCATTTCATAAGCATCCCCTTTGGAAATGATATACTTTTCGTTTTTGAATAGTCTTTTCCTGAATTGCACCATCCAGAGAAGATTTGCTCCCATTATATTATAAAATGGTAGTGCAAAAATTTCTGTATTAGGGAAAAGCACAGGCAGCTTTCTAATCTCTTCTAGGGAGTCTTCGTGTATTATTTCATTCGCTTGGACGTAAAGGCAATAATCTCCATTGCATCTATCTCTAAGAACGTTTGTCATTGTGCTAAGTACCTGACCGCTCTCTGTCCCACCTCTCCATCTGTCCCTGTAAAGCCTAACTTTTTCTGGGAGTTTCTCTCTTAAAACCTGTAATACTTCCCAAGTATTATCCTCAGAGTAGCCATCGGATACCAAAAACTCGTCGCATACAGGTAAGACCGCCACTATTGCCTCTAAGAATGGGTATCCAAGAGACACCACGTTTTTTACTATCATGAATCCTGAAATAGTCACTCTTTGCGTAGATATTGTTTTCCGAGATTTGGTAGGTCGTCTGCTATCCATTTACTATTTCTCTTAAAATGTAGCTTTTCAAACTCGTTATCTTTCATTGACTTGCTAATCCATATACCAATCAAACTTTTAGATCCTCAAAGATACTCGGACAGTTTTCCTGTAAGATATCGAAATGAATCTTTCCATAGCAGTGCCCCGTTAACCGTACGAACCTGATCCCAATTCCACGTACCACCCTTAATTCCACCTCGTAGAAAGAGAAAGACCCCAAGATATTCGTTTTCAGCATCTTTGTCATTGAAAAACTTTTTGAGCTGAGGGATTTTCGCGTTCGAAATCCACATATAATGACTGAAGAACAACAGCAATTGTCTTTGATAAATTATGGGTGTATTCGAAGACTTGCTTTAGTAAGTATAGTGAACCGCTTATGCATTAACATTCACTCTACGTAGCGGTTATGGTACTCACATCCCCTTTAATTTATCAATGTTGGCAAATTATATGACATATAAGTTTAAAGCACAACACCGTATTCCCCATTAACATTATCCCATTTTATGCATAAACGCTTCATGCTATCATTATCTCACAATAAAAACTCTTTCCAACAAAAATTTCATCTCTAACCATCATTTCCTTGCAAATAAACTGTTTTTCCCCTCAACCATAACCTTGAATCCAAGTGGTTCCCGCTACTTTCTTGTTACTTGAGCAACCCTTGCCTTATAAGAGCTATCCTCCTTATGTTCCTTTTACCTTATCCTTCTATTTCACCTATGCTATGTAACCCAAGCCAAACCTTGAAGCCTTCTATCTGCCTCATTATACTCCACCTGGTAAGCCCAATCCTATTGAAGCTTTAAGATAAAGCTTCTACCAATCTTAATGAGTTTCACAGCTATCATGATAATCTTCTGTCTTATCCACTTGCCCACTCGCCTCTTATCCTTTTGTCTTAATACAAGTTCTTTAAATAAGTTCATCAAATTGTATGCACGCATCACTAAATTAAAGTGAGATATAGTGGCTCCATAAAAATGAGAAATGTTTAAATCTAAAGCATAAGACATAATCCCTTCTTTTATCACGTTCTCAACGTTAGCTCTCCCATTATAGAACCGCCATACTTCCTCAGGTGACATCTCATCAATATTAGTAACGATAACCTGATAATAGTACCCCATAAGCTCAAAGAGTGTAGGCTGTTTCTTGACTCTTTTGGTCCTTTCTCTCTGATAACAATCATTCGTCTAGGCTCTATCCATCCTATCCATCTATACCACATCTCCCCAATTGATACCCCTCCACCTATGGCTCTATAGTTAAGTCCCACAAGTTGGATCTGAATCCATGGGTAAGGCTTTACTACTATTGTGTATCTTATCCCCTTTTGCTCAAGATAATCCATAAAATCAGCATCATAAAATCCGCTGTCTGCTCGCAGGTAAATCTCTCTAATACCATTTGGAATGATTTTCAACTAGTGATAAATATACCTCTTTGCCCCACGGGAAGTATGGGCTTCCCTGAGCGGAAGATCCCGGGAAGAAAATCCCTTGTCTCCCCAATAGAGCAAAACAATGGGTGAAAACTTGGACTGCCAGGTTTCTTAATATTATAACCCAATGAAGCCCTGTATTGTCGCCCCTAGTCAGTTCTCACATGGGAATCTAAATCCAGTGTTATCTTTTACCAGCCCTCAAACTCTCTCCTTGTTTTCATTAGTAGAGAGTGGTTTACCTTGGCTATTCCCTTAGCTGCCCCTACTGTGAATCTCTTTAGAAATCGGCTGATTGTGCTCTGGGTAGGATAATCATTTAGCACGGCTATCTTCTGAAATACCTTATCCAGCCTAAGTATCAGGGCGTCACTTTGCCTCTTCATATCAAGGATTACAGTATAAAGAAGGCAAACCAGCATCCCACCCACTGAAAACTTTCCATCTCTCTTTTCAATCGGAATAGCACTTTCAAGCTCTTATTTAACCTTAAGCCGTATAAGAAATTTTCTTATAAGATTCACCCCACCAAACTTAGTTAGGTTTTTACCTGTAAACTCAACTCTAATTCCTTTATGAGGTAGTACTTTACGCGGAGAAGAATAAGCAAATTGAGTCTTCACTTTTTGGGTGACCTCCTAGTGGTGTTAATTTACATTGATTTATACAGGTAAGTATCTATGAATTCAAGGAAAGAGGGGATATATCTCAATTATTGGTTTCTTCTTAACGCATTATTTGGAATCATCTAACGGGTCCGTTGTTATTTTGATTGATTTCGCAGATCATTTTTTTTGCCTGCAATGAATATTTTTCACAATAGTGAGGTATTTTATTGATGGTAATGCACACGCATGAAATGAGTGGTTAAACAGGCATATTTCCCACCCAAGATATTCATTAAAGCGAGTGCTCAGGGCTAACGAAAATGTAGTTCGTCTTGACTCTACGGTTTGGCAAGGTGAGAAAACAACCCTTATGGATTCTATATCTGATCCTAATTTCCAACCATGTTCGCACTTTGCGCATTCGCAGTTGACAGATTGAGTTTCTGGTCGAGCATCATTACCGACACGACCGTAGGAATAATAAATGCACCCTTTGTTACTTTTTTAAGGAATTCACGCCTATCAGGATTAACACTATCCAGAAATTTCTTATCGCTCATATTACTTACCCTCCTTTCACTGATAACGTAAAACATAACATACCAGAGAAAATGTACAAACTTCTTTTTTTCAGGATTTCTTTTGGACTTTTGAGCAGCAGATACTAGATACCATTTTGCTTAGTAAGCAAGAGCGTCCGGATATAGTTTGAGTCCAGTCGCAGAAGGGCACAATGGCTTTCTTGAATTCAGCCGAGGACATCCTGTTCCTCGCTCGCTCGAAACAGTTTTCACTTGTTCAGAACCGATCTCGTACATTCGAAATAGTTGTCAAAACCGTTGTCGGATCGGGTGTCGCAGTTGTACCCACAAAATGACGGCGTAGAGTTTCCTTCCCCCTCGAGGTTAGGATGGGGGTGAAAAATCTTCTTTCCTCATTCATTATACCGATAACAATAATTCATATAGTCCTAAAAAAATTAAGAATGCTTTGCTGTGAGCTTTCATTAGTCCATTTATTTTCAATCCACTGGCTTCCCTCTAGCGCCCGTATCAGAGAACTGCCGTAGTTTTGATATAGATCCAATATCGAATCTTCAATATCCTCCACCCGGGCCCTGTCCAATTTCCCGTAAATATTTCCATCGAAGTCCCCATCTTCCTTTCCGCACACCGGGATTACTTTGCAAAATCCCGAGTCGATGAGTTCCCGATGGACGGGAATATTGGTTAAAGCTGTAGGTATACCCAGATAAAGGCTCTCGCGGGGGGTAAAGGACCACCCCTCGCCGCTCGTCGGATAAACCAGGCAGGACAATCTGCCGTACCACCTTGCTATGTCATCGTCCGGCAAATAGCCTTCCGTCCATTCTACGAAGGGAGAGTATTTGATCAATCCGAGATACGGTGTGTACATCCCCTTATATAACTTCGCAACATGGATCGCTAGCCTGAGCCCCGGTATTTTTCCTAAAAGGTTAACGCATGCCTGATAGAGTTTAAATAAGTTTTTTCTCTTATATGGCACGCCCAGAAAACCTATACGGAAAATATCCCCGATTTTCATGTCCCTGTAGATTCTCTTATACCTCGTGAAACCCTGGTGTATAACCTCGACAGGGATATTAACCCCTGAACTCATGAAGACATTTTTTATATGGGAATGAGGGACGAGACAATAATTATAATGTTTATTGATCGCTTCCACCCATAAACCGGGAATTTGCGTGCTTTCAAAAGTCGTATAAATTATGTTCGTATTTTGCCCCGATATCCTGTCAAGATAGAAAATTGGCATACCGCTCACTAGAATCTTTTTGTTTTTTAAATACTTTGTGTTATCAATAAGGACTCCGATCCCGCTTGTACGTTCGAAGACCGTGCTAAGGCCGTCATGCGGCTCTTCCCTACATGTTCTAAGTATATATATACTATCCGGTATAGATATATTATTCAGTTCGGATTCTATCCCGGAATTAATCTCTTCCAGTCGCCGTTCGGCTACTTTAACTTTATCCTCAGACGTCTTAAGGGGGTACTTAAGAACGCCTTCCCGCACCCAGGACCCCGCATGATGATGCTTAGCGTAATTTCCAAAATGGCACGAAATAGCCCCGTGATGCCGGCATATCCTGTCATTATTAGGCAATAAAACAACATCCGGAAATTTGTCTTTGCAATCGAAATATACGGTTGTTAGGAGTCCCGGGCCTGTCGATTCGAGCACATCGTCCACCGTAATAATTTCTCGCGGGGACTCCTCAGCCATCTTTTTGAGAACGTGCAGTAAAAAAGGGTGACCGGGCTCGCTCCCGAACATATAGTTAGCTACCCGCACGGGGTCCCTGTGACCCTTTTTTTCAGTCTCCTCTTTTGTAAGGGTTATCTCCTCAGCGAAAACACAACGAAATTCACAGAGCTGATCGAGACTATTAATACATTCGACGTCAATGTCGAGATAAAAACCCCCGAATGCGTACACAGCCATCATGCGGAATATATCGGCTCTCTGAATATCAGCGACACGACTGTCATAAATAGGAAGAAAAGAGGGGAAATATCGTGACACTATCTCTCTGCAGTCATTATCGTCATAAAAAAGGTATTCCCAGCCGGGATGGAGGTCTAAAAGTTTTTGCCGATATGTCTTGTAAGGTTCGGCAATATCCTTTGCTTTATATGTCTGGTGAAATATTTTAGGAATAGCCATGTTTTGAAAACACCTGTTTAAGGATTGTTACTCAGATATCTGGTTAAGCATGTCCGATGCTTTTTCACCAGAGTATTTACCGTCTAAAATATCTCTTACTATTTGACCTGATTCGGCTGATAATCTTCTGCTTGTTCTGAATATCTTTTCCCAATGATCATGGAACCAGGCATTTCTGCCATGGTATACATATATATATAATTTTGGCAAACCACCGGGGAAGATTAAATTCTTTGAAAAAAGCTTTTTGATTATAGTTGTATCCTCACCTTTATCATTATCTTCATATTTTAGTTCTTCGGTAATTAGGGATTTTTTGCATAAAATGCTCCCTTCCCATGGTCTTCTATTTGATACATATGCCTGGTTCTCCAACGCATCAAATATAAGCCAGTGAATCATCACACATGCAGGCATTTGGCTTTTTTGAATAACATCCATTTGGAATTCAAGTCTACTGTTATGTGACCAATCATCATCATCCCATTGGCAAAAATATTCTCCATTACACTCCCTGATAGATAAATTTCGGAGTTCCCCTAATGTCAGCTTAGGGGAAGTACCCGCTTCGATTTTGATTATATTATTATCCAAAACTTGTCTTAAGAATTGCCTGGTGGAAAGATCATCATTTTCATAAACAATTACAAGTTCCTTGTTTGTGTATTTTTGATCCTTAAAAGATTGGATTGACCTTGTTAACAAAGGCACTCTAGCACGGGTGATGCACAGGCATGAAATAAGCGGTTCAACCGGCATATTTAACTTTATGTTTTTTCAGGAGAGTAGCAACATACATTCGCTTCGTTTTATATTCAAGATTATCCGGGTCACACTGCTCTGCAAGAGCATAATAAGTTTCACTCTCCTTAAACCGACCCAATTTATAATAACATGTTGCCATTGGCTCATAGGAAAGCACGTTAAAAATCCTAGCATCATAGGCTAGTGGCCCCCCATCAAAGTTGCTGGCATCGATTGATGTAAGAAATTTGAAAAGCGGAATGGCATCTTCAAAATGCTGTTCGTGCATTAACATCATGCCTTTTATCCAGATTATGAGATAATTTTCAGGAAATAACGCCTGTGCCTCTTTAATAAGCTCTGTAACGTCTTTACCTTTTCCATATTTCAAACGGATCAAATCGTAATAAGGCTGACTATCTGCAGGATCCACGGTTTTCTTTTCGCGGATGACTTTGATGGCACTCTTCCAAACTTGCTCTGCTCCCTCTTCATCTCCCAATCCCTTTAGTACAACCCCAAGATGCCACCAACAATAAACCCTTTTGGGCTCTCGCTCAACTTGCCTTCGGAGGAGCGGAAGATTTCGCATGTGTTTGTGCTTCTGATCCCCATCGTAGCCGATATGGTCAACGATAAGATTACTGGAACCAATTTTTAGGTGGTCCTCGTCAACAACAGTGCTAATCGAAGGGATTATTGTCTCATGAATGACGCCGTTAAAGCGGATTCTGGGATCGTTCCGGAAAATGCGGTGTTCTTTATAGGCAGTATAACCGTCGCAAGGGTGAAACTTAACTGTGAAAGCTACTTTGCTACGATCGGAGAGAAGACATTCGACTTGTGATTTGTCGATCGGCCGAAGTCGTTCATCTGCATCTATATATAAAATCCACTCGCCGAGGCAATGTTTGAGGGCTTCATTCCGGGCTGATGAAAAGTCATCGCTCCACGGAAAATCAAATACCCTGGCATCGAACTTTTTAGCAATTGCTTTGGTTTGATCGATTGAACCGGTGTCAACAATTACAATTTCGTCAACAACATACCTAATAGAGTTTAAGCATCCCTCTAAAAAACGCTCTTCATCACGAACAATCATCGAAGCAGAAAGAAGTACTTTGTTCAATGCAGGTTCACCCAAATTACACTTATTGGACCTGGGGTATGCATAGATACATAGCCATGTGCACGATGTTCGTTACAATTGACATTGTTCATACTTGACAAACCCTATATATCAAAAAGAGACAATGCATCTGCCTATAAAATATCGGAACAGAAACTGTTGGTATCACTGTTTAAGGTTAGTCTAGTTTGTCATGTTCGGACTTTGTGCATTCGCAGTTGACAGATTGAGTTTCTGGTCCAGCATCATTAGCGACACGACCGTACGAATAATAAATGCACCGTTTGTTACTTTTTTAAGGAATTCACGTCTTTCAGGATTAACAAAATCAAGAAACTTTTTAGCACTCATCATGCTCACCCCTCTTCATAGAGTTTAAGTATTTTACCTGTTGATCCAGATCAAGCCAAAGACACTTTTTCTCGAACAGAAGAAATTGCGCCGTCAAGATTCCCTAAATGAAGTATATAGCAATCTGAATGATCGATCATTCTGCAAAGTTGCCCGATTTTTAAGTGATCATGAGAGTTCGATAAGAATGTCCTCGGCATTACTTTTTGAACCATCAAGTATTTAGGGCATTTTTCTACCCGAGTCTCTCCGCCGTGATTCGATTCCAAATAAAAAAAGAAATCCGCCCTTCTAGTCTCAATCTTCCAGCTAAAACCTGCATCCGAAGGTGCAAAGGAATATATCTTCGAACCATTATCAGCTTGAATATAAGGCACCGAATCAATCATGGACTTGACCTGAGGCAATAGGTCAATGCTGCTTTCTTTAAGAAGAAAACGCCGCGGAAATGGGGTTACTTTTTCATTATGAACAATAACCAGTTCGTCACCATCGATGCGAAAACCCTCAAAGAGCAAACGTGTCATAAGTGTAGTTTTACCGGTTCCTTTGTCACCAACGATCAGAAACCTTTTGCCGTTGTATTCTCCGCATCCGGCGTGAATACGTATGCATCCAGTTATGTCTTTAAATACTTGACTGTGAATAAGCCCGAGCAGGTTGTATATCAAAATAGAGCGATTTAGTGTGGTATTGGAAAGTTTCCCATTGTCAACAATTTGATATTGTTTGTCTTGCGAGATGATATCGTATACAGACTCGCTTAAAATCGGAAAATCCTGTTGTGCATCTTGTGTTATGAAATCGAGCCCCTGAGCAAGAGACTTACATTCTGTCCGAATTATAAAACTACTATGGAGCAAACGGAATCTTCTTCTATAAATTATTTAATCAATCCTTCGTTATAGAGTTTGTTCAGACAATCATTAACTTCCTTTTCAGGGATTTCAGGCAGGTCATATGCTTCTTGAATAATGCTGCCAATCTTGATAGCTGAGTTAGCCCCGGTGCAGGTTTCCAGAATAAGTACCGCAGTTTTGTTTAGGTAGTGCACCTTGTCTTTTTCTTTCTGATAAATGACATAACCATCTTCAACCTCGTTGATCTCAATGTCATCGGCTATTTTCGGAAATTCCCTCATAAATTATCGAGCTCCACACCTCGCTTCGTGGCCAAACACACAAGATGCAAGCTTGAATAATTATACTGACTGTGCAGATATTATCTCAAATTACTTAATAAGTTTCAAGGGAGGCAAGTAAATACAGCTAGCAGACTAGAATCAATCGCGGAGCCTAATCAAATTTTGATCTCTCATGAAATATACGCATTGATAAATAATAAAGTAGTTTGTGAACCAGTGGGACAGATCAAAGTCAAAGGCATCGCCTATACTGTTCAAACTTACCAAGCATTGGACCCAAAATGAAAATTTGACAAAAGATAAAAACAAGTTAATGTAAGAATTTGAGGGCATTTCACTTTCAATTGATTTTAACTCTCTAACAGAAACAGAAAAAATTCAAGCTCTTACTCTATTAGAAAAAGCTACTAATAAAATCAAAGAGAACAAACCCATTTAGAAGTTTTGGGAGCACATCTACATGTCACCCCATGAGCATTAATACAATTTTTATAGGCTGGGCGGTACGTATAGTAAACAAAATAAACATGCTAGGAAGTGGAAATGACAGTTCCAGTCTGGGTACTTCATGGGTTTGCATTCTGGACCTTAATTACCCTACTCCGCAGTGTCGGGGCCTAAAGCTACAAACAGCGCTCAGGATAGTACGAGTAGCACCGTACCCCAACTGATCAATGCAATTCCGAGCGGAGCGCTAATCCGACGGCCCCATGGGACATTCTTCTCG